>Ga0115005_10005090_pt1 | contig 10400 bp, 7 predicted proteins | sample ArcOceMetagenome_FD_87163 | JGI IMG/M metagenome (GOLD analysis project Ga0115005, IMG submission 87163) | Marine eukaryotic phytoplankton communities from Arctic Ocean - Arctic Ocean - Greenland ARC118M Metagenome | ecosystem: Environmental > Aquatic > Marine > Oceanic | place: Arctic Ocean...
CCTCCGCCCCGCCTCCGCCCCCGCCTCCGTCTCCCCCCCCACCCCCACCCCCACCCCACCGCGCAGGTGTGCCACCGCGTGCTGAATCATCCCGTCGTGGTCGAGGACAGCTATTGCTCCGAGCTCACAGCCAAGGGTGAGCTGCTCGGCGAGGGGGGGCGCAATTCGAAGGGTGAGAAGGAGGGGCGAGGGACCATGGTGTATGCCAACGGCAGCGTGTACGAGGGGCAGTGGCGGGCGGGCAAGAGGCACGGCCAGGGCAAGCAGACCATCGCCACCGGTGAGGTGTACGAGGGGGAGTACGTGGCGGACAAGAGGCACGGTCGGGCCAGGCACACCTTGGCCGACGGCAGGTTGGTGGTGAGCTTGTACGAGGCGGACGCCAAAGTGGAGCAGGGCGTCATCTGGAGCGCTGACCGGGCGTCGGCGTGGGAGCTGCAGGAAGGCGTGGAGGCGCGTAGCATCTCGCTGGACGAGGCGGACCAGATTTCCCAGCAGATCGTCAACGGCAGCCCCTTGCCGTTGCGCGCGTCTACTTTGCAGCCGAATGTTGGTGTCCTTGACGTGAATGGTAGTCCGATGCTTCCGGATAGAACATAGATATGCAGGATTAAAGTACGGTTTTGAGACGCGCCATCTAAACACTAAAGTATGTACGTTCCCCGTCGTGTGTACGTCGTTCACTCCGCGTCCATATTCCCGGGGCGGTTCCACGCCGGATCACGGACTCGACGGACGACGGTGGACGGACCCATCTTCTGGACGGACCCTCCACTACCCCATTAACGGACCGCGATCGTCGGCGGAGGCGCCACAGCGCAGGTATGTGCAATGTGCGGAGTGCGCGTGGGTAAGGGGTAGTGGAGGCGTGGCCGTGGGCCGTGGGTCACCGCGGCCCACTCCGGTTCCGCTTCCGCATTCGCTTAAATAGTAGTTTAAAGAGAACCATGACCGACACCGAGTACTCGACTAGCCCGCGCAGCAAGGCTTAAGGCAGAGGCCAGAGCCACCTGGGCGCACCACGAACTCTGTCCATGCAGCCGAGACGTCCCTACCTTGATCGCATTTCCAACGGCAGGGTGAAGGGAGCCTCTTCCGTGTGTAGTGGCTTGGTCGCGTGCTCACATGCGGCCTTACGCTCGTCTTCCTCGTTGAAATTGTGGACGGGCGCCTTGGGAAAGGCCGCCCCAAAGGACGTCAGGAGCTCGCCGTTTGCGTGGCTGTACCTGAGCGTCCCTCGCAGCTGGACGTGGGCGGCGCTCGCGACGCTCTCTCCCGCGATGAGCTTCTCCCACCAATGGGTCGGCTGTACACTCTCGACGATGAGGATCTCCTCGTTCTCGTAGTGGGCGTTGAGCAGCAGGACGGCACCCTCCTCGACGAAGCAAGCGCGCGCGAGCACGGTCAGCTCGTCAGAGCCGGCGGCCGCACCCGTGGTCGTCATGTTGGTGATGTCCTTCGCGCACGGCTGCTGCAGGGCGTGCAAGGCATGCGCCGCGTACCGCTGGCGCAGCCACGCGTGGATGCCAGCGCGCTCAAAGATGGCACTCGGGTCGAAGCGGCGCGTAAAGAGGTCGTGCCGCTCCTCGCGCAGCTGCTCTCGCTCCTCGGCGGCACTGGCTGCGAGGGTCTCGAAGGCCGTGCCCATCTGCGCAAGAGGGACGAAGTCCACCATGCCAACGTACTCGCGCTCATCCTTCCAGTAGCTCGGCTCCGAGAGCACGAGCCCGCGCGCGTTGAGCAGCCTCGAGTTGTTCCACGTCGTCGGCCTCGGCCCCGCCGCCTCGGGGAGCAGCGTGGCAAAGATGCCCAGCTGGCTCTTCTCCTGCTCCAAGTACTTCTGGAAGGCCTTTCGGGAGGAGAGCTCCAGCCCCCCGACGCTGTCCACCCGAGACACGCCGCCGGAAAGCTGCGCACGAAGGGCCGCCAAGGCGGTGACGCGCCCTCCATGCATGAGCCCCAATGCTGCGGGGCCTTCGGAAAGCTCTTGCAGTGCTGGTAGCTTGGGCGCATCTGGGACCGCACCGACGGGGACGTACCGCGTCTCGGGGGCGTCGCTGGCACCGAAAGAGCTGAGCTCGCGCGGGGCCGCATTCCTGCAGTCGTCGATGTTCTTCCAGCTGTAATCCCAGATCTCTTCCACCTCGTCCTTGGTGACGGCGCACGAGCCATCCTCGGTCGGCTTGGTTTGATACCACACGACGTGGACCCCCCGACTGCGAATGGGACGCAGGTCGTACCGAGCACCGTCGTTGTTGTCCACCCAAACGAGGACATCGCCCCTCTTCGCCGTTGAGACGAGGGTACTGAAGCGGTCCGGCCCACCCGTGACGCGATTCAACGCAAACGCCTTTCGATTCGGCGCGCCTCGAAACCCAGCCATGAGAGTGGCCACAACAGGCTCGACCAGCGAGGCATCAGCTCGTTCTGTAATCCAAACCGTGACGACAGGTTTGCCAGTGCTTGGCCCGGCCGGACCTCCACGCCCGCTCTCCCCCATGCCCCTCGCCGAGGCCACGGCCGCTGGGCCGGGGTCGAGCGCAGAACATGACGCCACGCAGAGCGCCAGCAGCATGGCGCCCCGTCGTCTAGGGTCTCGCGCCGCCCCTCCAGCGCCTCGCGACGGCCTTCTTTCTCTTCGCTCGCCCATGCCCATGTCCCAACAAGGAAACTAGAAATCGTACCGGGGGAGAAAACCGTTCGAAACGGCGGCGCACGCCAGATAAGATAAGATAAGCGGTCTCCGCTACCCGGGCGGCACTCACGCGCTGTGCATGCACATCAAAGCAACCCCCCCGTTCAAGAGGCCAACGCGACGGTGTTGTTGGGTTATTTTTGTACGTTCGGGGGGTCTGCATGCATATATGTATTTTGTGCGCATAGGTTTCCGACGACGACGAGCTGAATGGTGCGGATAATCATACGCGCGCACGCGCGTGGGCCGCTCGGCTTCGTCCGGCTGAACGATGCCGACACCGGCGTCACCTATGCTGCCGTACGCAGTGCAATCGCGGAGCAGCTCTTTGAGGTGGTATCAGATGAGGCCTACGTCTTCCTGCTGGAAGACGGCGTGCCAGTTGCACCAAGCCAGGAGGCGACCGAGCGAGTGGCCAAGGGAATGACCGACTGTTTCCTCTCCTTCTCTTCCGAACCACGCGCATCCGCGGCCGGTATCACTTCGCCTCAATCGCTAGCTGCCGGTGCCAATGCTGGAGTGCTTGGAACATCGCCCGAGCGCTCACCGTTCTTGCCGGGACAGCCGCCGCACTCGATGGTGAATCAGTGGATCGCGTCGTTCGCCTCGATGGAACCGCGCGAGCAGCAGGAGGCCATATCGTACTTGCAGCAGCCCAGCTTCCCAACCGAGATGGGCGCGATTGGCGCCTATCAAGCGCTTGGCAAGCAGGTGGCCTCCGCGCCGCCGCCCACTGTGGGGGAGCAGCCAGAGTCGTCGCTCGACCGACAGCTGCTTGAAATGTTTCGCAACCAGCTCGGTGCCTCCACGTCGTCGACCGGCTCGCTCCACCCACCGTCCTCGCCACTCGAGCGGGGCTTCGGCTTGCCGGGGAAACTGGTGGCCGATGAGGCGCGGCGGCGGCGGAGGGCGAGCGACTCAAAGTACTACCACGGCACGCTCTCGTCGTCGCTGCGCCTCATGGAACACAACGCGCGCACGAGCCACGGCTCTGGTCCGGAGGTCGAATCCTTTTCGACCGGGCTCCGCAACCTCAAAGGCCACCCGGGGGCGCACGCTGCCAGCTCCCCGATTCGTGTCGGCCGCAGAATCTCGTCGCCCACGAAATCCTCCAGAGACAGGCCGGACGCCCCCATAGCCTTCGGTTCCCGCCGGCCGCAGCGGCCCAGTAGCGCGGCGCATATGGCAACGGGCAATGCGATAACGATTGGCCGGTCCGGCTCGGTCCGAGGCATCTTCTGACGTGAGGCGCCGCGGGTGTACACAACCTGCCTCGCCGCGGTCTGCCATGCGCGGCTCCTCGATAACTCCTTGTGACTTGAGGTGCCCACCAGTAAGCCGTGCATTCCAGTACTTCAAATCCCACATAGTTTGAGAAGAGAGAGGCGTGTGAGGTGTGTGTTGGACGGTGCGGGTCCCCGGGCGCCGCGCGAAAAACGTAGCCTCGGTAGGCGCGTGGGCGTGCGCCGACGTGGTAAGAGTTCGTACAAGTACGGTTTTCCGCATATTTGAGTCGACGACTTTTGGGTACAACGCGAGCAGAGTGATAATTTAGAATTGCGCCCGGCGCCGGCACAGCGTGCCCCTCGTGTCGCTACACGGAGCGGTGAGGTCGGGCCTTCCCGCGGGCGGCGCGAGCGCGCGCGCGTTGCAGCGCGCCAGCACCGCGAGCGCGCTGCCGTCGCCGCCGCGCGAGATCCACACGCGCTCGCTTAGGTACGAGATCTGTTTGAGCGTGGCGCCGCCCACCGCCGTGCGGATGAGACTGTCGGCGGCCGCCGCGGGCAGCTCCGGCAAACTGACCACGCCATCGTCGCCGTCCGCAGCGCCCGCGCCGCCTGCGGAGGGCAGCGCGTACGCGCGTGCGGGCTGCGTGAAGTCGAGGCGGTACGCGAAGCTGGGCAGCTTGGTGAGGCTGCCGCTGCTCGCTAACAGGACGTGCGACGCCGGCCGCGCTTCATCCGGTGGCGCAGCACCTCCCGGGCCGGGCGGTATCTCATAGGTGCACTCGATGGAAGTGCCACCTTCGCGGTCGATGCCACGGAGGTCGTCTTTAACGTTCGGCGGGCCATATACGAACTGCCTTGCGCCGCGCAGTGTGGCGCCGCCGGCGGGCGCCAGCGAGGCCGGGAAGCCCGCAGCACCGTCCAAGAACAGCACGTCCCAGCATCCGATCCAAGGCACCTCGTAGCTGCCTAGTCCCTCCGCCAGCGCCTTCTGGCTACCACCGAGCCGCTCTAGCTGAGCGATGAGGCCCTCCGCGGCCCTAAGCTCCGAGGGAGAGCGCCTTGCGCCGACGCCGCCAGGCTCAAGCGCAGCAAGCAGCTGGTCCTCAAGCTCCTGTGCATCGGCAGCCGGTGGTTCACCAGCTGAGAGCACCTGCGGCCTGAGCGACGCGAGGGCGCCGAAGACGAAGGCGCGTCTTGCCACCACGGCTCCGAAGAGCATTTCTCCGCTGGATGGCGCAGCCCGAGCACGCACAGACTGGTCGCTTCCGAGATTTGTCGTATTCCTGCGGGAGGTAAAGAGGAACCGGAGCCGTTAATGTACCAGATAAGATAAGATAAGATCTCTAATGTACCACCCTGCCATCTGTTACTCAAGCCACTCGGCATCGTCTATGGACGCACACGCTGGACCAGCGAGAGGCTGTTCACGAATGGGGAGCTCGAGGTGGTCGACTCCGTCCAATGCTTGGCTGGCAAACTTGCTCGCTGGCGGTGGCCGCGAATGGAGGGCTCGGCGCTGGGCTGGGTCCGGCTGCCCCCGCCGGGAGAATGGCCCAACGCCACAGTCCAAGGTGTCAAGTGCGTCGGACACGCACGCATTCGAGCTGAGCAGCTTATGCTTCCCGCCACGCTTGGCAGCTCGCCGCAAGCCCGTCGCTGCGAGCGTCTGCCCATCGTCGGACGCGGCATCCTCTTCCGCCGCAGCGTCGTTGGCCAGCTCGGTCGGCAGCGCAGTTCGGCTTGTCCTGTGAGGTGCGGCTCTCCCTCGAGGTGCGGCCCTCCCTCGGAGGAGGCGGGACCTCCTCCATCTGCAGCCTGCGATCGCACCGCCCAGAGCAACTAGCGCAAGCGAAGCTGCAGCAAGGGTTCGAGTAGACTCGGGCTCTAGGTGGAGCATGGACGCGTGCAGTGGCCGGGCGGGTGGAGGTGGCAGCTGCGGAGGCTCCATTGGTTGCGGCGGGTGCGAAGGCCGCGGGGGGAAAGCTGGAGGAGCTGGTGGCGGGGGCGGTGACGGTGGAGACAGTGGAGGAGACGGCGTTGGCAGCGAGGGACGCGGAGGCGAGGGAGAGGGCGGCGAGGGTGGTGGTCGTGAGGGAGGCGGCGGGAAGGGCGGCAATGGTCGCGGAGATGAGGGAGGCGGCGGGAAGGGCAGCCACGGCGGTGGAGCCGAGGGCAACGGTGGTGAAGGTGGCGATGGCGGTGGAGGTGAGGGCGACGGCGGCGGAGGCGAGGGTGAAGGCGGCTCGGGCGGCAAGGGCGGCTGTGGTGGTGGACTGGGGACTGGCAGGGGGCCAGTGCACGAAATGGGAGTGCCGCCGGTGCCGAACCTTGGGTCCTGGCGATTGACGGACACCACCGCTCGGCCTGGAGGGAGAAGGCGGCCTTCCGGGTCCACCATCCTGGCGTTGTACTGTTTGGTGCCCGGGCTGCGCTCGTTGGTGAGGGTCCACCAGGAGTAGGCCTCGACGTCTGCTAGCTCGTTCAAAGTGGCAATCGACCCCTGCCCGTGCGATGAAGGCCTACCACCAGAGGCCCGGAGGCATTGCTCCGTGCCATCAGGCAGGCCATCGTCCTCCCAGTTGCAGTTAGTCTCGGTCACCCAGAAACGGCGTGCGCCGAAGTAGGCCTCCCAGTCTTTGCCGCCGTACCCGTCCATCTCCGAGCTGGCCCGTTGTCGGAACTCGTCGCGGGGGCCGTGCTGCTGCCGCCAAAAGGACTCGGAGCACTCGTACGCGTGCACGGCGAACGCCGCGATGCTCTCAACATCGCAGGGTGGATCGCTGTGTCGACGATCGAAGCACGCCCTGAGAAACTCACCCATCCACGCGGGTTTGCCGTGGTTGATCGTTGGGGAGATGTTTGACAGGCCGGCCTGCTCGGCCGCGGGCTGCTGGTAGAGCCTCCAGATTTCGGCAGCTTCCTCGCCCGACATCGCAGGCTCCACCAGCCATGGCTCATTCATGCCCATTACGAAGCGGACGGGAGCGGCCATTCTGTCCCGAAGGCTGCGGGGCTGCTCGACCATTTGCGCAACCGTGCAGGTGGATATTTTGACGGAGTGATCGACGAATCTCTCTGCCTGCTCGCGGATCTCTCTCGGCGACTCGTTGGTTAGCAAGTAGCAGCTGCCTCCTGTGCCAGTGGGACCCGAGATCGGCTGGAACGTACGAGCAGGCATCATGGGCACGTACTCGATATTGTTGCCGTTCATGTAGTCGAGTAGCTCCTCAGCACGGGTCTTTTGCAGTATATCCCCGCCCCAGTCGTATGCAGTGGGATCGTTGCTGTAGTCATACAGCCACGAGACCAGCGCCGGGTCAATGGCACCCTGGAGGAGAGCAGCGGTCGAAAGCGGCCCGCCGACACCCAGACCCCACTTTGGGCGGCACGAAGATGTGCACGCCGGGTTGTAGGCGTGCGGCATCGGAACCAACGCGCAACCCTCCCCTTCTGTTGCTCCTACCCCCGTCGCGCTCGGCGACGGGAAACTCGTGCAAGTAAGCGGCTATGTTGGGCGATAACCGTGTGAGATAAGAGAAGATAAGACGTGCAACCCAACAATCTTATCTCTTCTTATCGTGTGAGATAGATTATAGATAGAGAAACGCGCGGACCAGCCGCGGACGACGCTTAGGATCGTCTCGCGGAGCATACAACTACCCCCCACCGTAAACGCCGCCCTCACACGCACCCAAGCCGCCGCAAACCTATGCCCTATGAAGCCCTCCCTCCCATCACGCGCGTTGCCCTCTCTCACACCCCTTCCACCCTTAAACCCCCTAAAAACCCCACCAGACCCCGTTTCCCTCGCCTCATAATGCCCCCCCTTGAAACATTCCACAACGGCGCGCCACCGAGAAAAGTGCCAGCGTCGAGTCGCCTCTCGAGGGCCCCCTGCGGCGCCCCCCCGTTTGAACGTGCCTTCAGGGTCGAGCGCCGAACGGTCTCGGCCTCGCCGGCGTGCCCTCGCACCTCCGCACCGGAGCTCAGTTGCTCCTGCTCCTCGTGCTCCTCGTCGCCACCGCCACCGCCGCACTCCTGCTGCTGCCACTCGCCATCCTGCAGCACCTGCTCGTCCACCCGCCCGAGCTCGATATGCCCAGCTGTGCTGTCCAGCTCTGTCCGGCCCTGCTGAGGCTCGACCCGTTCCTGCTGCTCGTCGCCACCTCCATTACCACCATCGCGCTGTTGCTCCTCGACATCTCGCTGCGCGTGCACGTGACCGAGAGCGGCGGGCTCCACGCCCGCCGCTCGTACACCGATCTCGCACCGCACGTCCTCTTGACCAAGCTCTGTCTGCTGCATACGGATAAGATAAAGATAACCGTCGTATCTTATCTTATCTTAAATTACGGCGAAATTAGCGAATGTACGGCGCCAGTTCCGGTCTCACAGTTCAAGCCCTTGCGTGAGCGGCCTTGGTCGCCTTCATGGCGGCCTCAAGCTTGCGCCGCGTCCATTTTCCGGGCTTGGCCGACAGTGCGCGACGGCCTTGGCGTCCGTCGGCGAAGATGGCCTTGGGCACGATGGCGTGCACGCCCCAGTTGCCGTCGACCAGCTGCGTCATGCCAAAGTCGATGCCCTGCGTGATGATGGTGTTCGCCTCGTCCTCGGTCAGGCCGTAGGCCGCCATCACGAACTTGCGCGTCTGCGTGTACGCGTTCGCCATCGCCTTGTCGATGGACGACGCGCCGTAGATGTCGCCCGGGTTGGCGGCGTAGGTCTCGAGGTAGTCGGTCTCGGTGAAGCCGTGGACGATGTACTCGTCGGTGGTCGAGCCCAGCGGGAAGTCGAGCACGCCCATCCACGGCTCGGGGAACGAGGCCGCCTTGATGAGCGTGATCTTGAAGGTGCCCGTGATCGAGGTCTCTATGCCGGTGCCGTCGAGCTCCGAATCGCCCTGCGCCATGTGTGCGTCTCCCATCGAGAGCAGCGCGCCTGCCACCTCGACCGGGTAGTACATCGTCGTCCCCTTGCCGATGCGCTTGTCGTCGAGGTTGCCACCCGTCGGCATCGGAGGGATCGAGTCGACGCTGTCGTGCGACGCGGGCGCCAGGCCCATGCAGCCCACGTGCATGTTGACTGGGATCTTGGCCTTGTACGGCTCGGACACGTACGAGATGGCGCCCGCCTTGCTCCAGCCCATGCCTGTCACCACGTCCGAGAAGCCCGCGTAGTCGTGGGGCACGCACGTGCCCGGGTACTTGATGTAGTCGCGTTCGGTGCCGTCGGGGTCGGTGATGGTGGGCCAGGCGAACTGGTAGCTGAGCGTGGCGTAGGCCTTGCCGTCCTCCTCGAAGAGCTCGTAGATGGTCACCACCTCGTCGTTGGTCGCGTGCCCGGTGAACGCACCCGCGGTGTACGCGCTCCCATCCACCTGCCGCAGGCCAGCCAATGAGGAGTCAGCGCCAGGGCCGCCTCACATGTGGCTCGCAAGGGCGGCGCCAGCCACCTTGTCCGAGCGGGCCTGGTAGCCCCACCACGCGGCGGCGTTGGAGCCGTAGGTCTTGCCCTCAGCATTGGGCCGCGGCGCCAGGTCGACGATCTCCACCGAGAGGATGTCGCCCGGCTCGGCGCCATTCACGTAGATCGGGCCGGTCAGCACATGCACGCCGTCACCGCTGCCGTTGGCGCCGCGCCGGGAGACGGCCTTGACCGAGTCGGACCATTCGAAGACCGACTCCATGCCCGCGTCGCCCTTGACCATCTTGTCGTAGTCATCGCACGCGTGGTGCGAGGCCATCTCGACCACCACCGTCTCGCCGGACGCGATGGTGAGCTTGGGCTCCAAAAGCTTGGAGAAGAAGCCCCAGTGCACCGTGTGCTTGCTCAGCGCCAGGTACCTATCCTCTGGTAGGGATGCGAAGCCGCTCACCAGCGGCGAGAGGAGGAGCAGCAGTCGGACCGCGAGCATTGTGCAAAATTATTGTGTCTCGCCGGAATCAATCGTTCGGACGCGCCATTTCGGGCCTAAATTCGGCAATTGCGGCCAAGAGTTGCACCGATAGATAGATAGATAGAGAAACGCGCGGCGAGATGATAACGGAGGGCGCGCCCTTCGCCCACCCCGTGTCGTGTTTATTATAGGCTGTGTGTCTTGTAATAAATGCTCTCACTTAAGGCAAACAAAAGAAGTGAATGAACTGCATATAGGAAGCGCTATCTTATCTTATCCGCACATAGGAAGCGCCCGCACGCAAGTGGTGCGATTTTTCAGGTGCGGTGGTCTGGCGCCGCTTCTGGCGCCCGGCCGGCCGCGGCACGTACGGATCCGTGTGGTCAGCGGCTTTTCAGCCCTGCAAAGGGCGTGCAAACATATTAAATGGCGGCAAATGCAAGCGTTTTCCATCCAATTCTGTGTCGGAGTGGTGCGGGGACGCGGTAACCGCAATTGCACCGATAGATGGATGCAACAAGTCGAATCGAGCTCGCCAACATCTCTCGAGATTTACGAGAAAGATGAGAGAAATAGTGCA
>Ga0115005_10005091_pt1 | contig 10400 bp, 9 predicted proteins | sample ArcOceMetagenome_FD_87163 | JGI IMG/M metagenome (GOLD analysis project Ga0115005, IMG submission 87163) | Marine eukaryotic phytoplankton communities from Arctic Ocean - Arctic Ocean - Greenland ARC118M Metagenome | ecosystem: Environmental > Aquatic > Marine > Oceanic | place: Arctic Ocean...
ATGTATGTATGTCATGTATGTATGTATGTATGTAATGTAATGTAATGTCGTGTAGTGTGTATGTATGTATGTAATGTCGTGTATGTATGTATGTATGTCATGTAATGTAATGTAATGTCATTTAATGTGATGTAATGTAATGTGTGTATGTATGTATGTCATGTATGTATGTATGTATGTATGTAGTATGTATGTATGTTGTACATAGCCTAATAATTTAATGTACAATTACCATCGATGAGAAGAGCCTGTGACTTCACTACAAAACTAACATGACAACAATCCCGAACAACTACAACTACCGTCTGTTCGTTTGGGGCCTCTTTTCACGTGGCATTGCCGCCATTTATTTCCTTTCCTTCCATTCGTTGTACCGGAACTCACAAGTCACTGCATTGGCGGGAAAAAGAGGATTGTCCCCGTTGACCACAAAGCTGAGTGCCATATCACGTGACATTCCAACAACGTCTCGATATTTAAGATTTCCAACCTTACTGTGGTTCAATGCTTCGGATGCCACACTCACTTGCTTTCCAGTGCTTGGCCTGGTGTTGTCCTTCGTCACTTTCCTGGGTGGTAGTTGGACACCCTGCACCTTTGGTCTGACATGGATGATATATCTTTCCTTGGATCTTCCAGTGGGACTCAAATTTCCTTGGGATGCATTGCTTTTTGAAATTGGCTTTTTGGCTCAACTTTTACCGCCCACCTCGATGTTGACTTCTGTTGCAGATTGCGTAGATACCACCGCCTTATCCACCACTTATTTGCCGTCGGGCGGTGTCGCATGGTTGTATCGGCTGTTACTGGTACGGCTGATGGTAGGTTTTGGCAGAGTCAAATTTGAAGGACATAAATCCAGAGACAATTGCTACACACAAGGATTTTTAATATCACAACCAATGCCCACAGTGTTTGGTTGGTTGGGATCACACATGCCTTTTTTTTTGCATCGTATTGCTATATTTGGCATGTTTTTGATAGAATTGATCTTGCCATGGTTTCTGTTTTGTACTGGGTCGATGCGTTTGATTGCTGCCAGTGGCATTGCTTCCTTGATGGTTGGTATTCAATTGACTGGAAATTTTGGTTATTTCAATTTACTGACCATTGTATTGTGTTGTGCTTCGATGGACACCGATTCATCTCTGACCGTCGATGCATGGTATGTTGATGAAGCACCCTTGCAAAGTTGTGCATCAGTTGTGATGGTGCCTTTTTTGTTTTCATTGGCAGTATTAAACATATTGTTTCAAAGTTGGTGCAATGAAAGTTGGGTTCACTGGCCGCTTGTCGTTCATTTGGATGATTTCAGTGTTGTTTTAGGGTATTTGGGATCGTATTGTCGTTTTTTTAGTCCATTTCGCATCGTCAGTGCGTATGGGGTCTTTCCACCAGCATCAACACCAGCCATGCGATTTGTCACCATTATAGAAGGATCAACAGAGGAAGAGGGGGGAAAGAACGAAACACAATGGAAAGAGTATTCTTGGAAGTACATGACCTCGGGCAAAGGTAATTCCAACAGTTCTTCGCCTTGTTTTATTGCTCCTCATCATCCAAGAATTGATCATAGGTAAGAAAATCGATCATTGTTGTTGTGTTGGTGTGGTTGGTATTCTGACATCATGTGTTTGTTTGTTTTCAGTGTTTTTTATACTGCTTTTGGCATCAATGGCAGCAACCTGACCATGTCGGCTACGACTGCTGATCCATACAATTTTAATTCCGATTCTTCCTTGTGCCATCGCATAGGGTTGCGGTTGCTTGAAGGGGATTGCTCTATCATGTCAAAGGCATTCTTTTCAACAGATCCTTTTAGCAAAAGTGGTCGTGCGCCCAAACAAATCCGTGCGAATTTATTTGTGTATGTTCCCACCTCATTGGCAGCATGGTGGAAGAGTGGATGTACAAAATGGTGGATTCGAAAAAAAGTTGGTGAACACATGGCGCCAATTTCATTGAAAAGTGAAAACATAATTAATGCTTGTCAACCTGCTACTCCCGATACTTTTTGTGTAGATCATATTCCAAGTTGGTATTACAATAAATTGGCCAAAAAGGAGGAAGAAGAAGAGAATGAACATGTGAACAATAACATTCTCTTTTGGAATTCTTTTCTTCAAGCTTATTCGGAAGCAGAACGATTGAAATGGGGCAGTGGGGGTGTTGGCAGTGGTAGTGGCAAGGAAGAGTTGGGGGCTATCATACAATTGTCAAACGATGTCCGGACTCGATTTAATGGCCATGAGATTGACGTGTTAAAAACAATACATGCAAAATGTCGAACGAAATTAATTCGATTGTTTTCACAGTATTATTTCAAAGGAACTGTTGGAACTGCTGTGCGAATGAAATTGAAAAACTCAACAGTGAGTAATTGTAGTTTTTCCGTTTTAGAACTAGTCGCCAATCATATCATAGCACAAGGAGTAGCAAAGTACAAGCAGGCCAGCATTGATCCTTTGAAAGCTTTGTTGACGTGGGGCACGGACCAATTGACCATTGATTCTGGTCTGTTTCTTCCAGCTCTGTTGCATCCCACGATGTTTATATTTCACGCACGTAAATGGAGCATTTTCAACAAGGTAGGATTTCCTCCTGATGACGTTCATGTTGCCAGGGAAAAGAAACAAGCTTTGGAACTGGAACAAGAAAATGACGTAGATGTACCAGTACCACCCGAATTTTATGTTTGGGGGCCGTCGTGGATAACACAGCCGTATGTGCAACAAGCTTTGGGTGTTTATCAAGATCAATCATTGCCATTTGTGAGACCACCAAAAGTTGGAGAAATGTGGTATGTTGATCCAACGAGAGAAGCAACGTAGGCTGACTACGAGATGTACACATTTACGCGTGTGTGATCAGGTGTACAACAAAGAAAACTCTAATCTGCACACCATACATACATATCACTGCGATGATTGCCTGATTCACGCGATTCCAACAAGCTATGATGTGATGCTATGTGGTGTGCATATTGGTATCGTAAAAGTGGTTGCTGTAACATGACATCAAAAAAATTATATTTTTCTCTTTGGGTAATGTGCATGTGCATGTGCACTAGTCTATAGTACACAATGACATGTACCACATACACGTGTACATGAATGTATGTATAAATATGTACATGTGTACATGTGAAGCTTCATGTGTACATTCATGTGTGTACGGGTGTACATACATGTACATTCATGTGTACACATACAAGTGTGTAATGTCGACATGTTCTTCAAATAAATCAAAAATATTCAAATTTACTTGGAATCAACCCTCTTGACATTGCAACCATCGCAAATTTTGTATTATCGACACGTGTATCATCTGGGATTAAACAAGCAGCGTCTTGGTATAACTTTGTTATTTCCTGGTTTTGTGATACGTGGGGCAGTGGTAGTACAGTACGTGTAAACATATATACAAAAAAATGAAGAATCATCAGTGAAAAAGTGTGTAAGACCATATAAGACTAACAGATGCACAAACACACTTATTTTTTACTTACCTCTGGGTACAATCGTTCTTCTGATTCTGTATTTTTTAATGTCATCAATTCAATCAAGTCTGTAAATTGAGTCAAGGTTAAATTTTCGTTGTCTTTGCCCATGGTTTTATCGTAAAAGGAAATCAATGAATCGTAATTCAATTGTTCTTGTTCAAGAAACGCATTTAACGCTGCTAAAATGATTTGAAACATTGGTGCTTCGACAACAACCGTGTGATCCGTTTGTTTTTCGGCATGTTCTAAATATTCAACCACCACATCTTCCAGGGTTGCCAACGGCAAACCTTTTTCATTTCCGTCCTCCTCCTCCTCTCTTTCTCTTTCTTGTATTTCTTGATCCTCCTCTTCCGATGAAGAAATGTCTTCATCCAATGTGTTTCCATTGACAAAATTGTAAATGGACGTGATTGCTTTGTGTCCAGCATCCAGTTTTTTTGAATCACCACTATTTTTTGCCGTAAATGCTGCGGTTGCCTTTGTCACCAACAAACTTCGTTGAAGTTGACGTTTTTTTCTTTTTTCTCGCCTTTCCTTTTTCAATTGTTGTTGTTTGCGTGTCCATGCCAATTGTCCTAGCATTTTACTTCGAATTTTTTCATCCTTAGCCACAGCTTCGACGAAGAAAAAGTATTCTTCAAATTGCAATTCTCCGTCGCCATCTTCATCAATTATGTACATCAAACGTTTGGTTTCTTTACGATTCAATTGAACACCACAATTACTCATGGCGATTCTGAGTTCTGTTTCGTCAATTGCACCACTACCATCCTTTAAAAAACACAAGACCAGGCAGAAAAGAAATAACACACGACTTTTCAGACACAGATAACACTTTTACACATTTGCAAAATAAAACGTCTCCATCATCACTATTACTAGTAATCTATTAAATACTTCAACTTACTTCATCAAATATTTCAAACAGATTTTTCAAGGTCGACTTGTTTTTTGCGGCCTGCAGTAACAATTGCCTTGTCTTTTTGGGTAAGTCATGGACTCTGAGAAGCATTTTCTTTTCTTTCTCTGATACCGAAACGGCATTTTTTTTGTCCTGTTCCTTTTTTTCTTCGGACGTCTTTTTTTCATTTCTATTATCTTCGTCCTCGTTCCAGTCCTCCTTGGTTTTCCTGTCATCATTGTGCTCCTTTTCTGCCATGCCGCCTCCTTTGCCCTGCCGAGTGGTCGTTGAGAATTTTTGTTTCTGAACGGACATGTATGTTTTTTCTACTTTTTTTCTGTTTTTGTTTATTTCATATCGAATTGCATTCACAAAAGGTTCAGTGTTGTCGTCAATTTGGTAAAGTGAACACAATTTGGTCACCAATTTTTCGTAAACGTTTAAATGTAAACACAAACGATCTGGGCATGTCGCTTGTCTTGCTACCACTGGAAATGTGTAACGTAACATTCGTACTGCCACGTCCATTCGTACCTGCAATGTATCTTCGCCTTGCAATGCCGCGCGCATAATGACAACACGAAGCACACTCCCCACTGTGATGTCTGTGGCGGATAACATTTCTGACGTGACTTGTAAACCATATTCGCTCACACTAAGCCGTGCCATTAAACCTAACATTGCATGAGACAATCTTGCACTGTATAAAGTTGTTTGCTTCAACCCTAGCGCTGTTGTCACTATGGTGATCAATGGACTGCATGGCATTGCCTCTTTCTGTTCTTCTTTTTGACTATGGTTTTTATTATTATTTGTGTTGTTTTTGCCTTTGCCTGGATTGCTACTGTCTTTTGACTCGGATTCATTCAAATGATGCATGATGTCATGAATCACTTTGCCTAACTTTTGCAAAGAGCTTGTGACTGTACCCTCTTGTTTCAAATAAAAAGATTTAAAGTGTTCGGGCAGGGATTGACGCCGTATTTTTACAGCGTCACATCGACGATCGGAATCAATTTTAGTGGACAAAACGGGTGACAACTCTTGGAGCGTTCGTTTCAAGGACCAATGTTTGACGGGTCCTCTTTGTTTTTTACTTGCTTTGCCTGTGGATGCACCTTTTGTTGGTAAAGAATGCAAAGATAAGGGCAAAACAAAACCGGAATGCATTGCTTTGGGTTGATCACGGGGTTTGAGAGCGATAGTGAGGACAGATTTCGTAGCAGTATCTACCAACGCTTGAATTGTTTTGGTTTGTTCTGAATGGAGGTGTTTCAAATCATCGATTTGTTTTTTGTGTGAAAGGGCTATCTTGCGGTAAGCACAATTTACAATTTGACACTCCAAGGCAGTGTTGACTTGTTTCATCCCTTTTGCAACATATTGGTGACGAAAATGATTGGCTTTACGCCGTGCTTTTTGTTCTTGTAAGCTCATCTCTTTTAATTGATGGGTCAGGGCCAATGTGATTTCTATTTTTTCTTGTTGCAACGTATCGACTTTTTGTTTGCTGTCGAGTATGTTTTGGGAAAGTGTTTGTGAAAGATCTTTGATGGTTTTCCGAGTCTTGGCTTCCTGTTTAAATTTAATTTTCCAACGTGAATTCTCTGCTCTCAGTGTTTTTACCAACCGCATCAACGCCGCTTCAGTGGATTCTTTGGCGTGCTTGCTGGAAGGTCGCGAGGTTTTAATTCTGGATCTGGATGTTCGTGCAGAGGCCGGACGTGGCTGCTGTTTAGTCCGTTTTGATTTGCGTTCTGCTGCAGGACTATTAAGGTAGGAAGGATCCTGCACAATGTAACGCAGGAACGGGGAGACGGGGTCGAATTTTCGTTCCAGATCCAGCGCAGCTTCCCGATCCAGAGCTGCCGCCAAACCTGAGGCACGTTCGCCGTCGTGGGCTATTCTTTCGGTTGTCAAGATGCTGCTGGGTTTCAATCGTCCGTTGGGAGTGGGTTGTTCTTTGTACGTTTTGATTGTGGGTTGAGATTGAGAACGCATTTTCGTGAATCCTTGTTGTCTCCATGTCTGTTGATCCATCTGTTGTCTGTTGTCTGTTGAAAGTACTGTAGGATTTTTCGATCTGGCAGATCACCGATTATCGATAGGAAAATTGCCAGGATCCAGGAGCTTCAAATCTCCGAGCAAGATCTCCTGAGAGGCCCAGTTCAGAGATTAATAACTCACTTTACAGCCTAAAAGATCCATCAAAAGAAATGTGAACATTCGGTTTCGCCTATCAATAGAGGGGTGAACTGTTATTTTTTATTTTATTTAGACGACTGCGCTGGCAATTTGTGAAAGCTGGGAGAAACGGTAATTTGTTTGTTTTTCATCAAATGAGGTCGAAGGTCAAAATATGGCCCCCTCTCTCAATCCACCGCGCGACAAGGAAAAGTCCCGTTGCGTGGCACGTGGCACACCAACCTCACACATCACAAACACCAAACCACGTGCAAAATAGTTGAACATATATTCAAGTCCAACACTGTCTGATGATAATGAGACGATGCCACCAGTAACAAAACAGACACAAAACACAACTGCGCCGTTTGATCCATTGAAAACCAATTGACCAGCATAACAGCATAACCAATTGTTGCAATGATTTCGCAAGTATTTCATCAAGGACCTCTTGGATTAGCGTTTGCACCAAGAAAAAACGGTGGTGTTCTTCTCCTTCGTGTAATTCCTGGTTCTTCCGCTGAACATTCATTGTTGCGCAGGGGCATGTTGCTGTGCAAAATCAACAATTTAGAACTCAAAACCGCTACCACCGAAACATTGCCAGGAATCATCAAGGCAGTCGTCAAACAAAAGGGATTCCCCATTACTCTGTCGTTTATTCCTGCTCCAAAACGTTCAGACGAAAATATTCGTCAAGCGATGCTGTTGAAAAAAGTTCAACGTGTTTTTAAACGGAGGCTTGAACAAAGAAAAAGAAAAATAGCCAACGCAGCCGCAGAAGAATCGGCAAAGGTGGCAAAGGCGGAAAGATCAACTATGCCACTGCCTGTGCCACCCAGACCAAACAAAATTGTGGTACTTAAATCCAATCTTCGGCAACCTTCTCATCAACATTCTTCTGCATCGGTGCCAGTGCCTTTACCACCACGACCGGGTACAGCACCCACCAATTCAATTCAACAACGGCAAAACACGATTACCAAACTACTTCCAAATAGATGTAGTAACTGCGGTCAAATCAGCAATTACCCGTCGGTACGCTTACGTGCCTTGTTTCGGTGTTGTGGGTTGTGTAAATTACAATTCTCACATCTGACACCACATCCTGTTCTTTACGTGCCTGATATTATACAACCCATGCCCGTTGCATCGGCCCGAGGTCCAGAACATTCCATCTTTACAGAAAAACAAACGTTGCAATTGCATGTGCTTGCTGCCTCGCTTGGTTCCTCTGATCTTCCTCAACGTGCTCTTGACATCACTGTAGCTTTGAACCAATGCATTGCTCTACTTCCTTTTGCAAAAGAGGGTCCTTCTAATTATATTGAATTGAAGTCTGGTTTTAATTGCAGTACTCATTTGTTGGCGGGTGCCACATTAAAAGACAGAGAGGTTGATGATGAACGCAACAACAACAACAACAACAACAATCAACTAAGTCCAAGAAGTGACAGTAGTCTACGGTCGAATCCATGTATTTTGTATTCGAGATGGGAACTAAAAGAATTGTCGGGGTTACCATTTCGAAGATGGACCACAAAACAAAACGTAATCATTAATAAACAAGGCGAACTCGTCATTGAAGGACCATCTATTGTATTGCAACCACCCCTGGAACCCATGTTGCGTGTCTTGCCCACATCTTTTTTGGGCAATCCCAACGACCATCATCTGCAATACCCAGTAGCAGAACACATACAGGGTGTTATTGATTTAGATGTGGTGAAACCTAATCAAGAACAACTGTATGAAAGCAAAAACCAGAACTACGATGACGACAATGACGACGAGAACGGCAACACTTCAACACCAGATCATAAAGATGGTAGTTGGCTCATCATTGGACCGAAACATTCTCAGCTGATCCGAGATATTGGTGATCCATATCCCGGTGCCGATAAGACTTTGCGTTTAGATTTAGACATGGTCCGACAAATACTTGGTTCTCTGTTGTTCTCGTATTATCCTAACATTTGTTACATTTTTTACTATATTTCTCTCTTTTTCCTCTCTCGTAAATCCTCCCTGCAGCAAGGATTTTCCGGTGAAATTGTTGTACCATCCAGCAGTGGTCATTTGCATCAACCCATCAACATCAATGGTCCCGTCTTGGCACCAACGTTGGTAATACGGAAAGCAAGATACGGTGCAGTATTACAATTTGATCCGGATGCACCCACTCGAAGAAGTGATATTCCAAATTTTGATCCAGCGAGAAGTGTTAATGTTACATCATTGTTACAAAAACTGGTCGATGACAGTAGCAATGGTGAATCATTAACATTAAATTCTTCTGATGTGTCCATGGAACATCTGTTGCAATTGAAAGAAGATCCCGCACCAAATTCTCCAAAAAAATTAGAATTTATATACGATCGAAGGGGAATAAGAGGCAGAAAAATTATTACCATTTCCAAAAATGGTTTTATGCAGCAGGGTGAATCTCACTGGATCAAAGCACCTAAATTGCAAGACAGTCGTGCAAACATCTATGCAAGTGCTTCAAGAAAATTTGGTTTTAGTTGTCCAAACATCATCATTAAAAGTGCATCTTACGGGACAGCCTTGGGCGTGAGGTCCGCCAGAAGGCTTGATGTTCGTAGAGTACTGCAGAACAGATGTGACAATTCCTTAAGAAATAATTTTTCGCTGGGCATTGAGGAGAATTTGGTAGGAAGATCGATCTTTGTTGTTGTATTGGTGTGATTGGTATTCTGACATCATATTTTGTATTTTTTATGATTTTACTGTGTTTGAAACATCGGCAATGCTCTGCTTGGTGCAGGATCAATTGTTTGGATGTCGTATGGCACCATGGGAAGGATGTGAATTACGAATCAATTTTGAAATTCCTTCCTTTGTTGTACGATTGGATTTGCCTGTTGTTGATATGAAATTGCAATGTGAAGTACGGTTAGGCTATTTGATACGTCCAATCATGTCGCCATCCCCGGTTGATTCCTCCTCCGCACGAAGACAATTGTTGGGCATTGGTCGCAAAGATGAGATCCAAAAAGAAAGGTATGGAAAAGGCAGTGGAAGGACACCTTCAATTCGTTGGGTACCTACTTTTGATCAACCGAAAAGATCAAGTACACAGCCTAGTAAATACAGCTATTCACCACCGTCCGCTATTCATTCTTCGCGAAAATGAGTACACCGAGTGTACATACGATTAATCATACATACATACATACATACATGTGTACATACATGACATGTACGTGTACGATTGTACACGTACACACATACAACATGTATGTACACATGTACACATGTACACATAGAATTGCGGGTCGGTGGGATGTGCAAGGAGCATGGTGCAAGCTGGCGTGTCAACGAGAGCGTTCGCGAATCACTTCTTTTCACGTTTGAAATTTGTTGGACTACGTAGTCCGAACAAAAATAACCCAAATAAGTACCATTCGACGCCTGATAATTATGATTACTCAGCGGATTACTTCAATGATCCTAACAATTCTCGTGATTCAAATCCTACGGAGCCGATGAATCATGGATGCGGGAGCAGAAGGGAGTAGTGGAGCTGAGTGGTTGCATGGGCACCTCCGTCGGTATGGAGATGTTTATGTGAATCAACGGTGAGGAGCTTGCAATAAGGCTAACGACATGTACTGTACTGTATTTGAGTTAGAAGCTGGTTCCTTTTCATATTTTTGTTTTTTCGATTTTTAAAAAATCATACTAGTAGAGTAGAATATTTAAATTACACGTACATGTAGTATACAAATTAATGTACCTAACGAAAGTTTAATTACATGACCACACCACACATACATACATTTAGAC
>Ga0115005_10005093_pt1 | contig 10399 bp, 10 predicted proteins | sample ArcOceMetagenome_FD_87163 | JGI IMG/M metagenome (GOLD analysis project Ga0115005, IMG submission 87163) | Marine eukaryotic phytoplankton communities from Arctic Ocean - Arctic Ocean - Greenland ARC118M Metagenome | ecosystem: Environmental > Aquatic > Marine > Oceanic | place: Arctic Ocean...
CCCCCCCAACCCTCCCCCGCCCCCCCCCCCCCCCAAACAAAGCTAGTTCAAAGTTTCTACTAGACCCCCCCCCCCTACTATGGCATAAACTTAGCTAGCTGCCGGTACCGGTAGCATTATTGTAAGCGAATAGCTTGAACTTTGCTTAGACCTCAGACAAGTCAAAATTCAATTTGGTGCATCCACTTTTAGGGTGCCAAAACTGGGTGGGGATAGGGTAGGCTAGGGTAGTTCTCATTGTTCTCAGCCTCTCGTCGAGACGGATGGAAAACGATGTATAATCTAGGATTGATTTAGTAAGTCGTCGGTCCCGGATAAGAAAGAAAGAAGCTTGCGAAAGAAAAACAGTATAAGTAAAACCATGTGTTTTTTATTGGGTGCGACGGGTTCTGGAGTGACCTCTACCGGTGAGGCTCTTATCGGTGGTGTTAGTGATGATCCCTACCTTTTTCGAACCTTTGTACGTGTGGTTCAAATGCCGAAGAACACGAAATGTTTTGCGCACCTTGGCACGGAGCTCCGCTATGTGGATGGTGGAGAGAAGCCACCTCCCTTTGACGTCGAGGTAGGACAGCCTAGTCGAGGGGTGAATGCTGCAGGACTATCTTTCACGTGTGCATTGGTGATGGATGTCCCCCAATCGGCGCCCTCCACCGTCTCCTTCGCCGAATTGAGTCATCGAATGATGAATAAATGTTCGGTCGTGAAAGAAGCCATCCATTTGTTTCAAGCTGCAGGTGCCATCTCTCCGGCCTTTTCTGTACTGTTGGCGGATGCTAGTGGAGATTTAGCTCATGTGGAAGTCGGCAGTTATGGATGTTTTGTTCTTCAGCGATATTCACGAAAAGAGCCTGGCATTGTGATCGCGGTCAATTGCTACCAGTGTCCCAATTTGATTCCCTATAACCAACCAGAAGCACAATTGATGGAGGAGAGAAATAATAATGGTGTACGGTTGAGCCGTGGTTGGGAGTTGGCCAAGCGCCATCGAGGTAATATTGATGTCGATGTGATTAGAATGATTTTATCCGATCATCAAAATCGGAGCTTGGACTGCGGCAACAATTCGTTGATTAAATGGTGGGGGTATAGTATTTGCAACCATGGAACCAATAAGGCAGAATACAATGAAACCGAACCGTCTTGGGGAACCGTGAGTGCAGAAATCATGCAGCCATCTCACTGTGCTCTGTACTATTGCTATGGGTGGCCGTGCGGTGAACAGCCTGCCTTTAAAGATCAGGTCTACCAAAACGGATCTTGGGGCTGTTTCTTACCCTTCACAGTCACTCCAAAGATGCTAATTTCGGAAAAACAGGCAGTGATTGAATGCACGACCATTGATGGGATCATTACGAATGCTGGAAAGGTTTTCAAGTTGGCGTTGAAAGGTGAAGCGTATTAGGCAAAACATCTTGGCAAAACAAACAATGAAAATGAAGCAGATTGACGGCAAATTTTTAAACTTTGTTTTGTTGGTCTAGTGCCCTAACGGCGAACTTTAGCGACAAGGGAATGATTTTTAAACGCAAAAGCATTTTTCAAGACATTCTGAATTTCAAATTGCACACTCTTAGATCGGTGAAATCTAGTCTCTTACAATTTAATCACAGTGTAAAGTAAATCCAATTCAAAGCAAAATACAAGTCGGAATGCTAAAGACTGAAGTTGACGTTGACGTTGAAGATGTAAATTCAAAATATTTTCCCGCCTCATCGCACGCCTTTGCTTAGGATGTTTTCAGTTTACTGATGACAGAGACATTCTAGAAGGTGTGTCAAGATGGTCAAATCGACGCTATTATCTATCAGCGACTACGAGTACACGTTCGTTACGGGTAATACCGCTACCACCTACGAGTACAGTAGTTGAACTGTGCGTTCTTTAGAGTGCTATGATAAATTGTGCAGTCATAATTAATTCATATTTTTATGTTCCCAAATCTTACTTCTCCACTGCCGAAACAACGTCATCACCACCTTCCACAATCTCGCTCTTTCCAACTGCACCTCCATTCATCTCAGCCCACTTCTTCAAAATAGCCACATGATACTCCTGATCCTCAGTCCTAACCTCCACTGCCACCTCCTTCATCCTCCTAATACCCTCAACTTGCAAACTCCTTTTCTCCATTCTATCAAAATGATGCGCAATCTTCTCCGCCTTCTTGATGGACCTCGCCTTACGAATCCCATGAAACTTATTGCTCATCCTTTTCTTCCTCCTAGTTCCTCTCCTTCCGTCCCGCTTTGGGATATTGGCGTATGCTTCTTGAAGCAAGCGTTCTGTTTCTTCATCGGAGTAGCGGAGGGGAGGGAATTGGCCAGGGCCAGCGTCTAGGAGGCGTTCTTGGGAGGAGAGGGATTGGGCTGCTTCCTTTTTTCGCTGGGTTTTTCCACCACGTTTTTTTATTATGGGGGAGTCAGAGTTCTTTAGTAATGTTTGTTGCCATTGGCTCCATTGTCGGTTTAAAGAGTCTTGTCCGTCTTTGCTAGAAAATGTGCGTAGAGATTGATGTGTGTGGTTTAGTGTTGTGAGGTTCGTTTGCTTTGGTGTGCTCGCACCGATGCTCGCAAAGGTACTGGTTCGCGCTGAAGCAATGGGGCGAACTGCCAGTTGTGTAAGACGTCTTGTGATGTTAGATACCGAAGCCATGGTTGACTGTTGTTTGAATGATTAGGAGGATCATTTAGTTGTGTCGATTATCGAGATGATGGTGTTGTGTGTTTTCAGGTTCTGTGGTGTAGCCTTTGGTCTTTATGGTTGGGAAAGGAAAGGAAAGGAGAGAATAGAGAGAGAGATTGAAGGATGAACCATCTTAGTCGGCTTGGGGTGTTTCGTTTCTCGTCGTGCGTGCTCACAGAAACAATTCAAAACGAGTACGTGTTCTGAAAAGATAAGTGACGGGCACATTTTTGTGAAAGATACCGTGCTTGACACCTTATGTCACCAGGTTCTAAAACGTGGTGAAAGAAAAAATGAAAATGATTTGCCTCCTCCAAACAACTATGCTCATTATTTTCAATCTAATCAATAACTAAATCACAATGAAGTTCACCATCCTCGCCACCATTGCTACCAGCGCTGCTGCTTTCACCACCCCCCAGACTGCATTCACTGTAAGAATTTCATACATTGCCTCGTTCCCTACTGTACTTCTTATTTTACTTTGCCTTCTCATCTAACTTTTTTTGTAACAATTACGCTCTAGGCTCGTTCTTTTGCTCTTGATGCATCAATTGTTGACACTCTTGCTGGACTCGAGGGACCTGGACAGGTATGGGGAGCTGATGGAATCGCTCAGGGATTCGAGGAGAGTGACCTTCGTGGATACGACAACTTCGGACTCTTCGTCCAGCGTCTTAATGAATCTGGTGTTGCTGCTACCCTTGCTGGACCCGGACCCTTCACTGTCTTTGCACCCACTGACCTCGCTATCCAGTCGTACGAATTGACCCGTGGACCTTTCGATGCTGACGCAATCGCTCTTTGCGTTGTTCAGGGAGGAATTCCTTCTTCCGCTGTAGGATCATCTGCTCTCACCACCATCGCAGGAGAAGCCCTCACCTTTTCCCGTAAATTCCGTAAGGATTTCGTCAACGACTCTATTATCGGAGAGAAGACCTTCGGACAATTCTCTGATTTCCCCATCGATGTTGCTTGCGATAACGGTGTTATCCACTCTGTTGGACAGTGCATTGAGCGTCTTTAAGAACTTACTTGTATAGCTCAGTAAATTAGTTTTATGATTTTAGTTGAAAGTTTTCGCATCAATAAGAATATTTATTGATCATTACTCTATCCCACAATAGAAGTGAAAGCGACAACCCTGAATTTCCGTTCTCATCACCTTCCAAGTAAGTAAGGGCTTGGTTTTCTTTTTTAAATCCAAGTACACGTGCGCGTAGTAAAAAAATGAATGGTGTCAACACATGATGGGAATAATTCGTCTACACCTACGTACGTAGATGCTAATGGAAACACAATGCAAACACTGCGATCAAACCTATGCCAAAAAGAGTACTGCAGTAGACTCAGTGATCGGATAGCGAAGAGAGAAGGTTTTAAAAAAAATACGAGTTGAAATTTTGAAATTAGGGAGGGAAAAGGAGAGAAGAAAAAGCCGGAACTGAAACCCGCAAATCGCAACCACACACATACCACTAACAACTACTATCAGCCACAGCGCTATGTACAATAGTGAGCTAATGCACAACAACAACTACAACTTCATCCATCTAACGATCCCAAGACAAAACAAACGAAAAATATGTGGCTATCCAAGCATATAATATCATATCTATTAGTTCTACTGATGGTCAACGGTATCCAGTTGGTCACTGCCGAAGAATTGAAGAGCGCGCTCGGCATTTCTCTAGATGCGTCAATGCCAGAGGGCGGTGTTGCCTCCGACGAATCTTCATTGCGTGCCCGCCCTCGTAAACCCACTGGTATGCGTAAAGAGAGTGACCTAGTTACGAGCAGAATCCTTCAACCAGAACAGAATGCCCCGGAACAAAACGCGACTGGACAGCAGGATATGCAGGGAGAACCTGAGGAGGGAACAACGCCAAAGCAGCAAGAACAATCGGGGGACGGAGGAGACGACGAGGAAAAGGAAGGTGGATCGACATTAATTATCATTTTGTTGGTTGGGTTCGCTTTTGGGGCTTATATGGCGAGAAAGCGAATGTTGGATAATAGTGTGTATGATGGGAGATGGATTGTTGGCAATCAAGATCCGGATGAAACGGATGACTATAATGTGAGAACTCTGAATGGTGGCCAAGAAATGTAAGTAGGGCAGATATAGAAGGCATTGGCATCTTGTGAGGATCATTACCCTCCGATACCATGAATTATCCTTGTTTCACCACATCTATTTTTTTGTCACTGTCTAATGTTTTATAATTTCATAAGGATACCGCTTTCAAACGAAGATGAATGGGGATGGGAGGATAATGCTAGGACAAAGCGAGATTTGGAGGCAGGAGGTGGGAATGGAATGATGGGGAAGGAAGAGTTGAATTGTGTATTAAGAACACCTAGTGTTTCAACGTCGGAGAGAACCTTGAAAATTGACAACTTAAAGAGACCAGGTACAATTTCATCATCATCTGGAACGTCACCAAAGCCTTCACTGGTACAGAAGAAGGCGGTGTCTGTTCCTACAAAAACAACCAAAAATTCTTCTCCTGGTAAGTTGATATGTTTATGATTGTGATTTTTTTTCATTTTTTATTTGATACAAACTTTATGGATTTGCTCACTTGGTTACACATTAGTTCGTGCACGTGTAGTGAAACAAACTAATTCATGGGACGACGAGAGTGATTGGGACGACGACGATGAACCCTCCGAACCAGTATCATCTTCTTCGGTGCCAACTTCAACCACCCTAAAAAAAACAGTACCACCGAAGGCAAAGAAATCCCCACCACTGGCACCAAAACCGGCTGCAGCTGCACCCCTGACAGTAGAAGAATTATTAGCAGAACAATTGAAAAATAGTCACGCGCCTGCTATAACATCATTCTCGAAACCGAAACCAGCTACGTCTGCCAAACCACGCGCAACTGCAATAAAGAAGAACGAAGAAGAGGACATTTTTGCATCTATGGGGCTTTCTTCTGTTCCTAAAAAATCGAATTCTGTATCGTCATCAAGAGCATCTCATGTCCCCACGCAGAAGGCGGAACAGTCATCTTGGAAGAGTACGAATTTAGCAGTTTCAGCTATGGATATGAGTGATGCGGGTTCAGATTGGGGCAATGATGAAGATCTGGATGATTTGCTAGACGAGTAGTTTTTGGGTCACATCTATATTTATTACTGGTTATCATATTTTTCAAATCTCTTCAAACGAAATAACCGTAAACTTTTTCGGATCTCATACCAACTCATACAAATTACCAATGCAATATTCCACTACCACCATTTATTCTTCGTCATTGGAATCTTGAATTGCGCTAGCAAGCACATGAATCCAAAATTGGCAAAAATCCAAGACAAGACAATCGTGAGGCAAAGAAACGTTCCGAACTTGGCGAAGAACGTAAGCGTGCAGAAGAAGAGTGGAATACTTGCTACCACACTTGTGAGCATTCCGCTGAAAACGCTGACACCCATGTCACCATAAGCTGCCTTCACTCGCGCATCTGTATCACCTTCTGCGTGAACGTACGCGTGTGCAAGATGAATTACGTAGTCGACACTAAAACCTGCAAGAATCGAAATTAGGATAGCCTCAATGGTTCCTAGTTTCCATCCTAACATTGTCACTGATCCAATCACACCGACGAGAATACAGAGGATGCAGAGAGTCGAGAAAATTGAAATATGCAACTTCCTTGTGGAGATAAAGATCACTACAAAAGCAATCAAAGCACCGAGCATGCTGCCAGTAACGGCACTTGTGCGGTAGATGCGCTGATTGTTCATAAAGATGAATTTTTGGTCTAAATCAGTCATGATCGTCTTGCTCTGACAAACATCTTCCATGGTTTTGTCCAACTCTTTCGCAAATTCAATGAATTTGTCATAGTGAATTCTTACTTCGGACTCTGCCCGCATACTTCTTGGGTCTAGAAGACTACTGTCAACGGAGATCCCGACATAGCGAAGAGAGTCGCCATCCCAACCCAGGCTCTTATCGTAAAACTCCTCAACCGAATTATTATCATAACACGTCTGGGTATTTACAAATTGTTCCATTGTAGAAACTAAGTCGCTTGGACTCACTTGCCATGTCTCACTAGAAACCCATTCCAAGTTCCTTTTATCTGTGCAAGTCCCATTGTCACCCAAGGCGTTGTAAGCTCCAAATTCTTCAACAAAACAATCAACGCTCTTTAGACCGTCCTTAATTAAGATGAATTCATCAAACTTATCAGACGTTTTGAGAGTTTCACATGCTTTCAGCATTTCTGTTTGACAGTCTTCATTAAATGAAAAATCTTCTACGAATGATGCTTTACCAATAAAGTCAGGATCGAGAAGTTGGTTGACACCTCCACGGTCCAACTCTTCCAATCCCCACACGAAATAAATTTTGGTATTTTCATCTTCTTGAGTCTTCGCGAATTCCTCAGTAAATATTGATAATCCCTTTTGTAATGGATGATCCTCATTCAAGAATTGTTCCGCCGATGTGGTAGGCTCAAGCTTAGATGTGTAGATACAAGCCACCACAACCCAAGTTAGCAAGACAATGCCAATAATGAGTCTATTTCTTCCTTTTAGAATGAAGGGTCCAAGTTTCTCCTAAACGTATTGGAAGGAACGTCGGCGAACGAAGAAAAAGATTAATCATCATGTTATTAGAAATATGGCGACTGAACCATTCATTTCAATAAAAAATACATACCTTGAAGAATAAACTGATACGATCAAGTGGCGGGGCCTCGCCATTTTCATGTTTGACCAGAGCAGCTTCTGTAGGAGTCGGATCATTGCGTTTCCAAAAGGTGCAATTACAACAGAACCTTTTGCCTTCAAAACGATCATGATAGATTACAACTGCAGAACAGAACAATGTCATTACCAATGCGTAGTCGAAAAAAATGACAAATGCGGCAAAGATACCGAAAGACCTCGTTCCTGCAATGGGGCTGATGAGTGTGCAGAGGAATGCAGCGCACGTAGTCGCAGAAGTAAGAAGCATCGCTGATCCTGACCTCCTAAAAACCCAACTCATTCTTGTTTCCATTGACGATAATACCTCCTTTCCTTGGCTAGCACTTTGTTTGTAGGCATCCATGAACACAAAGATGTCGTCAGCGCCGATTGCCATGACAATAAAGAGGCAAAGAATATTCAAAGCCGAGAAGTATTTGATCTGAAAGATATAAGAGAAGGAAAGCCATGCAAGTGGTAAAGACATGAACATCTCAAACATTCCAACTGCAGTGAGAAACCAAGAACCAAGCATGGTTCTTAGATAGAAGAACACTGCAATGAGACTCCCCACTGCCTTCAAACCATCTGATACGAGAATTCTAAGGATAATGTCCCAGATCAAAGAGCCCATGAAGTAAAATGACTTAACTTCGTCGTTGTTGTTGGAGCTTGAAATTTCTTCCCACTTGTCATAAAAAGTATCGAGGACAAACCTGCAAGGTGACCATTGAAAGAGTGTCAGTAAAATAGTTGGCATCTAAATTGTCTGGTTGATTGCGTGCACTTACTTTTTCAATTTCTTCTCGGAATCTTCTTGGTCCGTGGCACCCTTCAAAATCTCACCCCAATAATAAATTGATCTTGAATACATTACAACAGGGTTGGATGAGTTGAAGCCCTCATCAAAAAAGAAGTTCACATATGGCCTTTTCGTTTCCAACTCATTCATATACGCCATAAAGGTAGAAACTTCATCAATGTCTGGATTCAAATCACCTTGACCGTCCCAAGATTCGATGATAAGGTTAATTTTCAAACTCGTCGCCTCCACCCACTCCTTGTCTGCGTCAGTGACGTTATAAGGGAGACTCTGAAGATATGCACATTGCACGTTGAACTCAACACAGGGTGCAAGGTCTTGGTAGATCTTGATCTTCTCCTCAGTCAATTCAGAGATAACATCTTGGACGAGGGTAGAGTTCCAATTCGAGGCATAGAAAATGTTCATCGCAGAAAGAGGCTTCCTGCACTCTGACACTTCTTCTCCGTCGGAATTGATATCATACTCAAGAGCACAGTAATTGGTATAGTTTCCGTTTTCAATGATGGTTCCCTCCGCCGCACGCATGATGGGGATCGCTTCTTTGGTAAAAAGACCATCATCCGTCTTGGCTTCGTAGATCCAGAAGGTCGTATCTCCGACATCCTCCTGATCTCTCTTCCCCTCAAGTGAAGAACCTGCGAGGCCCCTTCTTGTCTGCAATCCATTAACGTTCATGTTGTTGAGATACGCTTCCTCAACGTCCTCGTTTGCGAGAAAGAGAGAATCATATGCAACTGAACGAACGTCAACAAGGTCATATTCGTTTGTTTCTTCCGTGAAGGGGTTCCCCCCACTGTTCAACCGAGTGAGGAGCCAAGTCGAAAAAATGCATGATGCAAATACAAGGGAAAATATGAGGTTCGGGCGGCGAACGATGAGATTAACGAGTTTTAGATTGCCACTTTCGTCAGTAAAGATACTTTTGGCGGGTGGGGAGTGCCCATCGTTGCCTTCTTCGTCTTTTGACTGATTTTCAGCAAAATCGGGGACAGCCACCGCGAGTACAAGGCCTTCCGGTTCCTCCTTTGGATCAGACATTGTCAAGAGTTAACAATAGATGTTGCAGAGAGATAAATATTCTGGCAACGTATTTCTCGTTTTATGGCAGTGCTTGCGAAAGGAAGTCGCATGATTCATTCATTCTGTCCTATTTCCAAGATCGATCTCCTTCCTTCAGGCTATCGCATGTTCGCAGGAAGCGTTGGAAGTTCCAAAGTTATTAAGTTCTCTTTGAACTTTGAACTTTGAACACCCTATTTTCATTCACTACAACCAAATTTGTTTAAAATAGTCGCAATGTTATCGTGACAGTAGCCCCTTTTTAACAGGGAGGGTTACGACTTACTACACGGTAGGTAGTAGTATAAAGAACTAACAGGTAAAAGGCGAGATTTTTATAATACCCCGTTACGTACGTACACGACACGCCACGCTCGCACGGGTTTATAAAAACCAGAATAACATTACAACCCATGAATTTATTCAAATATAGGTGCAGTATAAAAAGATCTCATTTAATTTGCATTGGCATGGATTCTTTATTTCTTCTCGTGGAGATTCCATTTGAATCCTACTGCCTCAAGACGTTGGATTTTGGCATACGCATCAGATAGTTTATACCTGTTTGGTGTGTGCCCCTGCTTGATCTTATATTGTTGCACCAACTTCCAAGGGATCGATATTTGATAGTATCTGATTTTGATTGTGGCACATTACAATGTCCATGTTCCTCTTTGAAGGCTTGTAGATCCTTGATGCGATCATCAAAAGAAATTCTTTCTTTCACGACTCGTAAGCTCCACTCGAATGAAGTCAGTCCCATCCTTTCAAAGGCCCCGAATGGTATGTTCCGGAATATTTCTGAAAAGGGGGGCTGCACATCGGCAAAAGGCTACCCCAAGACCTCTCTATTTATTTGAAACACCTCTCTTCTTATCTTCTGCTGTGTCGTCTCACTAATTAATAACTAATAACTAATAACTATGTACTCGATCGACTGACTGACTCCATCCTCTGGCCCGCAAGATCCTCACCACAGCCGCATATCACGAAAATCCCAGCCGCAAAAAAAACGGATACGATTTATGTACGAATTAGCTAATTCTGTATTATTCGTTAGCTATTTTACATTGCTAAAATAACCTGCCGTATTCAATTAAACTATCAATGGACACCCCA
>Ga0115005_10005095_pt1 | contig 10397 bp, 7 predicted proteins | sample ArcOceMetagenome_FD_87163 | JGI IMG/M metagenome (GOLD analysis project Ga0115005, IMG submission 87163) | Marine eukaryotic phytoplankton communities from Arctic Ocean - Arctic Ocean - Greenland ARC118M Metagenome | ecosystem: Environmental > Aquatic > Marine > Oceanic | place: Arctic Ocean...
CCCCAAAACCCCAAAACCCCATTTATATGAATATCTCATTAATTTTATTAATTTATAAGTTAGTTAACACTAGTGGATTTTAAATTCACAGTTCATTATACATACTTTTGCTTTAATATAAAATCCACATTGATTTTGATAAATATTGAGTATTAGCCATGGTTTAAGTATAATTAATTAAAACACTATGAACTTAAGAAATTTGATAGAAAACATTAAGGATCCGATATCAACTACCAATTAGAGTAGGAAGGATAAATAATCAAATAATTAGAGAAGACGCGATAGGCCACAGGACTAACATGGCAAGCAACATTCACAAGACAACAAAAATAATTCAAAGTACAACTAAAAGAAATCTCATTCGAGTAGATCACGCGACGATCAAAAACACGGTAGCGGAGCACACAAAAGTATTTAACAAAGAGGAAGCTACAAAAAGAATAGCTAACCGATGAAAATACCGGAGAAGAAGATCATAGACATGGAAAGAATCCGCGAAGAGCATAGTCAAACCAGTATTTAGATAGGCAAGAACTAAAGCAAGTCTCTTTCTAAAACCATCGACAAATAAATTGGTTCCAGGATATCTTCCGATAGTAATGAGACATTGTCACAAAACAATCATCATAGGAGATCGCACCGATATCATGCTGAGGATTCCAACAACTATTAAAAAAAAAGTATTGATATCAAAGATAGAGTGACCCGGAAGAAGAATATGACATCTGATGCTGCTTATGAGGCTCAGTCTGAACATAGAATCACACACCGAAGAGATGATCAATATAGTGACTAAAGTGATTACTACAACAGATAATAAATCTCTCATCGATATTAAAAAGATAGGAGACATAACAGAGAGTCATATCATAGGGATTCTAGATAAAGGTAAAGTGCTTCTGGAGTTTCAAGTGACAATAATCTAAAAGATCACATAAAAAACCACAAGGAGACTTCTGATTCTTAAATGAGCATTAGAGAAAAGTCCAGTGACATCTTGAAAATGAGCGAAAACTAAAAAAGGCGGGTAGAAAAAGAAGAAAAGTATATTTCGTCTGAAAATGCTACACATTAAATTGAAAATAGTTAAGAATACATTTAAATGCGATATGATGAGATAAAGGCCAATAAGCCTGCTAAGCCTGATGTTTCTCTCAAAGCTTTTTTGACAAGGAATAATGATGTTAAGTACCAATAAAATAATTCAAGAGAACGACGTCTTATCAAAGGAGCCGGGCATTATGTCAAAATAAGAACTGAACACGACCATGTTGTGAGTTAAAAGAAAGAAATTGACGAAAATATCGAGAATAATAATGATGGAAATATGAAGAATAAATTTGATGAAAATCAAACATCTAATTCAAAAATCCTTAAGCAGAGTTAGAATACTGACCCACCTGAGTAACAACAACTTATGGAGAAGCCTGAAGGTGCTTTGGCGAAGCCAAGGTCAGAAAGTATTGGATACAAAGGTCACTAAACAAACCATCAATTCTAAATTTCCGATAGTAACGATTCAAAAGTATTCAAAATTCCTAAGTCAAAAGAACACAAATTCAGTGATCCAATGACAAGTTCACCAAATCATACACCTGTTGACTCTAAAGACTCGTAAAACCATTCGCATCATTCTGATAACGTAATCATGGACGTCCATGAAAGAGAAATTGATGAAGTGGAGTAATAGTTGTAGTAAGAGCCTATTAACTAAGACGTTAACCCAGAAAATATTACGCCAGACTAAGTGATAATTGAAGAAAATTATGAAAAACCGATACTCGAGGAAGGTGAAATAGCTAATAATAACACAATTGAAGAAGCTTAAAACAACACAATCGTTCCTGAAACATAGTAGAATCAAAAGAAGCTCTCGTTACTGAGTGAAAGCGAAAAGGAAAAGTTGAATGCATACATTTTCACCATCAACAACTTCATAAGTGTTTCTAAGTTGGTCCTTAACAGATTTGTAGTTTATCTTTAGTTTATTAAAGATTCCTATGTGTAGTAAATAAGAGACAACAAACTGGAGCTTCTGCAAATTCTTGCTATTTCTAAGGAAAAATTTAGTCAGAAGACGTAAGTTGAATTCATTAAAGTGATAAAATGCATGATGGCAGGATTCGAAAACGTCAAAGACTTCGAAAATGTTTTGAACGAAGGTCAAGATTAATCAAAGTATTCTTCTTCACAAAAAAGAGTGAGTCCAATGCAAAACAAAGAGATGAAAGTAAACTTCACCTCAATAAAACATTGCATCAAAAGAATACAAAAAGCTTGTCAAATGCAAATTGATGACTTCTAATAGAAGAATGGTATATACAAAGAAGAAATTCTCTTGGGCTCGATCTAAGACGATTAACTTTCAGAGTAAGAATATATTGAGTTCATGATGAACAAGAGGATGTTGCGAGAGAGAATGCAACTTCTAATGGACCTCATCGAAATTGAACAAGTGTCTAAATAGTATCTTGAGCTGTTTAGAAGGAACTTCATTCTTTTGTACGAGCTCGTCAAACATGATGTCATGGATATTATCTTTGACGACTAAATAAACAACTAAATCGACTCAGGATCCGATTTTGAAGAGCACATGAGAACAAGAGCTTACTACATAAAATACAGTAATTTCTTACAGTTTAACTAAGCAAATTTTGATGTTTCTAATGTGAAGAATATAAATTCATCTATAATAGATATATTCACATCAGATGAGCTAAAATAAATAAGTTCTTCGACCACATTACTGGTATCCTTAATGGAAATTGGTAACACTGTTGATAGCGTCACTATCATAAGCAAAATTCTGGACAAAAAACAAAAGTTAATTAGAATCAACGCTGACTGTTTCGACAAGTTTTTGATTTGGAAAAAGAGAAAGTGTCACTGTTGCATGGAGTACATTCTTGACGGTGGTAAGGCTGTTACCTGTGTCAATATAATTTAAGAGTAAAACCCATGTAAGAACATTTATTGTTAGAATTGTGTTGTGGCTTATCTGGAATAAAACACGAGTCTAAGCATAATCGATAACGAAGATGAAAAAGAGAAAAATAAAGAGTAAAAAGAGAAAGATAATAAGAAGCTTAAGCACAAACTCTGGCTCAAAGCTCAACAGAACATCTTGTTTATATGCCCATGCTGCCAAGGAATGTGCTTGATCGAAGATAAAGAAAAACAAAAGAATTTAGAGTTTGCTAAGTTTTCCATTTGTAATTTTAATCATAGGATAATCAATTATCCTAAAGACTTCTTGAAAAAGTAGTTTTATTGGTCCAGACTAACATGTAACAAAAGAAAATTTCAACTTGCTAATGTAATCGGCATATGCAAGCACAAGAATATTTACAAAGTCGAACTATTGTCCACATCCCAAATATACCAGATTAAACTACAGAAAGAAGAAATATTCTTCACAGATTCAGTAAAGAACGGAAGTAAATTGTTCAAAATAATAAACAGTGAAGGTTTTGAGCTCGACCTTAAGAATATTATCGACAAACAAGTGAAAGACTTTGACAATCATTCCACTTACTCTATTCTTGAAAAGTACAAAAACTATGTCGACAAGCCTGACCAGTTAAACAACGGCTTTATTATTCCTAAATTCAATTACGAATAAGTTTAATATAGACCTGAGTTCGTACAAGAAACACGTAACTTAATGAAAAGATACGACAACCAATTATTCGATTCATTCGAGTTAGAGCTTCAGAACATCTGCCATAAATACAATGATGAAGAAGACTAAAATAGCCTGTTTATGAGCTAAAATAATTAATCTGTTTAGTAGTTGCAAAAAGAGTTTTAGCCAATGATACTCAGATAAATAAAAGAAACAGATTATAGGAAGCTCAACAACCAGGGAAATCGAGTCAGTGATGATGAATTTGAAATGGTTGATAACGAGCCTGAGAAGCATTTTTTAATAGAAAAGTCAATGCTTAAGGGTACAGCTAAAACTCCGTTTGACAAGCTTAAAATTGAACGAGCTAACATTAAGAATACGCCATATGAGCTCACGATGGAGCCTGTGAATGGAAAGAGAGAACTATATGATAACGAAGACGAGATGATGCTATAACATTATGAGAATGATCAATAGATAATGGAGTAAGAAATTGTACAAAATGATGAAGAAGTACCATTAGATTAAAATATCATGAGCCTTGATCAAGGAGAACAATGGAAATAAAAATAACGACATTAAATACTAAACAATTACCAATTTAAAGAAAACCATCTTGCGGATCAAAAGTACAGGCTCTCACACCCAAACATTGGAGCCATGCTGGTATAAGAAAAGAATATTTAGTTTGCCAAAGATGAAATGAATAGAAATTAAGGCGACAGAATCTAATTGTTGGTGAACAGACAAGTATTCAGAATCGAAAGGATAGGTGATCAATTAAACAACCCTGGTTATGTTGACGCTATCGGAGAATTAAAAGAGATGTACCAAAAGCCATCCGAAACATACGAAGGCCATCTTGTCTAAGACCCAGCCTCAAATATTAGATTGACAAGATTTGAATAACCTCTCTTCGATGTTGAAAGAGGTGCCAGCAGAGAATAGATAATTGAAGATTGAATTGATTACGAGTATGATTAAAACCATGATCAATTTTATGAAGACGAAGGTCGATATCCTCGAACTTATAAAATACGTAAAATAGGAGATTCCGCAGTGATTGTTTACGATTTCGATAATAAAGCAGCTATTGAGAAAAATATTAAAAGAAGAAGATCATCATCTAACAAACGAGAATTGGACGATAAAGAAGATCGAGTTACAGAATCTTTCCAAAAAATAGTCTCTAGAGTTGATCACTCAAAATCAGAAGAAAGGAAACAAGGATAAAATGAAAAGAATGAAGAAGATGAAGATACTTCTATGCTAGATGAAGATGACAATAGCAGATCTAGATCAGGTGGAAGAAATTACTTTTCTCAAAAGTAAATGGATGCTACAAGACTTAAACTAGAGAATGCTAGAATACAAAGAGAAAGATTGAATAAAGAACAAGAAATGCTTTTAAGCATTTAAGAAGAACAGAGACACATTAGATTATCTAAACGTGAAGAAATTAAAAGAATTAACATTTTTAATTAAATTAAAAAAAGAAAAATGAGAGCAGAGGCAAGGAAAAAACTTAAAGAACTAAATGGAGAAAAATCTGAAGACGAAGAGGAAAATGAGGAAGAAGAATAGAGGTAAGTAAAAATAGATGAAGAGATAGATGAAATTAAAGATAAAAAAGATGAGGAGAAATCTCAAAACACAATTCAACAGCAATCATAACCACTTCCAGAGAAGAAATGGAAGAAGCCAAAAGTCCATGCAGATAAAATGATGCAGCAAAACTTCCTTGCAAATCAATAAGGAAGAAGTTTAATGATAGACCGACAAAAATCATCACAAGAAGTAGAAAAGAATGGAGCTAAAAACCAAACAGAATTTTAAGACTATGAAGTTACTGATACTAATATCCCTACCAATAGATAAAAAAAGGAAGCAATTAAATAATACAGTGAGCAATAAAAACTATTTACATAATAGCACAAAGCAAGTCCCACCAAAATTATTAAAAACAGAATGCTAAAAGAAAAAGGTGACACTGTTAATTAAGTCGATTTAGATTATCTTAAGGCTCTAGAGATTGGTGAAAAGAAAGAGTACAATCTTAGAGCAGGAAGACAAAGAAGCCCAATTAATTTAATAATGCCAAAACTCTTTATCAAACCGGTAGTAACTGTTATAAAGAAAGAAGAAAATGTAGAACCCGAAGAACAATCAGAAATAGCAGCTGTTGATACTAAAATAGAACCACGTGTGACCAGAGGTGCTAACAGAGATCAACAACAGGTAAACAAATCAGTGGAAGAAGAGTTCTATGATGACTTTCCAATAGAAATCATAAAGAAATACAATTTAAAGATTTCAAACAAACGTAAAGAAGAGATATAACAAAGCCGCAGAAGAAAAACTAATTTAAAGTAACAAAATCAAAAGTCTGTTGAAGAACTGAAAGTGAAAGAAGAGTCAAATGGATCATAAAAGAATTCTGAATAAATTGAAATCTAATCACAGATAAAGGATAAGGAAGTAATAAGCGACCAAATTACCTAAATAAAAGCAGAGGATAACACAGAAATGGCTGAAAATAAAGACTCTAGCGTCAGTGAAATAAAACAAGAACAGAGTAAATAGCCAACTGATAAACCCAATTACGATAAACTTTACTTTAGACGATTTATCATGAGACCACAGGTTGAAGAGCACCATCGAAAGCTTCATTAAATAGTGTTGACCAATCCATAGGAGATCATTGGTTTTTACATTTATATTTATAGAAAAAGTCAGAATTTGTGGAGAAGAGCATTTATCAAGAACTTCTTTCCAGGTGATGAATCTAAGCGTATGTACGAATTAGTATACTAAAATGAAGCAAAATTGGTTAAATAAATTAATCTTATGAAAGTGATATTTATGATCGATTACAGCAGTGAAAGCCCTAAGAATTCTTAAGATCTTTCCAAACTTTCAAAGCAATCCAATCCCAAGAGTGAAGAGTCTAATGGTCAAAACGAAGAAACTCGCAAATCCATTGATAAGCTTAAAAATTATGGTCTTTTCAACAACAAAAAACGTGTGAGAAAGATGCTGTAAAAAATAGAGGAACAGCTTGAAAAAGAAGAAAGCAAAAAGGATTCTGTAAAGCAAGAAAATGATGATAATTCTAGCCTGTCCAAGCTTAGCTCTCAGAAAGCCATTATTAATGATCCAGCTGATGCTGACGACGAACCTTCAATCAAAAACGAATAATAAGAAGTATCAATTAAAGAAGAACTAACTATTCAAGAACATTAAGATGATGAATTAATGGTCATAGAGGAAATTTAAGAGCCAAATAGCTAATAAGAAGAAGCTGAGATAAAACAAGAATTGTCTGAACAACATAATGAATTTGCGATTAAACGATCAACTTCGCCCAAAGATCATTGGATCAAAGATATGAAACAAAAGCTTCTTTCCAAAACTCGATAAACCAGCTTAACGTAAAAGATCCTTAAGTTCTATCACCAAGAAATCGAAATTGATGATGATTTCAGCAAAAGTTACGACTAAAGCAAAGACATTCCATTGCTCAGTGCCAAGTAGGACGCTCAAAAAGAACAAAAAACAGCAGTTTAACCATAACAACAGTCTCAAATACAGAATCAGTCTATATTCCCACCTCAAAACTGTTTGAAGAATAATCACACTGTGAGTTTTAATATGCAGAATAATCTAAATGATTAATAAACTAATCATGCGTAGATGACGCAGGAGCTGTAGCAATATGAGCTTTAATTACAGCACCAGCAGTAGAACTACATTGCGCAGAAGTAGGTTCACGATTCTCAGAATGAAAAGATAAATAATATGATTCTGTAAATAAACAATTAAGAGATGATGAAGCATTCGCAGATTAAGAGTGGAGAAATCGATAGTTAGGATTTTAATTCAGCAAGAGATATGGTCCAGTAGAAACTTTTGCTGTCAAGACTCCAGTAAAAAAGTTATTTAATCGACGAACAAAAGCAGAAATACAAGGAACAAATCCAACAACTTTATGCTTTAGATCTCGACAAGCCTGAAAACAAAGAAAATCGCAAAATATTCGAATAGTTAACTTACGAGTTTGAGCAATACACTATCATGTAGTAATTTATGGACCAGATTTATCAGTAGTAAATACAAGCCTACTTTATGCGATAGTAACTTGATGAAAGAAGTTAAAATCGAGATGCAGCTTCCAATCAAGACCACAAAAGTTCTTCTAAAGGCGCTGATTCTGATAACAAGCAAGCCTAGCAATATGGTCCGTAAATTCAAGAAATAGTAGCAGATCCAAATAATAATGACAAAAATGGCGCCAATGTAGAAAAAAAAGTACTGGCCGCTTAACTTGAGCAATATAACTAATTTTAATAAATGTAAATCGAATACGCGTCCAAAACAGCCAGTTAATAAATGATGAATCAATTTTATAATGAAAAAAACAACTACCTCCTTATGAACCAAGTTCTCTCAGCTGAATACTTGCTTAATTTGAAGTAGCAATACGCCAATGAGCTATTACATGAAGACAAAGAATAAGAAGAATACGAGCAGCAACAGCAATAATATCAACAAGATGGAGGTGCCGATGGATAAAATAGTAAGAATGCTTCAGGAATTATAGCTAATTTACGAAGTGAAATTGCTGTTGAAGGTGATGAAACGTGGGATCGATAGTACTTGTATCTTAAACAAATCTAATAGCTTCTTGATCGAATTGGTAATGTTAATGAATAGAAAGAACCAGATCAAACCAAAAATGAAGAAGTTGAGACAAAGAATACTTTCTATAAAATTGAAGAAGGAATAAAAGTGTTGGAGCAAACCTACCAAGAAGAGAAATATATCGAGCAAGAAATCTTTTCCATTCTGAATTTAGAGAACAATTAGCAGCCTAAAACGGTTACAAACTTACTTAATCAATTCAAGAGTGAAGACACTAATCAAATCGTAGCTGACCAAGAACTAGAGGAAAACCCAGAGAATGTTGAGATTAAATCATCTAAAAATAAGCAACAACTTATAGATGGATCTGAAATCAAACCTGAATTCTTCTTCGAACACATCAATTACCTTGCCGAGTTGAAGAAGAAGCAACAAGCTACCATTGCTTTGGATTTTTAGATGAGAGATAACAATTAAAATGACTAAGAATCTGTCAATGCATCTGTCCTAAACCCTATGGAATTAGCTGAAACAAGCACTATTTAGATTCTTCAAGAAGCTCTTGATAGATTTTACTAGAAACAAATCGTCTTTAACGGTTTCAAAAAGTGCAAATGTCAGTCATGTTTCAAAATGGTCAATCCGATTTTAATTAAGTACGACGCTGAATCAAACGAATATTTACAATAACACTAATAACAATAAATCAGTTTCATCGCTTAAAACTAAAATTCAAACGATTTCTAAAAAAATAAAACTGGATTAGAGGCTTAACTTCGTCAATTATTCATATTAAAGAAATCTGACCATGACATTGAAATCGCTATGAAGTAACAAAAAGAGAAAATCTAAAAATTTGACCAAAGCCAAGACCAATAACATGAAACCGCAAGCCGTGGAGGAAGTTTAGGAACCGATAAAGAAGAGTACTTGAGGAAATACCCTTGTTTTAAACTACTCATTAAACGAATTATTGAGGAAGAAGAAAACACCTAAGAAAAACAAAACTTAGAATCCGAAAAAAAATCAGTAGCTGATGAAAATTTGGCATCAGAAAATTTGCTACCAAAGCTTTCATAGATTTTTCCTGATAATCTTAAAACTACACCGTTTGAGTTTAACATCGACTTCATGGAGAAATAATTTGAAGATTAAATAAAAATGATTATAGATCAGAATCCAGAATAAAAGGATAGTTCTGAATAGAATGAACAAGATATCGTCAGTTCATAAGTTAAGCTTGATTTGATGAGAACGATGTAAAAAATGCTTGTTTAATTCAAACTTTTAAAACAGTTGGAAAAACCTAAGTTTGATAAGAACTTCGGAAAGGTTGTAAGCTAAGGAACCAAGATAAAGAGCTTATTCCAGAAAAAGAGATAGTCAAAAGAAAATGTAAAACTTGCCGAGAAATAAAAGAGAATTGAAATGTAGAATTACATCAATTCTCTCTATAGAAACCAATATCTCGGTTAAAGATTCGGTGACGACGAGAATAAAATATGGGACTATACAACAATCTAAGCACCAGGTGCTCATCCATACAATTATATGTTCGCAAATGAAGCAGGCCCACATGAGTCAGTAAATATCAAGAATCAGCCTGAATATGCATAGAATCAACCAGGGATTCCAAGTGGCTACAACTATGGACCTCATGATTTATATTATGCGTAGTAGTAGTCAATGATGCAACAACATATGAGCTACTAAGATGATATTGCACATGGAGTATAATCTTAAGAAAACCCATACATGTATCAGCATCTGATGGGCGCTAACTTTAGAGGACCTAAACACTTTGTTAATGGCAATCAATAACCAGTGTATAACATTAACACTTTTGCAAACGGAGGCAACAACCATATGACTAATTACAATAGCAATTTCAACAACTGCTAAATCTTCCAACCTCAAATTATCAATCAAAATTATTTGACAACCATGGCTCCTCATCAGCACCTACAACATGAGAAGATTGATGTTCAAGCTGGACCAAAGTCAACGAACAACGACATTGAAGAAAGCAAATAACACCAATAAAAAAAATAAAATAAAAATTGAGAAAAACTACATTACTTTAAGTATAAATGAATTATAATAATAATTTAGACTTTTATAATAA
>Ga0115005_10005096_pt1 | contig 10397 bp, 7 predicted proteins | sample ArcOceMetagenome_FD_87163 | JGI IMG/M metagenome (GOLD analysis project Ga0115005, IMG submission 87163) | Marine eukaryotic phytoplankton communities from Arctic Ocean - Arctic Ocean - Greenland ARC118M Metagenome | ecosystem: Environmental > Aquatic > Marine > Oceanic | place: Arctic Ocean...
CAATTGCTGTGCGACAATTTTTGTCCCTTGGTAATCGATATAAGGTAACAGTACTAAGAACTCCTCTCCTCCAAATCGGATAACCGCATCCTTCGGACGTTTAACTGTGTCTGAAATAATTTTCGCCACTTTTTGGAGACAAAGGTCTCCCTCAAGATGCCCATAGTTATCGTTGAAGAGCTTAAAGTAATCAATATCGATCATAATTGCCCCAATATTGCTTTGATCTCTAGCAACCTGCCTTATAAGTAGCGGAATTTCTCTAGTCAAGTAAGTACGATTGTAGAGACCTGTTAGCTGATCATGAAACGTCATTTTTTCTAAAAACTCAGTTCGAAGCTTATTCTGAATATGCGTTTTGATGCGATGGGTTAATGTAGACGCATTAACTGGTTTCATAACGAAGTCGGACGCGCCCACCTCCCAGCATGCATTTTCACTTTCCACATCCAAAGTAGAGGTTACAAAAATAACTGGGATTTGACTGGTGACGGGTGATTGTTTGAGAGTATTACATACTTCTAAGCCGTTAATATCAGGCATATTCATGTCTAGCAGTACCAAGTCTGGCGCATTTTCAGCACAGTATAAAAGTGCCTCGTGGCCAGATTCAGCCGTCGTGCAGCAAAATACGGGTTCTAATATCGACTCCAAAAGCATTCGACTTATCGGCTCATCGTCAACGATAAGAACATTACATTCTGTGTAGGGCTTAATTTCTTGTAAATTCATTAAATTAGGTAATCTTTACTGATAAGACAGTAGGGTCAGACTGCAAGCAACTTTAGAAGAATCGATGATAACAAACCTGAGTTTAACATTATCAATTTACAAATCTATTGAAAATTCAGGATTTTATTCCTCGTCTTGCATACTTCTATAACAAGGGCTTTAAACAACTACACATCATACAATTGCAGTACCAACACTTTTTGTGAAATAAACCTTTCATGTTAAATCTCGCACCTGTTTATTCACAAGCATTTCAGTATTATCTGATATACATAAAATAAAATTAGCCTTTAGTATATTTGCCATATAAATCAATGCATATTGGCGACTTAATCATTGACTCTACTTTATAAATAACGAAATATTGTCTCAAGAAAATTGATTGGTGATAACAATGCATACCTTAAGCGATGGCTCCCCCCTTTCAAAAGAGCAGTTATGGAACAGAGATGCTGCTGTAAGTCGCCTTGGCGGAAATGAAGGGTTACTCAACCGTATCGTTGACATGTTTTTGACGCAAATAGAGCAAAAGCGTGAATTACTAAAACAAGCTGTGACGGATAGCGACTTAGAAGCCGTGCGATTCAATAGTCATTCCATGAAAGGAGTAGCTGGTGATGTGGGTGCTGATGCTATTCGTGGCAAGGCGGCGACAATTGAGCTAAAAGCCAAGCAGAATAATGTCAATGAACTGCACGAAGACATGGAAGAACTAGAAGCCCTCATTGAGCAAACGATTCAAGTGATGCGCGCCTGACGTCAGTCCTGCTAACGCCATATGCCCTGCTGAGGCCAAAACAGTTCTTACCTCGATGGATAATTTGGTAGCAGTACATGAATTGGATTAGTGCCGGCTTAACCTGCCACTTTGCGTGCCTATACGTTCACTATTGAAAGCCCTTTATACCGTGAGCGGCGTTTTAAAGGGCCAAAGTTTGTTAACCATTAAAGATTTTGTTTGTCGTTACAGACTTTATTCATGGTTAAAGACACTTTAACCGTTAAAGACACTATTAACCGTTAAAGACACTATTAACCGTTAAAGACTTTATTCATCGTTAAAGACACTTTAACCGTTAAAGACTTTATCAATAAAGTCAGCTTTTACATTTTCAGGTAGAAAGCTCGCTTTAAAGCTATTCGCAGCCAGCGTTCTCACCGTGTGCTCATTCAAATTCAGTGACTGATGTAACGCATTAAAATTATCGTTAAGGAAGCCCCCAAAATAAGTCGGGTCGTCCGAGTTCACCGTTACCAGCAACCCCGCATCTAATAGCTCGATGATATTGTGCTCTTTCATATCATCTATCACACAAAGCTTCAGATTACTTAGCGGACAAACAGTGAGCGGTATCTGTTTTTCTTTTAAATGTGCCATCAATGCATCGTCTTCTTGACAACGAACACCATGATCAATGCGGTCAACATCAAGTAGTTCAATGGCTTCCCAGATGTATGACGCTGGTCCTTCCTCACCAGCGTGAGCAACAATTTTAAAACCAAGAGATTTCGCATGTTTAAACACACGCTCAAATTTTGAAGGTGGATGACCAAGTTCAGAGCTATCAAGCCCAACAGCTGTTATATGCTCGTAGTATGGTTTCGCCTCTTCCAATGTTTTAAAAGCGTCGTCCTCTGATAGATGACGCAAGAAAGACATTATAAGATAACTACTGATACCGTACTCTTCTTTGGCCTTGGCCATTGCGCGTAGAAACCCTGCCATAAACACATCAAAGCTTATTCCCCTTTCCGTGTGGGTTTGCGGGTCAAACATGATTTCAGTATGAACAATGTTGTCGTCGAAACACCGTGATAAGTATTCCCACATTAAGGTGAAGAAGTCTTCTTCGTCCCTTAACACTCCTGCTCCTGCGTAATATAAATCTAGAAAACTCTGTAAATCTTCAAAGTTATACGCTGCTTCTATCTCTTCCACGTTAGCATAGGGTAGTGTTACACTATGTTTCTTAGCTAGGCGCCACATGAGTTCAGGCGTTAAGCTTCCTTCTATATGCAGATGCAATTCGGCCTTTGGAATGTTGTTAATTATTGATGACAGCGACATGGCCCCTCACTTAATTGCACTATAACAATGCAATCGCATTAGTTTAGTGCGTATTAGTTTATCTTTAATGCTATCTGTAAACGAGTTCTATTGCTCATTTAGGTTTTGTTTGCGGTTTTTTTTAACGTTGTTTTTGTTGTTTCTAAACCGCATGGCTGCTCGTGGGCTGCCTGGCTAGTGACGTTGGGTCACACAATGATTGTTACTTGATCATTGTACTACATTGTAAGTTAGCACAAAACGCACCAACAAGTTGACTAACTGGTCAGTTTTTTGCTTTCCATGCACAAAATACTTAGTGAAACACATACAGAGAACTCTTGATGTCTAACAACGTTATTGAGCGGCTATTTAAGCTGCAGGAACACGGAACCACGGTAAGAACAGAGATTATTGCAGGACTTACCACGTTCGCAGCCATGTCATACATACTTGTTGTAAACCCTGGCATTTTAGGGCTTAGCGGCATGCCCGTTGAGGGGTTAATTACGGTTACAGCACTGGCAGCTTGTATCGGCACACTGATGATGGCGCTTATGACAAACTACCCTATCGCTCTAGCGCCAGGTATGGGGTTAAATGCGTTTTTCGCGTTTACCATTTGCCTTGGTAGAGAGGTTCCTTGGGAAGCCGCGCTGGGCATTGTGTTTTGGAACGGTATTCTTTTTCTACTTCTTTCGCTTACGGGTGTTCGAACTAAAATTGCCGAATCAATTCCGCCATCGTTAAAAATAGGGGTTCAATGCGGAATAGGCTTGTTCATCGCTTTTATCGGTCTTAAAAATGCGGGTCTTATCGTTGATAACCCAGCGACCTTTGTTCAGCTTGGCGACCTTTCAGAACCCGCTGTAATGCTTGCTTTAGTTGGTATTATATTTACCATTGTTTTGATGGTTAAGCGCGTAACTGGCGCTATTTTGATTTCAATTGTAACGCTCACGCTTATTGGTGCCTTTATACCGACAGAAAACGGCACATTAACGGCAACTCCCGCAGCCGTTGTGGGCATGCCAGAATCTATTTCAAATACCTTTATGGCAATGGATTTTTGGTACCCTATCGATCATTTAGCAGAGACCTGGGACCTTATTTTCGCACTTATGTTTGTCAATATGTTCGATACTATCGGAACGTTAATTGGTGTTTCTCGCAAAGCGAACCTTTTAACTCCTGAAGGTAAACTGCCAAAAATTGGTGCTGCCATGACAGCCGATGCCTCGGCAAGCGTTGCTGGCGCGTTGGTAGGCACATCCCCTGTGACCAGCTACGTTGAATCTGCTACCGGCGTTTCTGCTGGCGGCAGAACAGGTCTGACAGCAGTGGTGGTTTCAGTGTGCTTTTTATTATCACTTTTTTTGACGCCATTGATGAAAGTCATTCCGCTTATGGCTACCACGCCAGCGCTGCTTATGGTTGGGATTTTGATGATGGAATCTATTCGGCAAGTCGATTTTGATGACTTGGGGGCCTTGGCTACCGCATCAGTGGCACTCATTGCGATGCCGCTCACATTCAGTATCAGCGAAGGTATCGCCCTTGGTTTTATAACCTACGTGGGAATTAAGGTTGGCACAGGAAAATTTAAAGAAGTTACGCCGCTCACCTACGCACTAGCGATTGTTTTCTTACTTAGATATCTACTCGACTTGAAGTAAGTCACCTTCGTTTAAAGGGTATAGCGCGCAACACTATCCGTCGGATACAAAAAAGTGGCTTCTAAGCCACCTTTTTTAAGATTGCTATAACGCAGGCTACACGCCTACTTAAGTCCATCGTACGTGAAGGTAACCGCTTTATCGCCCATGAATACAATCTTCACATGCTTGCTGTCTTCGTTACCCCAAGTACATGCCATAGTGCCCATTGTTTTGCCACAGTTGTCGGCAGACCCTAAAATGGCTTCAACTTCGTCCTGAGTCATCCCCATTTCTAACTTATCATAATTTTCTTTCGTCAGCTTCGAGCACGCTGTCAGGGCAAGTGCACTTAAAGCGATAATGGCTAGTTTTGTTTTCATGTTTTTGTCCTTTGTAAAGCGAATCCGCAAGCGACCTATCAAACTCGCGAACATTTTTTCAGTATACTTTGAATATATCAGCGTACTTTAAACGCTAAATATGCGGCTTGTCATTACCCTCTTTAGGATGATTAGCTAACCAATGACGTGCAATTTGCTCCCGCGTAGCTATCCACACCTTATCATGAGATTTGATGTATTCGATAAAGCGTTTAAGCGCGGCCATACGCGCAGGTCGACCTACAATGCGATTATGCAAACCGATGGATAACATTTTTGGCGCTTCATTACCCTCTTCATACAAGATGTCAAAGGCATCTTTTAAGTAGGTAAAGAATTGCTCCCCACTATTAAACCCTTGAGGCGTTGCAAACCGCATATCATTTGTATCTAACGTGTACGGTACCATCAACAGTGGCTTACTATAATGACAGTCGTAATAGGGCAAATCATCAGCGTAAGAATCAGCGCAGTATAAAATATCGTCTCTTTCTGCGATTAGTTTAAGCGTATTCGGGCTCGTTCTTCCTGTGTACCAGCCTACAGGCTTCGCACCTGTTAATTGCTCGTGAAGCATAATCGCATCGTCTATTTGTTTGCGCTCTTGCTCCTCACTCATGTCTTGGTAATGTATCCAGCGCATGGCATGACTCGCAATTTCCCATCCTGAATCCATCATGGCTTTTACGGCATCTGGGTGACGCTGCATAGCCATGGTTACCCCAAAGACAGTAACAGGAATTTGGTAATTATTGAGCAAGCGATGCAAGCGCCAAAATCCAGCGCGGCTACCATACTCATAAATTGATTCCATACTTAAATGGCGGTCTTTATAAGCTTGTGCGCCAATAATTTCTGACAAGAAAATCTCTGAAGCCTCGTCGCCATGAAGTACGCAGTTTTCACCGCCTTCTTCATAGTTTAATACGAACTGAACGGCTATTTTTGCACCGCCAGGCCAGTTTGCATGGGGGACATGTTGGCCATAGCCAACGAGATCACGAGGATATATAGACTCTGTCATACTACACCTCGAAACTTTCAGGCACAGACAACCCACAACCGCCGAGCACTAGCTTAACAACCTGCTTTGTGGCGTCTTCAAAATCCGCTTTTGTCATTTTTTTACCGCGAAGACGAGTGATTTGCGCAGAAAAGTCAGCATAGTGCTGGGTACTTGCCCAGATGGTGTAGAGTAAATATTCACCTTCAATGGGAGGAAGCTTACCCGCGTTAACCCACGCATCAATAACGGCGAGTCGTCCTTTCATCCAAAGTGCGTGCTCTTCGTCAAAGTATCCACTTAGATTTTGCGCACCATTTATTATTTCCATCGCGAAAATTTTTGAAGCCATAGGATGGGTTCGCGATACTTCTATTTTCTCAGCAATGTAATTTGCCAATACCTCTGCCGGATCGTCTTCTACCGTGGCTTTATCAAAACGCGAGTTCCAGAGCGACAGGGTTTCTTCTAGAACTGCAACATAAAGTTCTTGCTTGGTTTTGAAGTAATATAAAACATTGGTTTTTGGCAGCCCTGCTTCGTCGGCAATCTTTTGAACGGCAGTTCCTTTAAAACCAAATTGCGCAAAGCACTTCTCGGCGGCTTGGAGTATTTTTCTTCTATTCATAGCGCCAACGCCAGCGTCGACACTTTTTACCTTCATCATTATTCTTTTAATTCCTTTGCAAATTGCCTTACAAGCACACAGGCCCAACAAATGCTGCATGTATTTTGATAGGTTAGCATTTATTGATAACGCGATGCTACAGAGTATACACGCCACTCAACTAAGGTGTTTATTATACCAAAGCTCGACTTATGGATTTTTTTAAAACCTTGCACGAATCTTGCCTTGTCTTTATTAACTATGCAAAAGTGAGGGTTGCTGAAGCGTTTATTTACCCTCCACTTATTTGTGCAAAAACTTGGCCTTTTATAACCCGGCCTTTTTTTATAAGCAAAAAATTGACCATGTGGTCTACTTTTATTGAAAAAATACAGCTATATTAATGGATACAAGAATGAACATAGAAAGAAGGTGTGAGTATGATTCGCTTTCTAATAAATAACGATATCGTTGAGATTAATGAAGCGCGAGCCGACCTCACCCTTCTGCAATTTATACGCGAACATCGCAAACAAACAGGCACTAAAGAAGGCTGTGCGGCAGGTGATTGCGGCGCATGTACTGTCGTACTTACTGAGCCTGTAACTACGAATAATGGAACCAAGCTTCACTATCGAACGGTGAATAGCTGTATTACGCTAATGAGTGCAGTACACGGTAAACAGCTAATATTTGTTGAACATTTAAGCGATGGTAAACACTTGCACCCAGTTCAACAGGCTTTAGTTGAACATCATGGCTCCCAGTGTGGTTTTTGTACCCCTGGTTTCATCATGTCTATGTTTGCGCTGTATCATAGTGATAGTAAGCCCGATAGAGATGACGTACTACATGCATTATCTGGCAACTTGTGTCGATGCACCGGCTATCGCCCTATTATCGATGCCACAATGGCGGTATGTGAAAGCGCGCCAAACGATAAATTTACCGCAGCCCAAGAACAAACCTTGGCTACATTAAAGTCGCTTGAGCGCACTGCCCCAACGGGTACAGGCAACATTCATACACCGTCCTCTCGCGAAGAATTAAAAGCGCTGATTACCGCCTTTCCAGATGCGCAGTTAGTAGCAGGAAGCACTGACCTAAGTTTGCAGTTCACGCAGCAGCTTAAAAAAGTCGATACCTTAATTAGCCTGACACACATTGATGCACTTAAACAACGCACCAAAAATGAGCATTCTATCGTTTTTGGTGCAGCGCTTCCGCTCAGTGATGTCGCGCCTGACTTGTTAGCAGCGTTTCCACAAGTAGCAGAACTTGTCACTCGCTTTGCATCCTTACCTATTCGTAATCAGGCAACCATTGGTGGAAACGTAGCGAATGCGTCACCTATTGGGGATATGCCGCCGCTTTTACTCGCCCTGAACGCAACGCTGCATTTGGACAATGGCAATGAAATGCGCACCGTTCCTATTAGCGCGTTCTTTACTGGTTATCGCGAAACAAAATTAGCGCACGGCGAGTGGATCAGCGCCATAGAAATTCCCTTAAAACAATCTAATCAAGTGTTAGCCGCTTATAAAATTTCCAAGCGATTTGAAGATGATATTTCGGCGGTATGTGCCGTGTTTAATGTCACCATTGAGAATGGCAAAATAGAAGCGATTAGCAATGGTTTTGGTGGCGTAGCGGCAACACCGATAACCTGCAGTGCGCTTGAAAGCGCACTTATTGGTAAACAATTTTCTAGCAAAGAGTGCTTGAACTTAGGTAAGCAAATACTGTTTGATGCCTTCTCGCCCATAGACGATGTGCGCGCCACCGCCGAGTACCGCAAAACAGTTTTAGCCAACTTGTGGCATCGCTTCTGGTTAGAGCATCAGTCGGTAAGCAAAATAGAAACACGAGTGGTGCAACATGCGTAAGTTAATTAACACCCCTTTCTCAGAAGACGAAAACAAAAATCAAAGCGTCGTTCACACGTCAAAAAGACATGAAAGTGCCGAGCGCCAAGTTCAAGGCAGTGCTAACTACGTTGATGATATCGTTGAACCTCAAGGTACGCTCTACGCCGCGGTTGGCTTAAGCCAATGTGCTAAAGGCACAATCAACAGCATAAACCTTAACGCTGTGCGTGAAAGTGAAGGCGTGGTTGACGTGGTAACTATTGAAGATGTTCCCGGGCATAAAGACATCGGCCCCGTTTTTGAAGGCGATCCCTTACTTGCTAATGGCGAAGTTAAGTTTTTCGGCCAGCCGGTATTTGCCGTACTGGCTACGTCAGTCGCGTTAGCGCGCCAAGCAGCATTAAAGGGCAAGGTTAATGTCACTGAGGTCGCGCCAGTACTTAGTGCAGATGAAGCACATAGGCAGCAGACGTTTGTGCGCCCATTACATAGATTCGGCCAACACTCTGAGCGTGTTGATGACGCCTTCGCTAACGCTACGCATCAAGCATCAGGTACACTTAGCATTGGCGGCCAAGAACATATGTACTTAGAAGGTCAAGTAAGCCTCGCGATCCCTGATGAAGAAGATCGCATGAAAATCTACACCTCCAGCCAACATCCAAGCGAAGTTCAAAAGCTAGTTGCCGAGGTACTAGACGTAAAGTTGCACCGCGTAATGGTAGACATGCGAAGAATGGGCGGTGGTTTTGGTGGAAAAGAAACGCAGGCGGCACAATGGGCTTGTATTGCAGCGTTACTAGCGCACCGCAATAATTGTGCAGTAAAGCTTCGTCTTCCTCGCTTTACCGATATGCATGTAACGGGTAAACGCCACCCCTTTGAAAATTCTTTTGATATAGCGTTCGATAGTACAGGTAAAATTAACGCCACCCGCATGACAATAAATGGGATATGTGGGCACTCTCCTGACTTATCTGATGCGATTGTAGATAGAGCCATGTTCCATGCAGATAACGGCTACTTCCTTGGTGATAGCGACATAACGGGTCACAGGCTGCAAACTAACATGGTGTCACATACCGCTTATCGCGGCTTCGGTGGCCCTCAGGGAATGATCATGGCGGAAGCTATGATGGATAAAATTGCTCGTGCCATCGGTAGCGATCCTCTTTCAGTTAGAAAGCGCAATTTGTATGGACCTACAACGGGTACTACCACGCCCTATGGAATGGAAATTGAGCACAACCTTTTGCCAGAAATGATTAGCGAATTAGAAGAGAGCGCCCATTACTGGCAGCGTCGAGAAGCGATTAGTGCATTTAACAGAGAAAGCCCTGTAATTAAGAAAGGGCTTGCATTAACGCCGGTTAAATTTGGCATTTCCTTTACCGCCAAACACCTTAACCAAGCTGGAGCGCTCGTTCATATCTACACTGACGGAAGCATTCAGGTAAACCATGGCGGCACCGAAATGGGTCAAGGTTTGCACACAAAAATAGGCCAAATCGCGGCGAACGAGTTCGGCGTAGAATTGGACATGATTGAAGTGACCGCTACGCGAACCGACAAAGTACCCAACACATCCCCAACGGCAGCATCGAGCGGAACAGACTTAAACGGTAAAGCCGTCCAAAACGCGTGTATTACGCTTAAAGCACGCTTGGCCGAATGCTTTGCGAAAAGCCTCGATCAAGAAGCGAAGGCGGAATACGTTCAATTCAGCAATGGTTACGTGGTTTTAGGTGAACACCGAATACGTTTTCCAGAGCTTATACAACAGGCGTATTTTGCACGCGTCTCTTTGTCTTCAAGCGGCTTTTACAAGACACCTAAACTTCAGTACAACCGCGATACCGGTGAAGGCCGACCGTTTTTCTACTTTGCTTATGGCGTGTCGATGAGCGAGGTTTCTATTGATACCCTTACCGGCGAATACACGGTTGATAAAGTGAACGTGATACACGATGTGGGCAACAGTCTTAACCCTGCCATTGATATTGGTCAAATAGAGGGCGCATTTATTCAAGGAATGGGCTGGCTTACCACAGAAGACTTAAAGTGGAACGAAAACGGCAAATTAATTAGCGAAAACATGGCCA
>Ga0115005_10005097_pt1 | contig 10395 bp, 10 predicted proteins | sample ArcOceMetagenome_FD_87163 | JGI IMG/M metagenome (GOLD analysis project Ga0115005, IMG submission 87163) | Marine eukaryotic phytoplankton communities from Arctic Ocean - Arctic Ocean - Greenland ARC118M Metagenome | ecosystem: Environmental > Aquatic > Marine > Oceanic | place: Arctic Ocean...
AAAATATATGGCGTTTCTAGGCCTAAAATCATCCAACGCTCGGCGGGGAGAAGAGATAGAAGGGAAGGAGACAGCGTTTGAGAGAGGGAGCGAAGGAGGGAGGTTGTTGTCAAATCATGAGCGTGGTTTGTTGGTTTGCAACAGGTGTTTGTAACAACATAGTAGTGCAGCATATTATTTCATTGTAGTGCAGTGCAGTGCAGTGCAGTGCACTACAATCTGCAGTACTGTATAGAAATTGACCTGCTTTTCTTTTGACTTTGCAACAATGAATTTCCAAATTGAAAAATTCAGAATTTTTGATTTTAAACTGTGCTACAATGAGCAATGAGTGCTACAATGACATTTGAGTTACAGGTTATAGCAGGGCGAAACCGAGTGACGAGTGACACATCACAAAATTGGTATCTTCGCTACTACTGCCTACCTAACACCTAACACCTAACACCTATGTAACGCATACTGCCGATATCATACCAAGCAATAGTATCACAAGACTCGACCTTTACTCATTTCTCACTGCATCAATTCTTCACTTCGCATCAAAGCAGCGAGATACCAGAGTCAAGCCTGTTCATCTAATAGTGATTGCAAGTTGAAGGTTCCAGGTTACGAATTCCAGGTTTTTAGCCATAAGAACTTACAAGCAGCATTGTACATACTATACTATAGTACCTGCAGTTGTTGAAATCACTTTGACAGCAGCCATTCCAAACAGGAACAGGAAACCTGATCTCATTATTTACAATTATTTAATCTGTAATTTACAATGGATGCAATGGATGGAATGGTGGATTCACTCGGAAAACTATCCACACAGGCCAAGGAGTGGAACCCGGGGCAGGGCTTTGAGCCTACTTCTGCTTCTGCTTCTCCTGCTGCCAACGATTTTATGAATAATAATAACAACCCCAACAACTCAGCACCAAGTGTCAGTGCAAGGAGCTCCTCTTCTGTTTGGGGAAGTGGCAGTGCGAGATCCAACTCGGGCATTGGAGGCACCAGCAACAATGGAACTGCAAACACTACCAGCTCAATAACGTCTCCCTGGACAACCACAAAGACAAAGACAAATTCATCCTCCTTCAGTGCCAATGCTTCCGATTGGAATCCTAATCCTAGCAAAACTAAGGAATTCATTCCACAATCCACGATTCCTAATCCTAGCAAAACCAAGGAATTCATTCCACAATCATCGGTTCTTCAAAATCAGAAGCAACAACAATATCTCCCAGAATCAGATCGATCCACAATTGTAAGCTCGCAAAATCTGCCGCAGCAAGAACAACCACAGGTACAACCACAGCTGGAGACAACTGTACCAAGAGGATCCGTACCATCCACCAATACAAATACTTTCACATCCAATAATCCACTCACTCAACCACAACACAAAAATATCCACTCATTCGGACTACCAAACCACACACTATGGTCACTCTACCGATCCATCGCCATGGACTCCACAAAAGAAATGGAACCGCACGATGCAAGGTATAAAGCCATACCACCCTCCTTCACAAACGCAATGCCTCTCCAACAAACTCCTCAAGATGACACTGAAAATACATTTTCACAAACACTCCGAAGTTCATTTGGATACCATAGCAGTATTTTCAAAGTCACAAGTCAGGACGATGGGAAGTTATATTGTTTGAGAAGATATGATAATGTCAAGGGTGTCAATCAAAAAATTGCCATGACTGTCACGAATGCATGGTCACATTCTATTGTGAGAGATAGGACACAATCGCAATCGCATCCACAAGGTGGGGCTAATCCACGTTCCAAATTTGTATTGGATCATCCTGGTCTGGCACGGTTTTACAAATGCTTTTACGTTGTGCAGAATAGAGCTGTTTTCTTCGTGCATCGGTATTATCCCATGAGTATGACATTGAAAGAATGTTTGTATGGGTTGGGAAGAGGAATGGGAGGAATTGTGGACCAAGAGGTTTTGAACAATCAGGGATTTCATCCTTTGGACGAAACAACTATTTGGAGTTACGTCACACAATTAGTATCTGCTATTCGGGCCGTGCATAGGGGTAACTTGGCCTGTAGGACATTGCAGATGAACCATATTCTTGTATCGCCTGATGCGGGGAGCGGTGTTGATGAGAATGCTCAGGCTCAGGCGCAGGTGCATGGGGGAGATATATTGAGGACAAACAGGGTAAGATTGAGGATAAATTGCGTGGGGGTTGTGGATGCATTGGAATTCGAGGCGAGAAGACCTATTGGTGAACTACAGATTGAGGATATGAGATGTCTTGGAAGATTAATCATGTCACTGGCGACTGGTACAGAATTACAAAATGATGTCAGCGAAGAGACATTGAGCCGTTGTGAAGGTTTCATGAGACAGAATTACAGTCAAGAATTGCACACATTAACAATGTCATTGTTGGCAAGATCACGACCTGGACGAATGGGACTTATGATTGTCAACCCACCGACAATAGACGAAGTATGTCGTGCGGTTGCAGAACACGCTTTTGACGAATTAGACTCTGCAAACACAACTATTGATGGTATGGACGATGCTCTCGGAGCGGAATACGAAAGTGGAAGAGCTTTGCGACTTTTGATGAAATTGGCATTTATTAACGAGAGACCAGAATTTGGGGTTGATCCTCGTTGGAGTGAAAGTGGTGATTGCTATGTCTTAAAGCTCTTTCGTGATTTTGGTAAGTTCAATGCTATGTTCAATGTGTGTTTTAAAAAAGGACAGCAATGTACTACTGTACTACTGTTCCATGATTATCTAACTACTGCACTACTCTCTTGTCTCATTTTCGTTTGGCTCACTCTTACTGCCTGCTAATATCAATGTCAATAATAATACTAATCGAATCAACAAACAGTGTTTCACCAAGCAGATGAATCTGGACGGCCAGTAATGGACTTGGGTCACGTGGTAACTGCCCTCAACAAACTTGACGCGGGAGACGACGAAAAGATAGTTTTAGCCTCGAGAGATGGCAAAAGCATCATGGTTGTAAGTTATGGAGACGTCGCACGCTATCTCGAGAATGCGTTTTCAGAACTTTGCAATAGTTCAGCTTCGATGCAGCAACCATTGCGTGATAAGGGTTGGATGAGGTAGTTTACGTGCCACGCATTCATATCATTCACGCATTCGTAGTCGCAGCATTTAGAATTTAACTGTCAGCTATGGCGCTGGATCGGGGTGATCCGCAAATGAAGAAACGAATGTAGCTGTAATGAGTTATGTCAATACATCCCATTTGCGTGTTATATTGTAGATGGCACAATCTTGTCCCTTCTAGTAGTGTTCTGCAGATTATAGATGAAGCTGCAAATTGAAGAAAATCAAGAGCAAGCCAACCAACCAATAGTAATGGTAGGATACGATCAAGCATTATTTCTGTAAATGGAAAATTTAAGGTAAAATATGTCAATGAATTGTTGGCATAGCAGGAATAGCACGGCGCGTCTGAAAATTGCGAGAAAAAATGATAAACACTGTCCGACGAAAATGCCCTTCACATTCAGGTAATAGAGAGATTATCGTCATGATGCTCAATACTACCGCAGGAAACGTCATCATCTGATCCCGACCCATCCATCGAATACTCCGATAGAATATCTTGATTATCCACAATTGGGTCTTCTGTTGGACACAACTTTATTGAGCGAGCGCCATTACTCGTAACAGGAGCCAGTCCTTGGTCTGGCGAGGGGGGCTTTGCCTTGTTAACAAGGTTTTTCGGCACTTTGAATGTACAATAATTTTGCGCTTCACAATTTGCATTCGAACAGTTCTTTGGGTACTTTGATCGAAGTGTTCGCAGCTCATGAGCTTCTTTGGAAGCCATCATAATTGCAGACAGAGAATAATCCCACTCTTGTAGTAGGATATCCATTCGGAGATTGCTTGGTATCTTGAGCTCAGCACCTGCCCGTCGTGGAGGTTCTTGCTCCTCGTATACTTCGACCGGGACTGTGGCCTGTGGCTTTCTCTTCATAATTCCAGTCAATACTGTGTTTCAGAAACCAAGAAATAAATGAGTAAACGCCATGAGCCATGAATAGATAGTTCTGAAACATATGATTGACAAGAAATCCAATCAGTTAGTTTCCTAGCAGGCTTGCCTGATTGGAGCGCCAGATGAAGAACTAGGGTTGTCGCCTATGCAGACTGCGTATTCTCGAATGGTAATGTTTTTAAAGCTTACAGATGAAGAAGAAGACGACTTAGTTGAGCTTGAGCACCTAGTTCCCGACGAGATATCAAATTCTGGGTTGCCATATTCCAATATGTCGCTTTTAGAGTTTCTCAATATTCCTCTTGCTTGCTTCATGTTCCTCCTTTTCAGATAATAGTAATGTGCGTTAAATTTATGGATATGGCAATATTTCAAACTTCAAATTGACCTTGAACCCCCCAACCTCAAAAATCCGAATATGAAATTTCAAATTATCCAAAGCAATCGTACCTACTTGTTTAGTTTAACTTTGTATCAAAATTGATAGACTGTGACTTCATCGGTGACCATCACAGTTCACAGTACGACTGTATCTCTAAATTGATGAATAATTCACCTTATTCTTGCCTCCTGATTGATTCAATTCATCACTTTAACTAGTCTGTGACCACGTCATGACTTGCTGTGACAGACGAAAATATGAATGAGTCTTCTTGACGTCAAAAGAACTTTTTATTCATTGTTGATGCTTCTCGCTTTTGTCACACCTGTCACACACACTTCAACTTGGCATTACTCGTTTCTCCGCACAGGACTTCGATTCTTGCAAATGACCTGTGAGAATACATGACAAAAAAGTCATCTTTCGTTGTTCACACAGGTTCGGTCAATAGATAATTTGAGGAGTGCGATCCAATACAAGTACAAGAATCATACAAGTTGATCACTTACTTCTACTACTCAGTACGAAATATAACACACTATATATCCAATGGAGTCGTCATCAAGTCAATCAGAGAGACCATCGAGGAGGAGGGCACTGCATTTCGATACCGACGAGCAGAATGGAGTTAGTCGTCCCCTCGTGACTCGTCCAGGGAAATCTAGAGGTCATTTGCACCGAGTGGATCCCTATGCTGCTATTGCCAGCGGAAGCGTTTCGTTCCATTCTTCCTTAGGCAGCGGTTCCAGAGTCAGGTCAGCGGTAGCGGTACCGGTAGCGGTACCGCTTAGGGCATCTGTATCATTTGATTTGCCAGGTGCCAGCAAATCCAGAGTCTATAATAATTACGCCGAAAGCGACATTGACGAACATTCACTCGCAGAAAGCAGCATCTCCAGCTCTAGCCGGTCATCGTCGTCCCTGTCCGGTAGTACGAATGCAAATGTAAATGTGAATTCAAATGCCAGTATTCATAGTCAGGAGTTAAAGACTGGCATTAGCGGCCCTTCTCGATCGAACTACAAAAGAGTCACTGTAAGTCGGTCTATTTCTTGGGCTGATGTTATTAATGTTGCTCGATCTCCAGCAGCCGAACATGATGATAATATAGCGCCACAGTCAATGCCACCACTGCTAGTGCCAGACCACGATGCGCCTGTGATTGGCATAGGAATTGGACCCATGAATCATCATCACCCCCTGCAGAAAGACGTTTTACCCGTTTCTCTCAATGGCAACAATGGAAAATCATTATCGCTGCAGAAACTCGTCGAACAGAGAGGCATGAGCAGGGCCATCCAGTATACGCTCCGCATCCAATCCAAGAGGATAAAATTGGTAATGTCCAGAAACAAACTCCTCTCCAACGTTTCCAGCTTTCACAGAATCATCATCTTTGCCATGCCCTTGGCCCTCATTGCCTTCTCCGGAGCTGGAGGCGTGATTGCCAAACACACGGCCAAGAAAATTGATAAGCTCACTCAACCAAGAGGATTCTCATGGTCTCCTGATCGACGACTCAACAACCGCCAATGTGTTATCAATATGTTTATCGATAAGCAGGATCCGGATGAATTCAATCCCGATTATGAAGAGGTCAAACCCGGAGCCAAGAATAAGGATGGAACGCCCAAACTATTTCCTTCCCCGCCCAAACTTGAGCCTGGAACATATCGAACCAAGGGACAGGTACAGGTCATTTCCCGTTTCATTGCTTCCATTGCTGATTCCTTCCGTCCCATCCTTGATACGCAGCAACATTTGGTCTTTGCCGGATCACGAGATGGAGGACATTTGGCCGAAGAAGCTCTCAAAGCATGGCCTCCTCGTGGAAAGTATCGGACCAAACTCTATGTCATTGCAGATGATGAGAATGCTCCTACAGTCAATCCGCGTGATCACTCCGATCGGGCTCTTCAGTACGGACCCGTTGATTCCATTGAGCAACGGTTCCAGAATCATCGCATGAGTTCACAAATTCACATCTTTGACAGTACGGGCGAGAAAGCTGGGCTTGTCAATAGCTATGTGGATGATGATGATGTTGCCATTTCCATGGAAGAGGAAATGTTTCATGTTCAAGATGATGATACCTTTGGAGCCGATGTAACCGTCGTTGACGATGATGCTGTCATTGATGCCAAGAATCGCGCCACTAAAAAGAGACGAGCCATGGAAGATGATGCTGATGCCGGATCCTCTGGACTCGATGCAAAGCATACGCCTGCCTCCTATTTCTCTCTCAAGAAATTGCTCAATCCATACTTGGAACGGGGCGATGATGGTCCCGAGTCCCTTTCCATATCCACCAACACCGTTGTCGAAAAGAACAAACACTTAATTCCTTATCTTCACGTTGATGGTACTAGCTCTGACCAACAGTTCTCAATTCTTAATAGTGCAAGACCAATGCTTTTGGATGGTACTATCTCTGTTGTTGGAGTTGAAAACTCTGGTGATATGGATGTGAGAGACATTATTGATTTCTTTCACTCGGTTCGGTACAAGACATTTCTCCTTGGAAAAAGACAAGTGATGAGAATTGATCATCTTTGCGATGAAACATTGGATGATCTCATGAACCATCCCTTTATTACACCCAAGAAGCCATCGCTCTTTCGACAAGCACTGCAAAAATTAGGAATTGTTACCAAAGACTATCATGTTGAGATGGAACATCCCCATCCTGAGCATCATTTGGTATATCCGCCCTTCTTTGTCGCCTTTCCTCGTGGACGTGCTTCCTTCGAAGAGATGACGATTCAACACATGTATGATCTCTTTGGTGGGGGAGGAGGAGGAGGACAGATTGCTACAGCGAATGATCGTAAGGCGCCTACCAAGAAGAAGAAGAGCACTTAAACTTAAAATTTCAATTTTAACAAGTTTAACTTTATATTTCATAACATATTTTCAATGGCTACATCAGTTTTGGTATATAATTTCAAATTGCAAAGTCATTATTCTATTGAATTGAATATACAGTACTTTAGTTTACTGCGAATGACTACAAGAACTTTGGATAGTTGTTCGCTAATGCTGTCCTTGATGGGCATGCAATGGGCATATCCTCGTACCGATACATTACATTCTTCATTCTTCTTATCAGACTCACTTCTCACTTCACATTTCCATTCCATCATGATGGCGACTAAGTGAAGACAAATGAGCACTACTACAGGTATAGATATTTGTCAAGAGTGGGGCGCGCCTTTTACATATCCTCCCTTGTGCAGTGATTACGAGATTAGTATGGTACCGGTAATCATTTCCAACAATTATTAAAATTAAACCGCATTCTGAACCAAACTCAGCTTTTCTTCATTCTTCTTATCAGACGCACTTCTCATTCCAATCTCCATTCTATTATGGCTACTATTACGACTGAGTGAAGACGCACGAGCACTGATTTCATCTGCATTCACAGGCATGTACGAATCCTTTCCAGGAAACAGTCTCGATGCAAAATTCTTGAAACATCCACGATTGTATAGATTTCTGAATGCTCCCATTTCATCTTTCAAATACTTGCACGTGCGGGCATTTTGATGTTCGTTCGTAGTGAAGTTCCTCCTTACCAATTGAGTATGATAGATGGGCAGCATGACGGGAGGATTGAGAAATAGAGTCCGATCATAGGTTTTGTAACGTCAAAGCCTGCATTCTCTGGAGCACGTTTGAGGTATAGAATACCGGTAATGCCAAATAGAAGCTCGGTGATGGTAGAACTCACAGCAAACAAATACAGCTTGGATCGACGAGGTCTAGCAATATCACAAGAATGACAAAGAGGCAACCTATCCACTGTAGCAGAATGCTCGGAAGCAAACGATTCCAAAGTTTCTTCATACAAATTCCTCAGATCATTCGTGAAAGATTCCGATACAGGGGTACATCAGTTTCTAGGATGCACCATATATTTGAAATTTCCAGTTTTATCGCGGAGCCAAACTCTGGTGAATGACTAGACACGTATGATTTCATGAACTGTAGGAATCACCAACAATGCCTGGCCACCACATCGTGGAGTCGGAATTCTCACGCAGCACTAGGGCAGTGAATTATTTAGGCTTTTGTGCAGTTCTAATTTTGATTCATTGCTGTGAACAGTGTCAGCGGTATCGGTGTGAATATTCGCATTGATGCATGTTTCAGAGGCATGATTGACATCATCATCGTCGAGAAGCCATATCCCTCGACTAAGTTCGCGGCCAGTACCATGCCTGCATTCATTGGTTGATGGACTCTGGTTTGTAATAGTTGTTTCTGGTGTATCCGCTTCAAGGCTGACAGACGAGTGCTCTTGTTTGACCGCCTTCATCGGTAAGTCTATCGCATCTCCATTAAGATGATTGGAATTGGAATTTTTCTCACTGCTGTGGGCATTTTCAGCGATATCATCATTGTTCTTGCGAAACCCTTCTGTCCCTTGAATAGGTTCACGGTCGGCAGCAGTTCTGCAATTGTCATTGGCTTGGTGAACTTCGGTTGGTGTAGTACTTGCAATGTTCGCCATTGAAATATTCCCTGGTTTTTGGTTCATATTAATTTCATTTTGTGTACTACTAGTTCCTGGTGTATCTGCTTCTAGGCTGGCAGACGCTGTCGTCCTTTTCTCAGGTTTCTCGTAGTTCATATCAGCATCGAACCCAATATCTTTCACCATTTGAATTTGGTTCGGCTCAAGTCGCATATGTGGCGAAGTCCCTTCCTTATACGCTCTCAAACTCATTCTGAGATGTTGGGCCCATACGTTGAATCCTTTGTCGTATGCATTTGTAATCTTAAAATGTCCATTTTTCTCCTTGAAATCTATGAGCATTTTGTATCTTTCCGCAAAACTAACTATTACGTACTCCTTGCTATGTAGGTTGAATCCAATATCCAGCAATGCTTCTTCTTGGCTTAATGGCAACGTTCCATTTCTTTTCGATGTACGTTTCCGGTGGCACCACCTGTAGAGTCCAGTTGAGTGGGATTGTGGCGGATTGGCATGCCCAAACTCCTCTTTGAACGCTTCCAGCTCCTTGTGGCGTACTAAGAATATCTTATCATGGCGAGAGTTGGTGTTTCGCCTTCTCTTCCTGGCGGTAAGTCCTTCAATTGGACCTTCGGTGGTCTGAGGAGATTTATTTATTTCTTTGTCGGCACTTCTTGGGCTACTATTGATCAGCATACTGTAAGGAGAGTTAGTGAAAACTCGTTTTTCTGTAGTTGCAGCAGCAGTAGCAGTATTATTACTGGCTGTGGTATGATTGTAATCAGTTGCATTAGTACAACACGCATTAGCAAGATTATTAGCAATGCTAACTGCAGCAAAAAAAGCCTTCCTCTTTTGAGAATGCGGCCCACCTTCCCCTCGCTCTCGTCGTGCTGTTCCTGTTCCTGTTGCTGTTGCTGTTGCTGTTGCCACCTCCACTGCTGGTGATGCTGGTGGTACTTCTTCTTTGACTGCGGTGGTGCTGGTTATAGTTTGTTCTCTTTTAGTTTGCACTACTTCTTGTGTTGTTGCTTCGTCTTGTGGTACTTCCAGTGATGTGCTGGTTATCATATTCTGTTCACTTTTAGTTTGTACTATCCTTGACGAATTCTTTCGTGGACTTGAAAGAGATAGTTTAGAGACGTATCTGTTGTAATTCATGGTAACTGCAGTGATTAAGTCTCTGCTGGAACAAAAGCGATCACCGAGATGAAGTGAGTGATGGAGTGATGGACCTAATGGTAATAAATAAACTACATTTTTTTTGTTCTTAGTCATTGATTGATTTTCCACCACCAGACAGACAGACGCTCAAGTCTCGAAGGCGCGCATTTCTTATGTCATTGGTACCGGGGGATCCGGTTATGAGCAATTATCAATACCACGGTACAGGTAAAACAACAGCAGTGCACTGCCCGACTTTAGCTGCCCACACCCCTTTGTACTCCTATCTTAATCCAGGGTTCATTCTTATTGTTGAAAATGCATCAACTTTGAATTTTTTGGATCAATACAGTATT
>Ga0115005_10005098_pt1 | contig 10395 bp, 4 predicted proteins | sample ArcOceMetagenome_FD_87163 | JGI IMG/M metagenome (GOLD analysis project Ga0115005, IMG submission 87163) | Marine eukaryotic phytoplankton communities from Arctic Ocean - Arctic Ocean - Greenland ARC118M Metagenome | ecosystem: Environmental > Aquatic > Marine > Oceanic | place: Arctic Ocean...
AAACGAACGAGTAGGTGTACATACAGTACATGTTAGCGAAAGGGATTGTTTCGTTTTGGGCTTAAAACAAACAATGTGAGACTAAATTTAGGCTGTTGAGCGTCACAAGTCCCGAAATTTTTTTTTGCCTCGCACTTTGAACTTATTTCAACAAGTTTTCTGCTTTACACGAGTCAAATCAAAATTGAATCATCATCACAAAGAAGTAAAGAGTCCCATCCCTCAATTCTTGGGAACTACTGTAAATAGGAGTTAATTCATTACTATCGTATTACTATTCTTCGTGAAATGGCATCCTCTCCAAAGGCAGCAAACGATCTACTGGATGAAGCTCAAAAGCGCATATCAGCAAGTAACAAGGAACGTGAAAGAGAAACCATCCAGATCAAAGCGCAGACACCAATAAAAGGAACGTCGAGGATGGACGGCATGACACCTTCTACCGTGAACACGAGCCACATGTATAAGGACGACATTAGTCACTTGTCTTCAATGTCCTATGATAGCTCTATCGATGCAGTCGATAGGGAAATTCCGACAGATGGTAACCCAAGTGTTTGTATCGGTGATGTTGGCTGTGATACTGAAATTGCGAGCCCTGTAGCAAATTTGGCGCTTGATTTTGAAGTCAATTCGCCTTCGGATGAAGTGATTGGCTGTTTCAATGGTATCAATTCTGAGATTATAGACAGTAACAATCTTGGGCTTGACATTGAACAAGATGTACTCTTGCACAGAAATCAGTTACTGGAAGAAAGTCGAGAGTTCTTCGACGCCGATTTTCGTGTCGATAATGAGACAAAGAATGACAATGAGTTGAATGAAGATTGCAGTGAAAGCCATTCCACAGATATTCGCACAAAGTATAAAGCCCAACAATCTATCATTGAATCCCAAAGAGAAGAGCTCAAAAGGTATAATGGCATCTTAAAAACGTATCGCACGTCAATACGAGAAAAAAATGATTGCCTGAAAAGTATGGAAAAAGAAGTGACCGAATTGAAACAACGCAGTGATGCAAATTCTGCTGAGGAAAACACCATACAGTCCACTCCGAGATCCACATGGGAAGAAGCAACTCTATCAGCGCTCCAATCCGAACTCAGAACATACCAACAAATCATTGCAAGCCTCACCGATGAGAACAATGCCTTCCGTCAAAAAGAAATTTCATACCTCCAAAAAGTCCAAAGTTTGGAAAAATACGTATTTGATCTTAAGAACAACACGAATAGACCGAGTGAGGAAGAATTTCGTAAGCTTGAAAAGGATTTGAGGCTCAAGACAGAGTTCGAAGGATTAATCTTGAACACAATTAATGGTTTGGAAGAAAAAGAGAGTGAAAACCAAGTTCAAATTGCAGAACTGGGACATAGCATTTTGAAGGCGGAGAAAATCTGTGGGAAGTTAGAGAGGGAGAATGAAACTTTGCAGAAGCTTTTGAATACAAGTCGGGAGGCGGTTTTGAATCGATCTTTGGAGAACGATTCTCATTTAGATGACAGTTTTAGAGTGAATGCTTCCTTTCGTTCAGCAGATGAGGATGTTAACACGATAGTACAGGAATCGCTTAGAAACGAGTTGAAGCAATCGAAAAATCGGGAATCACAACTGCGCAAGCAACTGAAGGATTTATGTCAAAATGATGATAATAAAGACAATATCATGGAGAGTTTATCAGAGTCACAACAGGAGGCGATAGTTTACCTGAATGGAGAAGTAAATGATCTACGTACCCAGTTAGAGCAGGAACGGAAGAAATCAAAATTACAATTGGAAACAATGATGACTGTAGAAGACAAACTTGAAGTCCTGGAGCAAGAAAACAAGCTTGCAGCCGAAGAAACAGTTGTGAAGGAGAAGCTTTTAGAAACTGCTTGGCAAGATCTATCGATGAAAAATGGTGAAAGTGCTTGTTTGAGAGATGAAGTTGCGGAACTGGAGGAACAGTCAGGAAGAGCCCAAAAACTAGAGGCAAGTCTAAGAAATTTAGAGGCTGAACACGAGGCATTAAAGAAAGCCCATGCATATGTACAATCTCAGCCTCAAACGGTGAATAATGCCAAGGCAAGACCTTCACCTTCGCCTTCGCGTACAAGCGCCTTCGAACAGGACAATTTGTCAGAAGCTGAAGTAACGCTTATGACGATTGACGTTGATCATGGCAACTTTAACGGTGTTGTGGAAAATGAAGTAGAAATATCTACAGAAAAGCGCACCTCTGACCACGACACATCCCTCCGAAAATTTTCTGTGTTGAAGAAAGCTCTGAAGCAATCATACGAAAAGAAAGTGAAGGAATTGAAAGCAGACTTGGAAACAAAGGAATGTGAAGTCGGAAAGCTAACTGTGAACCTCGAGAGCCAACGATTATCTTTCCAAAAGCAGCAAGATGAGCTGAATCAAATGGAAATTCGTAGAATATATAATGAATCGGAGATGAGCCAAGAACTTGAGAATCTAAGAACTTCAGTAAAGGATCGTGATAACACGGTGAGCAGTTTGAGACAAACCATAAATCAAATTCACGATAAGAGCAAGGAAGATGGATCTTCGTGGACGGGAGTATCCGATATTTCAAATGCATTGATCGATGGCGTGGGTAAAAGCATAGAGATGTTTGAATCCATATCGTTTGGTCAAGGTCATGAAGACGGAAAGGAAGCATGTCAGACTTTGTCGTCGACATCGTTCGGGTAGGCTTGCTTTGTTACTCCCGTTTATTGTGTACCGTACTGGAAACTACGTGTACCTACTTAAAATAACAAATTTGAAAATAGCTCTTCTTTCTTATATAATCGCTTTTAAAACAGTGTCTATCACCAGCGCTCTTGAAGAATACCACGTCACAACATAAATGCAGGATGATGCAGGCCTCCTATGTGGTGAAGAAGAGCTTGACCAATCCCTTCAAATACAAGATGATCTCATTCGCACCCAGCTTGCTTTCTCCATAAATGCGGTCCACGAAAGTAATAGGCACTTCCCCCAAAGTCAACTGCGCCTTTTTTGCCAATATCAAAATCTCCATCTGAAATGCATATCCTTTACACTGGACCCGTGGTAAAATCTTGTCAATAGCCTCTTTCTTATACAACCGAAAGCTCCCAGTAAGATCCGAAGCATTGCCGGGATCCAACAAAAAGGAAGCAAGAAAATTAGCACCTTTTGAAGTTATTTTTCTCTTGAGATCCCATCCGCTCACACCTCCGCCTTTGCGATATCTAGTACCAGATACAATGTCATAGTCATTAGCATTCATTTTCAAAATCATTTGAGGTATGAATTTTGGGTGGTGTGATAGATCAGCGTCCATGATGATGATGCGTTGGCCGGTGCATTCTTTCAATCCTGCGACGTAAGCTGTGCCCAAACCAAGCTTACCCTTTCGCGATACGATTTTCACTACATCTTTGGAGTAGACTTCCTGGAGTTTTTGGGCCACTTCAAGCGTGTTGTCTGGACTGGAATCGTCTACGACGACAACTTCAAAGTCAATGGAATTTCTGGTAAACGTTTTATGGAGCATATAGAAAATCAACGGGAGATTTTCACGCTCATTGTAGGTTGGTAAAATGACACTGTACTTCATGATGTAAATGCGCTCGAATTGCTATCTCAGTGCTGCTTCCATTAAAACGGACGAGGAGGAGGCAGGATTGTCTACAGTACATACATACAGTAAAGTGCCAGCAGAGAGAGCCAATGCCATCCGCCATCCGCTATCCCTATCCGTCCTCTCCGCCATCGATGATGATGCATGATGTGCCCAACCACAAGCCCCCGCCCGCCCTCCTCGCTCGGAAGTCGCAGAGCTAAAAATGACAGAAACAATAACTTTAAGGCCTGCCAAAATATCACATAAGCCTTCCCCATATTTTTCGTCGCCGACTACAGTAAAATGCACAAGCAAGCAAGGTTATCGATCGCGATAAAAAATGCTGGTACATTATCCCGGCTTCGCACCGTGGCCTCAAATCTCAATGGTTGAAGATTCCTTCTTTATCGTGAGTGGTGGTGGTATCCGGATTTAGGCTTTTTTGACGTCAGCACTTATAAAAAAATAAAAACAAACTATGCCGACGGAATAGAACTGGATTGTGGTATCAGTTTCGCACTATTGTACCGTACGGTACAGTACAAGTATGTAGATATGCCGGGCGGGGCATAATCTTCTTTCGGAAAAATGAAACACGATAGGAGGAGTTATTAAAATTGAAAATGATGACCCACGGGGCGGGGGGGGGGCCGGCCGGCCGGCCGGGCGGTCCTTCCAAAAACAAAAAAAGGAAATGTAAACGGTTTTCTACTGGAAAAGTTGCATAGACCTACTGTCTGTACAGTACTACGAACGGCTTTTTCATCTTTTATTTGAATTGATGACCATTAAAAAAGAAGACATTTTCGGTTGGACTAAATTGAACCGACTGACTTTATCCGTCAGTTCAAATACCACTTTGAAGTTTGAAAATGAAAAAGACATTTTCTTCAGATAGAGTAAGTTGAAGTACACGTACATGGTGGTGTGTAGAGTAGAGAAAGTGATAAAAGAAACCTCACTAAACATGAGTAGTGGTGCCTTTGCCTTTTGCCTTAAAAAAGAAATGGAATAATTTATACTGTAGAGTGTATTCACATGCTTCGGAACAACCCAATTTTCAATTTTAGGACACTACTGGAACTGCATGCCACTGGGTCCAAATCTGTCCCAAATATAATTTTAATTCCTTCTTTTTTGCGACAATGGATCACGTACTCTTTCTGATAATTCAACCGAATTACACGTTTTTGTCCAATTATTCCGAAAATCGGAAACTGGTGATGTTCTTCTTCCTTCAATAATCCACAATTAATAACACCACTTCCTTTCACAATCTGTACACCTGAACTATGATAATGATCAATACCGCAATTGAGTTCAATAACGAAGCCGTCGGGCTTCAGAAAGAAACAAATCACGCCATGGCTATGGCAAAGCTGCGAAATGCCTTGAATTCATTGGAAGGCAGAAGTCTCACCAAAGAAGATGATAGGGAAACACCACAGTCGCCACTCCACAACGATCAAATGTTTCAGTACAAGTACGACGAAGGAATTAGGGTATTTACAACCTTTTTGACTATATCACCTGATGATAGACACGATAAGGACTACGTTGAAGCAGTAATTGCCTACAACCTAGGCATCTGTTGTTCTCTGCAGAACCAATTTGTACTTGCTAGCGCTTACTTTGTTGATACACACTGTTATCTTTGCGCTAGAAATTTCTCTCATAACGACAGCAACAAAAAACTTCAGTCTTCACTAGTTCATTTGAACGAAGGGCATAATTACTTTCGCGCAGGAAACTACGAGGAGGCCCTGGATTCTTATTGGGATGCCGTGCACCAGGCCAAACAGGATGGAAACAACGACTTGCAAATCGGCGCAGCTCTAAATTGCATTGGTGTCACATCGCTTACTTCACTTTTGCAAGAGAATGATTTGAGCCAGCTCATACGCCGGGCCTTTGCTCCTCTCAATAGTGCACTTTCTATTTTTGTGAAAACATGTGGCGAGGACGGTGGCCCAGATACCCGCCGAACACATTTATTCATGGCAACAATCGTCAACAATATTGGCCGAGTCAGATTCTATGCCAAAGATTACGAGGGAGCTCTACCATTTTTCAAGAAAGCTTATTTGGTTCGACGTTCTCATTATGAAGAAAATCACATTGATGTCGCAATTTCGTCATTGTACATGGGTCTTTGTCTTCAGAACCTTGGTGATGCTGACGGAGCCATCATTCAATTTAATTCCTGGGTCGGCATTATGTTGGAAGATAAAAACCTAGCATACCTTGAAGATTTTATTGATCAAATTATGCATGTCGCAGATTTGTTTCAAAAAGACAACGATCCTGCTGCCATCGTCTTCCTAAAAATTGCTTTGAAGTGTGCGTCAAGAAATCACGACAAAGAACAGCCCAACAAGACAGTCGATATAATCCTGAGCAAGATTGGGAGATCATCCTATCAAAAGATGGAGTTAAAAATGACTGCATAATACTAGCAATACTACACTAGTGCGAGCATATCCAGTACTTGTGGTTCTAGGAGTATGCTGCATTGTAATTATAAGGACGATAAATTTAGAACAAATTTTTAGCACTTTCCTTTGAATTATTTTTTAACGCTTCTTTTTCTTGGCGGCTTTTGATTTTTTCGCGACCTTGCTAGCCCCTGCAGCAGAAATCTTCACATCGCCACAAATTGCTTGAATCCATTCATTGTCGTTTGCAGCCTTGATCATTCCAATATACCGAGAGTTATTATTGGAATTCTTTGACTTTCCTCCTTTCTTCCCGCCATTCGAGTCTTCAGACCTATAAAACATCTCGAGGCATTGCTTGCTTGCCTTTCCTCTCTTCTGGTTACCGGGCGTCAACTTGACTCGGTACTTGTATTGTGCAAGCGTCGAATACGGAGCACAGACAGGGAGGGCGTAAAGTATAACATCTTCTGGAACAGGCTTTCCAGTCAGCTTGCTTATTTCAGCAGTGTCATCAATTGGACCATCATTTGCACTAGCGCCTTCTTGCTCGATGATGCCGTCTTCTGCAAGGATTTCTCGCCAAGCTTCTTTCTCAGCTTCTTTCTCAGCCTTTGTCTTACGACTGCGCTGTTTGTCATTCTTCCCACCGGTACTTTCCTGTAGTCCTTCGTAGCCATACTTTTGAATCGTACGAATAATACCGGCTAAACTTGCAGAAAAATTATCAATACGTGTAGTTTCAGTGAGTTGCAATAATCGTGTAGCAGCAGCTTTTTGAGCATCGGTGGAATCAAGGGCAATTAACTGTTCAAGAACTTCTGCATCGAGCTTGTCCCAACGAATGTCATCATTGGTTGTCACTATTTTTGCAAGCGTATCAGAAACTTCATCGGGTAACTTGTCCACAAACTCTTTGGCATCTCGGACTAGCAGGTTTGTCGTCTCAGCGGCCGCTTTCATTTGATTGGCTGATTCTGCTTCGGTGTTCCGTCCGCCTTTCTTCTTTTTCTTCTTTGTCCCTCCTTGTAGTGCAAGCAGAGCCAATTCCCGGTCCTCGTCATCTTGGTCGGAGTATTTCTTAGCCATCTTCTTCAGCTTTGATTTCTTGCCTCTCACGATTTCGCCGTGAGAGGATTGGGTTTGATCTCCTCTATTCCCTGCCTTCTCGGCGTTCAATGTCTCCTTCTTTTCCATTAGCTTCTCTTCTTCAAGCCTGATCTTTGCTATGGCTTCCTCAGCCACTTCTAACGATCCATATTTCTTGATAAGTTTCCTATCTTTGGCGGAGAGCCCTTTCTTCTTAGCTTTCTTTTCGTCGATGTTAGTGCTAATGGATTTTATCGAGTCTGACGAAGACGACTCATTTTCGCCTTCTTCTTTGCTATCATCACTACCTGTAACATCTTTTACAATTGTCTTCGCCTGAGCTTGCTTCTGCTTCGTTCCTGCTTTGAGAAACGATTTCATATCACTACTGTCTCCTGAGGATCTGTCATACTTTGGAGAGACTTCCGTTTCCTCCTCCTCTGGCTCTTCTGAAACCTTTTCCACGGATCTCGCATCTGACTCTCTGTTTGGCTTTGAAACAGATTTATCATGGGATTCCTCCTCCGCGATTTCTTCAGCGGTTTGAGCAAATGCCATTAAAGCAAAGTCACGCCTCTCATTTTCATGCCTTGCAACACTGGCATCGTCACCTAAACGAAAAACAACACCCAGGCCCATCTCCAACGAAACCGGAGGCAAGAAATTTTTCTTCCCCCGAATCATGAACGAACCTACTGTTAAGTATTCTCCTGTTGGTGCTGTCTTTGATACCTGGTGCGACTCCACCCACCATGCAGAAGTCACCATTCGGGACGCCCAGGCGGAAGAACGACAAATTGCAAAATTTCCTGCTTCTCTCAATGCCTGATCTGACAAAGGCAATACCTCTGTGGCACCCTTTGCAGTTCTACGACGCTTTGCACGGAGGATACATGTCGGAGCACCATGAACGTCGGCATGCAGGTATGCATCTCCTGGTCTCAAATATCTCTTCACCAGCTGCTCATTCTGCTGTGCGTCTCTCCCTCCAATGCAAATGTAGTTATCACTTGTAATGAACCAAAGGAACTTTTCAAACCAGTGTGTTTTTCGTTGGGGCTGCATCATTACTGAATAAGTCATTTTCTTCTTCTTTTGAGCTTCCTCAATTTGTCGTTGCGCATTTGCCTCTGCAGCCTTCAATGCCTTTTCAGAGTTTTCTGCAGTCTTGGAAGCCTTTTCTTTTGAAATACGATATTTATCGTACATCATACGAGCATTTCCAAATGCACTCTCCTTCAACGAAATAGAGACATCAGCGATAGGCGGCGCATCTCCGCTGTTCTCATCCCAAACCATTGTATCTGGTAAAGATAAGACAATTTCATCCTTATCCAGAACGAGCCTTTTCATCAAAAGCGCAATCGGATTCATATTGGCTTTCTCAACTTCCACCAACTCCTCTAATGCATCCCAATCCATTCCGGAATCCAGTGCAGAATTAATGACACCCAGGGCTTTATCGACATCATCGGCATGCATCTCAACCAACTCAGCATGTTCCTTCACCTTCTCCATCTCAACTTCTAACCCCTGCATACGATTGCTCTGATCCTTCTTGATCTTTTCCAAGCGTTCCAATGCACTCTGTTCCGCTGCTTCTGCACGCACAGCACGTTTCTGCCCCTCCATCAACGAAAAGAATTCATCTACCGCCATTGAGAAATTGCTATATGTCAAGTGAGGCTGATCTTCATGCTGTTTGAGCAAATGAGGTTGAAATTCTTCAAACAGTTTGTCGTGATGGGGCATATTTTGGATCAATTCTGATACAGTGGCACCGTCCTTGATCGGTTTCTTTCTGTAAAGAACATAGCCCTTGCCCTCTGCCCCTTTAAAATTTTCAATAACTCGACTCCCCTCTACCTTCAAACTTTCCAGCAACACCGTCCATTTATTTGGAGGCATGATATTCTCCAAAGTTTCAAGCGTGAATTTCTCACTAGCATCTAGTCCAGCAGAAAGAATACAGTGTTCAATCAGCGATGGGCCGTAGTGGAACACACCACTATTAGGTTTGAGCAAGATCATTTTAAGATTCATAGAACCATCTTGATCCTTTTTCTTCTTGGAGCCACCTTTACCCTGCTTGGATTTGCTCTTTAGGATTTGTTTCTCTTGGAAAAGGTGAAGCTCTGCCTTGGTCCATTGATATGCTTCTTCTTCATTCATGTCCGATAGATTCTGTTTGGTTGCAGGAGTACCGACAATGGCTTTTGAGGATTCGTCACCTTCCAACTCTTCTAGTAGCTCCTCCTCCTGCGACTTGGCTGCATCCTGTTTCTTGACGTTTGCGACCTGTTGCCCAATCGTTGTAGCGTACGTCACAGGATAGACATTGCCCACCCTCACCTTCACATCCCCGTCTCCGTCCTGACCATCACCATCATTCTTGCTCGAGTACTCGTGTACCCTCAAAAGTGCCAGAATCAAATATTTCTCATTGGTCAAAATGATATTCCCCACTCCGTACAATTCCAATATCAGATGATGCGCATACTCCCCAGAACCAAATCTGAAATCCACAACTCGATCCAAATTTCCCAGCTGCGTTAGATTTTCCAATCGGAGGTTTCGGAGGTGCTTGCGAAGTTTCATAGCAAACGGTGATGGGGCAGTATTATTATCGCTCGTTGTGTAGAATGTAGTCGTGTGGAATCTCACCCCTGACTCAATCAGTAACATGCTGCGATTGGAGACTTCACCATCACCACTGCCTCCATTCTTTGATTCATTCTGTTCTGATTCGGCTCTCGCAGAGGGATTGGCGAGTTTAAATAAGAATGTGCTTTTGCCGCTGCTGTCGCTGCTGATGGAGGTGGAGAGGGCCATGCCGTCGTAAACGTTGGCGAGTTTGTGGCCGAGGAGTGTTTGCCGTATCTGGGTGGACATTGCGGCCACGTCTAGTCCATCGAATCTTGTTTTCTGTTTGACCATTTGAGAATAATAGTATTATTAGCTTTTGGCAGGAGGTTGCTGTGTTGATTCTTTCCTTGGCAATTTTAAGAATGAGTATCAACAGGTATCAACAGAGAGAGAGGGGTGTTGTAGTGTGTTGTTCAAAAAATGAGCTGAGGTGGTGTGTGTGGGGTGCTTTCGCTTAATTATTACGCTTGCTTCCTGCTTTCCCGCCAATTATTTTGATCCTTACGACAGACGAAGACAACCTGATCAAGAAGAACGAACTGAACTCAACAAAAGTATATTTGAATATAACAATAAATAATCCCGAATTATAATTACAGGTTTAATTGCATAAGAGATCTAAACTCT
>Ga0115005_10005100_pt1 | contig 10393 bp, 4 predicted proteins | sample ArcOceMetagenome_FD_87163 | JGI IMG/M metagenome (GOLD analysis project Ga0115005, IMG submission 87163) | Marine eukaryotic phytoplankton communities from Arctic Ocean - Arctic Ocean - Greenland ARC118M Metagenome | ecosystem: Environmental > Aquatic > Marine > Oceanic | place: Arctic Ocean...
CCGCTTCCGACTGACAGGTGAACATTGGGCTCTTTGTGATCTCCTTCCCCCTGGCCGGAGTCCTCGTCTCGCGCTCCGCCGCGCTCGGGCAGAGTCCAAGAGACCCCAAGAGCGTCAAGCAGTAGAGCTCGCGTGTAGTACGGCTTTAGATGCTCGCAAACCAGCAGCAGCACTCTCCGTGACATCCATCAGTGTCAGTTTGTGTTTGTCCAGATAGAGATATACACCGGGTCGGCAGTGTACAGTACCCCTGTTCTCTAAAGTACGGTCGCCCTGTACTTTATCGTCCGCGTCGCCAGACGCCACACGCCAGTGTCGCGAGGTGTCGACAGTCGCGTGTCGTAGTAACGACTGCGCTCGGTCGTTCGTCGATGCACGTACTTTAACGACGGCCCCGAGTGACTCGACGCGCTCGTCGGGGTCGGCGCGCGGGGGGCTCTCCACGCGCCGCACGCGGGTGCGCCGGGGGGGGGGAGGAGGACAGGAGGAGGGGCGGAAAGCGAAAAATATTGAGACCTCCCCCCCCCTCATGAACATAAAGTACTCTCCTAACCCCCTCCCTCCTTACTCCCTCCCCTCCGTGCTCCTTCAAATCGAGATGGGGAACGGCGCAAATGACACCTCAAACGTACGGCTACGTAGAAACCAACGTACTATTACATAAATTACTCACACTGCTCGCGCAGTAGAACGTACCACATCGGAAAATGGCACGGCTCCCTTGCCGCTTGCCGCCACGCGTCTGGCAGCATGCATCATCACTCGCCGCAGCTGTACATGTCCAAGCCTCTTCTATCCAGCTTTACGGAGCAAGGCTGCTCCCCCCACAGCCAATGCGCGATGGTGTGCCTGCGCCGGTGAAGAGAGAGGCGTATCGCGTCATGGCAGGGGGCATGCAAGTAGGGCAGTGGCGCAGTGCACGGTGCACGGTGCACGGTGCATAGTGCATAGGCCCTCGAATGACACGCTGCGGCACTCTTGGTACGTCGCTCCTGTGGCTCCAGTAAAGCCCACCCATGCACGCCCCTCATCCAGCGTGAGCAGGTCGCCAATATTGACGGGCAGCATCAGGACCTGCTTACCGTCAATGATCACCCGCAGCTCGCCCAGGCCGTGTGCATCCCCGGGCCTGCGAGGACCGTGGGACTCGAGCTGCTGGAGAGAAGTGGTCACATCCGCCGATGTGGCTGAAGTGCCTTGGAGCGCGTCCTCGTCCTTCTCTTCCCGCCCCTCCCTCCCCTCCCCCTGCAGCTTCTCGTGCTCCTCTATACTGCCCCTTAGCTCCGCCTCGGCCTCCTGCGGGGGTCGATGCTTCGCCGTCACAGCGGCTGGCTTACCGATGGGAACGATGTACCGCCCAACCGCAGGTGAGTCCGAGTACGCCTCTCCCAGCGGGCCTGACAGCTCGGGCTCGTACTCGATGCGAACGGTGTGGTACTTCCCGTCGCCGAGATCAGGCACGGCACTCGCGACACCGAGGGCATCGTTCACGTCGGTGCTCGTACCAAACGCCGGGCCAGAGGCATGCACGGCGATGTGGTTGTACAGTGGGTCGCCGGCCTCAGCATTGAACCAAGTGTCAAACTTGACGGCGAGCACGTTGGGTAGCGTGGCAAAGCCCACACCATTGGCGCCCTCTCCAATCGCCACACTCTCATGAGAGCAGCGGCGCTTGACGCAGGGCAGCATGCAGACCGTCGCCATTTGCTCGCGCCTACCGAGGCAGGCCACGACGCATTGCGTGCTGTTCTGAGGGCAGGCGTCGACGCAGCTCGAGATATGGTCTGGAGGGCTTCGGGCGCACTTTGACAGGCAGGCGTCGTCGTTGTGCCTGCAGCTGGTCATGCACACGGAGCCCACGTGCGGCAGGTGCACCTCGGCAAACTGGCGGCACCTCTCGACCAGCTCTCCAGAGGGCAACAGCGCATTGGGCCCTTGGCACTCGACGTTGCACGTCTCAAATGCCGCCTGGGTTCGTGACGCGCAGACCTGCGCGCAAGATTCGAGGCAGCCCCGCGCCTCCTTGAGCCGCCTCTCCGTGCAAGCCAGGATACACTCCTCGTCCAGGTCCTCGTCAACGAGTGGGCACACCATCTGGCAGTACCCTCCCTCGTCGTAGCTGTTTGTCCATATGCACTCACGCATGCACCCACCAGGCTCCATCGCGGTGCCCAGCGCGAACTCCTGCACGGAGGCACCCCCCGCCGCCACGCAGCGCCTCGCGCAATCACTCACGAAATCGGAGCATGCCGACTCTCCATGTTGGCCAGCAGCGCAGTCCTCTGTGCACGTGGCCTGGGCAATGCCAGCCCGTGCCGGGCACGCGGAGAGACATTCGTCGGTGCATATCTGCGTCGCGTTGCCCGTGCATTCGTCCACACAGTCAAACACGCACTCAGGCTCAAGCATGGTCACGCCGCTGTCCTGAATCACGAAGGCAAAGCCATCCCCACCTCTGAACTCGCAAAGCATGTCGAGCGTGCCCGGCCGCTCCTCGTGGTTGGGGTACGCGCCAGCCCCGGGTCCGTCGCCCACGCCCGTGCCTGCGCCCATGCACCGTTCCGATGGATACCCCAGCTTGAAGGTGAACGTGGTGTTGAAGCCCGCCTGCACCCGCTGCTTGTGCTTGTGCCAGGCTGCGCCCTTCCTTTCCTCAACCGACGGGGTCAGCCGGAGCGCCTTGGTGCAGGCGGCCACGTCGTGATCGAACTCAGGCAGCGGCGGCTCGTACGTCTTGTTTGCCACGCAGGCCTGGACGCACGTGTCAAACGGGTCCTCCCCTGGAAAGCACACACGATAGCCAAAGTCGAGGCAAGTATCTAGGCACGTGGTGGTCCGGTTGCGCTTGCATTCCAAGTAGGAGGGAAACGAGACGTTCCACATGACCGGAATGCGCGATATGTTGCCCGATATCTCATCCTTCACAGTTGTGATGTAGCCCGACTCCACGAGAGTGACGTTTTCGCAGGTGGGTTCCGTGAAGGGGTAATAACACCTTTCGATGTTGCAGTGGTACCCGTCCAGCCCGTTGCGCACCCTGATGTCGAGGGAGCGCAGCTCGACGGGGACCATCTTCGCTGGGAAGAGCGTCATGTTTGCAGTGAGGTTGGTTGGTTTGTCAGGAAGGCAGTGGAAGTCGCAGGTTGTGTAGATGTGAGCATTGCACGTCTCCGTCTCATTAACCCACGGCGGAATGCTTGCGGCCAGCACCGCGAGAGTGACGTTTTTGCACAGCTCCTGGTGATCCATGGTGCACCGGCGGGTGCAGTTGGCCATGCAGTCCGGGAAGAACTCATAGTGCTCCGCTGATGTTGCGAGCTTCAAAGTCCGCTCAACGCAGGAGAGCGAGCAATCCTCGTGGCACTGGCACGTTGCGATGCAATAGGGCTCGCCTTCCTCTGCCGTTGCGCCATCCTTGCAGGCAAATGCCTCCGCGGTCTCGTTATCGCCGTTGCCCTTACGGTGCATGTAGCATGCTGCTTGGCAAGGGCCAGTGCACGAGTTGATCTTCCAGGATTTCTCCGTCATGTTGTTGCGTGGGCCAATGTAGCTGTCCTTGAGGCCGGCAGTTATTCTCGAGAGGCATGTCAGTAGGCATTCCGGCTCTGTGTACCAGAACATGTTGCGATCGGAGAACTTGGTGCTATTGACGAGGCCGCGCAAGCCCGGGCCAGGCCCTGCATGTTCATGCCCGGACAACATCACAGGGCCTGTGATGTTGTAGAAGTGCGCGTAAGAGAGGTTGCCCGAGAGCGGGTCGACAAGCTGCTCCAGTAAGTGGTAGCCGCACTTCTCGTAACAGTGTTGTACTCGAGGAACAAACGTTTCCCTTTGGTAATCCTTCGAGGTAGAGTCTTCCTCGTCGCTAATCACGGAGATGAATTTCGCACAGTCAAGAAACTCGTCACGGACCTCTTCAACCAGTACTTCTTTGGCGGTTAAGACCACAACATTCTTCTTGGGCGGGTTCAACAGCCAATCGAAGGCGTTCTCAGCGAATGTGTGATTCGACTGTATGCAGTGCTCAGGCTCACCGAGGGTTTCATTGAACAGGCACGAGCAGACTGACACAAAGTGGTTCCGGTAAGGCCGCATTTGGGACTCGAGCATGAAGGCCACAAAGCGAGGATCATACGTGCCGTTCCGGAAGTGACACGTGCAGTTGAGGATGGCGTGGTCTTCCACGTCGTCGTACGACCAATGTGGCGATCGTCTAATCTTCTCTGGGACTGCACCCAGTGGATCAGTCTCATTTTGCCTCCTGTAGAATAGGTACTTGGGCTCACCGACCATCCAACCATCTGGGTGGCGGCATTGTGAAATGTTGTAGTCAAAGCTGGCATTACGCTGATCTTTCACGACGCACAGCTGTTGGTAGCCCTCCACTTCCGCCGCGCATGCAACGTCGCAGTCGAGAGTCGAGTTGAACACGGCCTCGTTGTCCACCAGCTCGCAGAGCTGCCCTTTAGGAATCGAAGCCTTGTGCGCATCAATCTCCTTCTGCTCCACCAGGCTCACACCACCATCCAACGTGGCTGCCAATTCCATCTCCTCAAGCACCACGAGACCAACACGCCGGTTGTCACCTTTGTCGCAGAAGTAGCGTTGCTTTCCTGGCCTCCACCGCGTCGGATCTGTGATATTCTGGCTACACGAAGCCATGCACACGGCATACTCAGTGGTGTCGATGTAGCCCGTTCTCTTCTTCCTCGCACCGCCTGCTCCATCCGCGTCCGTAGACATCCCGTCCACGGCTACTACATCTGTGCCTGAAGCCGCAGCGCCCTCTGCAGATGAGCCATCAGTGGCCGCCGCTGCTCCTGGTGCGGTCTGCGCTCCGTCGGTAGTACCATCCTCCGATCCGTCTGCAGCAGTCGCATTGGCCGTCACTGCCACCTCCACAAAGAATTTCAATTCGTCGCACGATGAGTTGCAAAAGGCATACACGTCCATTGTCGAGTTTGGAATGACGTGCTGTTCCACAGCACGCTGCGTGCAGTTATACATGCATTCCTCCCGGTAGCCGGGGTAGAAGGCAAGACACCTTTCCTCGGTTGTGATATTCCGCCCATATATTTGGAGCTTGCACTTTTCCTCGCAGGTTTCCACGTAGGTGTCGTACACAAACCTGTCCGCTGCGCGTTCGCGGCGAGCGATGACTACTGGGTCAGATAGGTTCCCACATGACTCATGGCAGAAGTCGCGACAGTCTGAGAAGCAGTTTGCGGCCTCTCGAAGAGTGCAGTTGTTCGTCTTAAACGCCGTAGCTCGTGGAGATATCTGCTCGTGCTGCAGGTCCGCCGTGATATTTGCCCGGCACATGAGCTCAGCGGATTCGAAGCAGGGCTGCGTGCAGGCGATAGAGCAGTTTGTGTAGCATTCAGCGCTATAGTTGTTCCATGGTCTTTCGTTGGGCCTCTCATCAGGCAACGGGCTGACCTGGGATTCCCAAACTTCGCTGAAGACGAGATAGTCGCCAGTTGCGTCGTATGGGGCTGGGACCCCGAACGCGACCGTGTGGTTGCCGGTGCAGGTGTACACGCACTCACGTTTGCACATTGACGAGCTGTTCGTGACGCATGTCGACACGCACGAACCCCACACGGCTGGGTTGAGCAAGGGTTCGCAGTGCACCTCGCACGCTGGAGTGACTGCTTGCACGCAGTTCGCGGTGCAAGAACGAAGGCAGCGCGTGACATTGGCCTCACTGGCGTTATTGAGCACTGGGTCGGAGGGTGCAAAGTGCAGGAGAGCATGCCGCTGTATGCACTTTGGCAGGCATACGTTGATATTCATGGCAGGCTCCTCGAGGTCTGTTGTACAGTATTGGTCCCCACACCGCACGCTGCAGTTTCCGTAGCAGTTTGCAACACACTCGGTTCGAAAGAGAAGGGAGCCAGCAGTACGGGAGACGTTGTAAAACGTGTTCTCCAGAGGGCATTCGGATGCGGTCAAGTTCAAACTGCACCGTGCGTCGTACGTCTTGTTGTACTCGTAAGGTAAACTCACCGCCGTCTCGTTTGGCCCGAGCAGCTCGGGGTCACCATTGCACATGTCACCATGGTTTTCTCTAAGGTAAGTTGGGTCGAGGCATGACTTTGAGCAGTCATCAGAGCAGCCCTTTGGGGGGATGCAAGGGTTTTCGGGAAAGCCTGGCACCGTGCAGAAGTCCGTGGCCCAAAAGGAAGCAAGGCAGTCCGCAGAACAGTTTCTCTGACAGTCCAGGACGCAGAGACCAGAAGTGTCGTTGACGAATGGAATGGATCGAGTGTAGTTCACGTCACCTGGTTAGGGTTTAAGGGCTGAGGTTAGGGTTAGGATTGATTGATACTGGGGCTAGCCCTAACCAAGCTCGGTGCAGTTCGCTGTACCTGCACACTGCTGGCTACATGTTGACCGGCAGTTTGGTAGGCAATCGAGCCAGCTTCCAACGACGTCGTCGATGATTGCTTCGCACTCTGACTGGCCCCACGTAGGAACCCACACTTCCGCTCTGGCGGCTTCAGAGCTGTTCGCCAGGATAGTGGTGATGTTGATCAAGGATTGCTGGAGCTCTTCATCGACCGCCTTGTCCCAAGAGCAGCTCACCAGATTTTCAGGGCAGTCAGGCCCCATGCACTGCCCCGGCTCTCGACCGATGATGCAGGGCGGCAGACCTCCTGCCTCAGCCGCTGCAGTGCAGTTCGACAGGCACTTTTTGACGCATTTTTTCTTGTAGCACGTCGTTCTGCAGGTGTAGTACGGGTAACCTTCCCAGGAAAGCGCCGATTTGTTCTGAAAGCAGTCATTATAACAGATGTCGCTGGAAGAATTCACCTTCACAAGCCGGGACAGTGGACTGTTGATGTCCTCGAGCTCAGTTGAAAGGTTTCGGTTCATCATTGCGTCCCGAAAAGAAACGTTGGACAAGCTGCAGTTCAACTCGAGCGCTTGGGGCCTGTTTTGTAGGTCGAAGATGGTGCAAAAGCTAGCTGCCACAGGGCATACTTTGCTGAAGCACAGGGCGGTGCAGTTCCGAGTCAGCTTTGGCTCACACTGTCTGCGGTAGGCGTCCTGAGCTTCTTCGTCGAAGCAGGTGCTCGAGCAAACCAGGCTGCAGTTCTTGGAGCAGGCGCGAAGTGGCGCGCCGTACCAATCCCGATATTCCAGCTTCTCTTCATCATTGTTATCCTCTCCAGCAGGGCCGGCTGCAGCAATCATACGGCTCTCCAGCAGCGGGCCCTGCTCGCTGCACGTTTGGGAGCAGTTGTCCAGGCAAGTTGAGACGCATTCAGTAGCCTCGTTTGCACCTTGGGTGGTTTGGCTCGTACACTCCTGCCGGTACCAGTCGGCAACGTCGTCCTTCAGGGTGCGCTTTGAAAATTTGAGCGAAGCGTGACAGTCGTCGCTGCAGCCGACAACACAGGACACGTACTCGTCTCGGAAATCGTGGCAGACGTCTTCGTTGGGGTTGCTTCGGAAGTCGCGCAGGTCTCTGGGGCCTACTGGGATTGAGCAGACAGTCGCGTTCGCATGGCAGTCGCTAAAGCAATAGAAGTCAAGTTCTCGGCATGAGGCAGAGCAGTCGGCTGCTAGCGGTATGGCGCATTGAGTGAAGCATTTGCGAGTGCAGCTCGCGATGTAGAGATTGTCGCGATTGGCTCGGCGTGGGGGAACTGCCTGCTGCGACAGGTTTCTCTTTGCGCACTCCTCAAAGCAGAGCATGTGGGCAATCCCGGTGGCTTCCTCCAGGTGGAAGGGGGCCTTTGTTGCACCGCACACGCTTAGATTGTGCACCGTGGGAGTGGGGTCGTCCGAAAACAGTGGGACAGGCATTGGGGGCACGAGGCAAGATTGCAGCTCGCCATCCTTCTGCTCCACCGTTCTCACGTGATAGTTGTAGCATTCTCCCATCACCACGGACGCATCGCCAACAAGGGATAGGCGAGGCTCATCAAAATGCGGCCCAGAGTCCCGTGAATCCTGCGCCATACCTAGGACTCCGAACTCTGTGAACTCGAACCCTTCGCTCGAAGACGTGCTTGGTGATGTGCCGGGTGCGGTACCACTTGACCTGCCTGCACAGATGGCAGCGCACGCCTCTTCATAGGCCGTCCTTTCCCGATGCAACTCGCAGCACTCGCAAAATTGCGGCTCCGTCGTGCAATCTTCTGCAACTGCACAATGGGCCAACCACTTGCCAGCCGTCGGGTGGAGGCAGGGAGCCGTGCAAAACCGCAAGACAAGTAGGGCGTACCAGGGAGCGCGCCACCCCATAATCTGTGCAGCGCGCCTCAACCCTCTCTCCCGCCGCGCGCCGCGCGCGCAACGGCGCGCCGTTCTGGCGGTCCGCTGCTAATTCCGCTGCTTTTCTCTCAGTATATATTATCCCTCGCTGTCACTAAAATAGTGGATTGGACTGGAACCATGTTCTCTTTTACCCGGGAATCTATAACCCTAGCTGGCCCCCCAAAACTCTACCTTCTGATGCGCAAGCACTCGCCGAATTTCCTGCTCGCTCCTCCACCCCATCGTGGCCAATTTCCGCCGCAGCATCTTCTGCAACCACGAGCTGCCACGGCTCGCTACCGGAGACAAGCGGTTCGGTTGGTGCCAGGCCGCTCCCGCCGAACGGAACGTATTCTTGGTCTGTCTCCTTGTGACCTAATTCGTCGCAGATGGCGCCCGCCTCCAAGTAAAGGGACGCCTCCAATACACAGCCTGGCGTGGCTTCGACCGCTGGCCTCGGCTGTGATGCGTCCGGCAGTCCGAACGGCTTGTAAGATGGCGACAGCCCCTCTTCCTCGTCGGTCGCATCGGTGACTGTCGGCTGGCTCAGCAGCGCGGGTGAGCCTCCCGCCGGCCCCGAGGCGAGCTCCTCCATTCTCTGTCGCACCAGCACGCTCTGCGAGGTGACCGAGGCGAGCTCTGCCTCGAGATGCGCCTCTAGCTCGCGCGCCTCATTCGCCCCGGCATCGTCCGCCTGCCCCGCGCCGCCCTCCTCCGCGCCGCCCTCCTCCCCACCGGCTGCCTCCGCGCCTGCCGCGCCGGCTACCTCGTCGTCGAGCTGGCACCGCAGCTCATCCTCGCGCGCGCCCAGCCCCTCCAGCTCCGCCGCCAGCTCTCCCAGCAGCATCGCCCCCAGCGCACCCTGCAGCTGCTGTACCTGCGCCTCGAGCTGCGCGTTACGCTTCTCGAGCAGCACTGTGGCCCCTTGCGCTGCCGCCGCCCCCGCCGCCACCCCCACCACCTTCGTGTGCCCGGGCGTGGTAGGCTTCGCCAGTGTCTGCGCCGTCGGGGTCTGTGGCGGAAGCACACACGGCACGCCTCCTCTGCGGCACGCCTCCACGGCCGCCTCTGCGATGCCGCGACTGATCTCACTCACCCACCGTTGAGACTCGTGGGCTGACTCGGTGGCGAACGTAAACGTGGCCGACTGACTGCTCACGGTGAAGACGTGCGTCGGAGCCGCCTTGCTTCCGCTACTGAACGTGAGAGACCTCACTGATCGCAACGAAAGTGAGAATGTAAGGTCGTTGGTGGATGACGGGTCGGCCTGGATGCCACAGCTGCAGCCGATGAGATCAACGCGCTCAGTAGGCTCGGGCATAACCGCCCAATCCCAGTCGCAGCGGGCCTCTTTGAACGTGCTCAGCACCGGCAGCTGCGTGACATGGTCCCGGTACAGCACGAGCCAGCGTGCTCTCCACTCGAGTAGTAGCCGGCTCTCCTTCTGCACCCAGCCCTCACAGATGAGTTGCTCGGGCGTGAAGCCCGGCAGGAGGGTCGACACGGCCTCTGGCCCTTCGGACGCCATCAACGCGATAACAACGGCGCTTCCCTTGATCACTCTGGTGAGGAGGACCAGGGGTGCCAGACAGGCAGGCACACAGACAGGGGCTAAAACAATACCCAGACCCGCACCCACTAGTCAAGCCACGACGGCCGTGCCGAGTCCACGGCACGCTTCGGGGCCACCTTGATGACGCCCTTGTTAGGGCCGCTAATCTTGCCCCTTACGCCGTCGCCCACCACCTGAGGCTTGCCGTGGGTCATGCCGTGGCCCTTACCCTTACCCTTGCCGGCCTTGCCCTTGCCCTTGCCCTTGCCCTTGCCGCCGTCCTTGCCCTTGCCCTTGCCACTCTCGCCCTTGCCGCCCTTACCCCCCGCGCCGCTGGGCATGGGCTCCCTCTCCTTCTCCTTGGTTGTTAGGCCCTGGTTCTTGGTGTAGCTCCAGCTCTCCTGGGTGCCGCCGGCCAGTGAAGCGCCCGTCATCTCGTGGTCGGCATTCTTCTTACCTGGCGCGACAGGGTTGGGGCACTGCGTATTAGCCGCGCGCGACGCCTCGCCCCACTTCCCGCCCCACTTCCCGCCCCACTTCCCGCCCCACTTCCCGCCCCACTTCCCGCCCCAC
>Ga0115005_10005101_pt1 | contig 10391 bp, 6 predicted proteins | sample ArcOceMetagenome_FD_87163 | JGI IMG/M metagenome (GOLD analysis project Ga0115005, IMG submission 87163) | Marine eukaryotic phytoplankton communities from Arctic Ocean - Arctic Ocean - Greenland ARC118M Metagenome | ecosystem: Environmental > Aquatic > Marine > Oceanic | place: Arctic Ocean...
CCGCTCAGAGATGCTGCTCGAGGAGGAGCAGTATGCTGAGGCGGCGCTGATGGCGGAGCGTGCTCTCAAGGGCCTGCCTCTCATGGCACGCGCCGCCCTCACGCGCGGCCGCGCACTGCTGCACCCGGCGTTGACCAAAGTGATGGAGACCAACGAGCTGCCAGCGAAGGGGCTGCTGGAGGAAGCGATGGGCGCGTTCGTGCTGTCGGCGCGGCTGGACCCCGAGTGCGAGGAGACCAAGGGCGAGATCGATAACCTGCAGGTCAGTAAGTAGCGTGTGCGAGACGCAGCGCGAAGTTTCTACTCACTTACTTACTTGCTTACTTACTTGCTTACTTACTTGCTTATGAGCCTTCAGGGGCTTGTCAAGGAGCTGGTAGCGATGGCCGAGAAAACCCCTCCGCCGTCAGCCATGCCCGCCAGCAATTCTGCTGCTGCAGCTGAGCCTGCGCTCGACGTGATCATTGTCGGGGCGGGAGCAGCGGGTGTCGGCTGCGCTCTGATGCTGACAAAGACATTTGGACTCGATGCATCTCGTGTGCTGCTGATCGAGCGTGGCGAGACGGTCGGCGACACCTTCCGTCGCTGGCCAGCTGAGATGCGGTTCATCTCGCCCTCCTTCAACCAGCAAGGGTGGACGTCCTCGTTCGACCTGAACTCGATCGCACACGGCACTTCGCCCGCCTACTCGCTCCACACCGAGCATCCGAGCGGAGACGAGTACGCAGACTACCTTAACGTGCTCGCCAGCGCCGCCGAGCTTCGCGTGCGCACGATGACAGAGGTGGTCTCTGTCCAAGCGCAGGGGATCGGGCCTCCACTCTTCAGCGTTGGAATATCAGCCACCGCCAAACCATTCCACGAGTCGAGGATCTTGCACAGCAAGCCCGGGCTTGCTGGGCTTGGCCGACCGGCACGCGCGACCGATAAGCTCACGGCTCGGTACGTGGTGTGGGCTGCGGGGGAGTTTCAATACCCAGCATCAGAGAGCTCCAGCGCCGTGGCCGGGGCAGAGCTGTGCATGCACAGCTCAAGCGTGCGATCGTGGGCCAAGCTCCCTGGAGACGACTTTGTGCTCATCGGCGGGTGTGTGATTTCCGACCAGCCTGCACAACTCAGAGCCCCGTTCTAGCCGACACAAGAGGGATAGATATCCAGGCCGTCACGCCTCATGCACTCCTTAGCTTTACACTCACGCTCCACTTCTCGCCTCTTACCCCTAGGCACGAGAGCGGAGCTGATGCGGCCATCAACCTGGCAAAGGCGGGCAAGCGGAGCACCGTGCTCGCCAGTACCGCTTCGTGGGATGTCTGCACTCCCGACCCGTCAGGTGAGCTGGCTCCCTACACCGCCGCGCGGCTGCGCGAGGTGACCGCTGCAGGCTTCTCCCCGCGCCCTGAGCTGCTGGCGCCACTTCGCGTCCTTCGCGTCGAGAAAGCACCGGCAGGAGGCTTCAATGTCGTCGCCGTGTGGAAAGCAGCTGAGAGCCTGCCACCGCCGGGGCCGCTGCGAAAGCCGTTGGCGGAACACTCCGAAGGTGGAGGTACCAAGGACTCGAGCGCGGCTGCAGGGGTCGAAGGGAGCGAGCTGGTGCTGCACACGGCTCAGCCGCCCATTCTGTGCACTGGGTTTGAAGGGAGCGTCGCCTCTTCTGCCCGCCATCTGTTCGACCTGGCAGACGGTTCCAAAGAGGCAAAAGGCTGCCTTGCCGGCGCACCTCTCCTGACAGCTGACGACGAGTCGACGAAGGTAAGTGAGTAAGTATGATGATACGTAAGCAGGCAAGTACAAGAACAGCCTAAACAGACAAAAGGTTACACGAGCAAACAAATTACTTACTTACCCAGGTCCCCGGAGCTTTCCTTGTCGGACCTACCGTCAGCCACGGCAAGCTCTCCTTGTGCTTCATCTATAAGTTCCGTCAACGGTTTGGGGTTGTTGCCAATGCCATCTGCCGTGGCCTCGGGCGGGACACGACAAAGGCGGTGGAAGTCTGCAGAAAAATGAATATGTACCTGGACGACTTCACGTGCTGCAAGTCCGCGTGCGGAGAAACGTGCTAATGTGATGCTGTACTACGGCTCGCCAGTAGCCAGCTCACCAGAGGTTCACATCTCGGTCTTAGCAAAAGTGTGATTAACCCTCCGCCCCCCCCTCCCTGGTGGACCTTCTCGTCTCTTACGTGTTCTGCGGCCGGGGTGCACATACCACATTTAGGCAATGACAAAACCTACTCTCTTGTCTCGCGCGTCGCGGTGTGCTACTATAATTTCGTGTCATGATAGTTGATACTAGTACTATACATTAACGGTATGCTGTTAAACCAAATCCGTTTGCGACACACTTTCTATCTCTGATTCTGATGTTCATCGCTGCTCTCATTACTTGCAATTTTGACATATAGTACTTTCATTTCTATCTCTGATTCTGATGTTCATCGCTGCTCTCATTACTTGCAATTTTGACTCGGGTAATCGCTAATCTGCACATCACGCATGACATGCACATGCACATGCACATGCACATGCACATGCACATGCACATGCACATGCACATGCACATGCACATGCACATGCACATGCACATGTGCATGCATCGTTTGGAAAATAAAATGAAAATGTTCAATAGTTAAGAGTCTAGCTCTAGAGCCTGCGCTAGAAGTCTCAGCGCTCCACGGTCTCGCACGTCTCAGCGTGTGAGAGAACGTCAGTCTCTCGGACTCGCACGTGCTCGCTCCTACTAACTAACCATAAACTAGCCAACCTGATACCGCTGGTCTCTTCGGGGCCGTCGAAACGGGGCGGGGCCGCCGTGCGGGAGAATGATCCCCGGCGCGCCTTTAATGGTCCTGTGCTTACTTGCCTTCTTGAGCGCGGTTTCCGCCTTCGCTGATAGGTGAAGTCGCTCAACGAGCACGTCTATCTCTGGCTCGCTGCCATCAAGGACTCCGGCGTACTTGTTTGCGAAGATGGAGCGAGCCGGACGGGCACTCTTGCCGCCAGACTGCTTCCTCATCAGACTGCACAGTTCGTTGGAGACGACCCTGGCACCACGCATGGCGCCCAGCAAGTTGCCTCCTCCAGGTCCGAGTTCCAGCACGGCGTTCGCGCCTAGCACGAAGAGGTCCTCACCTGGCATCCATCGGAGAGAGTTGTCCACGTGCGGAAGCCCATCAATAGTCGGCGCCTCAAACAGCTCCTGCACAGAGAGGTAGAGCGGAGAGCACGAAGTCTCGGCCACGACGCCGGTGGCCAAGATGACAATCGCGAAGGAGTCTCCGTTGACGACGACAAGTTCGCCGCCGGGGCCCATGCACACTTGACTGTGATCTATCTCTTCGTCGATCTCGAGCTGTAGAGCGGACGACGATTGCGCGAGGCGGTGGATTTCTTCCAGGTACGTCGCAGGCACGCTGCCACCAGACGCGGCCTCACGCACGGCGTCACGCCGCCTCTTGATCGGTAGACTCAAGAACTCGTAACGGAGCCTGTCGGCGTGGCGCACGTCGAGCCAATCCGACGCGATGTCAAAGGCGCGAGTCTGCAATGGCCGACGAGAGCGCAGCACGACGTGATGGCCAGCACGAAAGGCTGCGAGGGCCGCCTGGGCAGCACTGAGGCCGCCTCCGATGACCAAAACTCGACCGGGTTCGCCCGGGCACCTTCGAGTGATCTCCTCGCGCAATGTTCTGTTCTCGACGAGCAGCTCCTCTGTGTGAAGGACTAGCTGCGAGGCGAGCAGCTCACCAAACGGCGCGGGCACATTCCACTTGCCAACGGGACCAGTGGCCAGAATCACCGCACGCGCTACCACCGTCCGCTCTCGCTCGCCTGGCTTCGCCGTGTAGTGCACGCGGAACTCGCCGGTGCTCGGGTCTTTGCACACGCTGTTAGCTGTTCCAGAGAGCCAGCGGTGAGGCAGTGTGGCCTCAAGTGAGAGGCAAAAGTCCCGGAAGAGCGCATTCGATGGCAGGGCTTTGAGCAACGATCCTTGAGGACTCAGGTCTGTGGTGGGCACCCAGCAACAGACTGGCGCGTCGGTCAGCTCTGAAGTCCTACCCTCTCGAATGGCAAATTCGACCAGCGCCTTCGGCTCGAAGGCCGCGGGGTGGGCGAAGGCAGGCGAGCGCAGGTGGCTGATCTCCAAGGCGGCGAAGCGATTGTTCCACGACTGCATGAAGTGCGAGCCAGGATCGATCACACAGGCTGCGATGCACACCAATTCCATGTGAAGAGTTAGCTGGGTGTGTTAGGGCAGTGGGGCGCGAACCTGTGCCCACCGTTTCATCCTCATGGGACAGCGCTGCGAGAGCCGCCAAAGCGGCAGGTCCACCACCGACGATCACCACCGAGAACGACTCGTCTTCAAGACCTATGTCATGCATGACGGACGTGACAGGGTCATCGCGAGTACATGGCTTCGACCTGGTGCTCTTCGTGCTCCACGTGTCCGCCATCACACGTGGATGCCGACGACGCCTGTGCGCCTTCGGTGCTGCCGGCGTACAGGGTGGGAGGCAAACAGCGGTCAGTTAGCGTTGATTGGTGTGTGAAAATGGGCCCAATTCCTAGACAGGCCTCGTCCCATTTGTGTGTGTGCCGTGTCGGCACCCCTCCGGCAGTACTGATACTTTCTTCAATCTCCCCCATTTTCACACAAAACCCACTCCACGACTTTCCACCCTCTCTTCGACATGCGGGTTTTTGCAAAACTCGATACAGTATACCCACTCTTTGCGCACCGACCGTCGCGCGTCGCGACGTGACACTCGGGACTCGGCAAACCCCCGTGAATCCCAACACGGCACCGTCAGAGCCACCTCTCGCCCCCCACCTCTCACTCCTCGTTGGGCTGCAGCTTGAGCTGGAAGCCGCGCAATTGGCGCTTCATCTCGTCGAGCTCCGTCTGCACCCGCCCGCTGGCGAGTTCGCGCTCCTGAGCCGCCTGCCGCTTGCTCTTCACGATCTCCAAGCGCAGCGCCTCCAGCTCGCCCTTGGTGGCGAGCTCGTCCGGGTCGATGCCGCCCGCCGAGCCGGGCGTGCGCGCGCCCACGAGGACCTTGAGCCGGTTCATCTCCTTGTTCGACAGCTCGTTGGCCACCTTGAGCCTTGCGATCTCGCCGCGCATCACCTTCATCATCTCCTGCGCCTGCTCCTCCCGCCGCTGGAGCGCCTCGAACTCAGCGGGCTTCACCCCGCCACCGCCGCCACCTTGGCCTTGGCCGCCGCCGCCACCGCCGCCGAAGGCCAACCCGCCGCCGCCGCCGATATTCGCCACCTGCATCGATCCTGCCTTGCTGGCCGCCGCGCCCGTCACCATCGTACCCGCCCTGCCGTGCGCCCCATTGGCCCCATTGGCCGACGCGGACGCCGCGGGCGCCACAGCGTCCATCCGCAGCCAGCTGGTCGAGTCGAGCTCGAAGAGCGAGGCCGTGGTCTGTGCGCCTGGAATACATGGGGTTGCAGCCTGGATGCATGGGATTGCAGGCTGGATGCACAGGGTTGCAGCCTGGGTGCATGGGGTTGCAGCCTGGACGCACGGGGTTGCAGCCTGGGTTAACGCCTGGGTTACACCGGGTGGTCTGCGTACCGTCCCAGCCGCCGAAGAAGAGCAGGCGCGTGCCCGAGCCGCGCGCGACGGCGTGCCGCCTCCGCTTGGGCAGCCCGCCCGTCTCGCCGTCCATGACCACCTGCCACACGTTGGTCGCGGTGTCGATCATGATGACGTCGTTGTAGAGCGTCTCGCGCGTCGCGCCTCCGAAGATGAAGATCTTATCGGCGACGAGCCCTGCCGCGTGGTACGCGATGGGTGGCAGCGCAGGGCTGACATCGGGCCGCCACCACGCCATCGCCTCGCAGTCGAGGATGAACATGTCGCTCAGCTCGTGCGTGTTGAACGTGTTGTTGGGCGCGTCGCCCACGCCGCCAATGACGAAGAAGAGGCGGTTGACCATCGTGCCGCTGTGGCCGGTGCGTGCCGACGGCGGCGCGCCAGTCGCTACCGGCTGCGACCACGTCCAGTTCTCGGTGTTTAGCGCGTGCAGGTCGCCCAGGCTGCTCGTCCCCTCATTGCCGCCGAAGACGATCAGGTTGTTGCGGTGCAGACCGGCGGCGTGGAAGTAGCGCGGCTCGGGCTGCCGGCCGCGGGTGGTCGGCTTGTCCCACTGGTTGTTCACCGTGTCGAGGATGCTCACGTCGTTGAACCGGCGGCTCGCATTGGCACCCCCGAAGATCACCAGGTGTGGCGGCACCCCCAGCGCCGTGCCCGAGTGTCCCGCGCGGGCAGGCGGCGAGATCCCGCTATGCACGATCTGCCTCCACATGGCATTATTAATGTCGTACGCGTACAGGTCGTTGAGCACTCGCGAGCCGTCGTAGCCACCGAATATGTACAGCTGTGAGCCCAGCCACGTGCACGAGTGGCTCTCGCGCGCCGAGGGCGCCGGCCCAGCACCACGGAGCTGCTTGAGTTTCTTCTGGTCCTCGCCCTGCCGCCCAAGGAAGAAGTTGGCGATATCCATCGCTCAGGCTCGAGAAGACGGCGAGACGCCAGCCGCCAAGGCCGCGCGCCGGGAGCCGCTGGTTTTGGAGCAAAGCCAGGCAAGCACGCTGGGTTGCAAGACAGCGAGCGTAGCTGCAAGCGGACGTCTGCATAGCGTAGTACTTGTCGAAGTCACACGACAGGGAAGACGCGAAGGTTCTAGGTGCCGAGGCGACCTAAAGCACGCTTTACAATGCAGGCGCGCCTCGTGCCGGGCTGCAAGCGTATAACGCGTGGGCGGCGCGTGGCGTCGGGGGGGTTGGTGGGGGTGTGGAATTGGGTGGTTTCACAGAATCGGTCAGTTCACGACCACCGGCCCGGCGTCGTGGATGGCGCACAGCGCCTCCTCGAGCATCTGCCCGAGCGAGCCGACCGATGCACTCCTACATAAGCTCGCGTGGCTCTTTGAGGCGCACCACGCGCGCCTCGCGCGGGCTTGCGCTCCGAGTCCACAGGACTCGCAGCCTCATCACGGCTTGGCTGCATGGCGGCCAAAATTCGCTGGCCTGCGCCGATACTTTGCCATCAGCCCGTCGCCGAGCGTGGGTGACGGCCAGGCTGTGCTGCTGGATGCGCGCCTGGCCTGTGCGAGGCTGCACACTAGCGAGGGCGCCGGCCTGGGCCCAACTCGCAGCGCCGACTGGCTTACCTTTGACACGACCCGGCCAACGGCCGATGCAGCGCAGGAGACGCAGCTGTCACGGCTGGCCTCGACGATCATCGTCCAGCAGGTCGAGGAAGCCATGGCGCTGGTGGACGCACCGCCGGCCGCGCTCTTCGACTCCGCGTCGCGAATGGTCACCCATCTGCTCAGCACTGGCACCGCACCACTGCTCGCTCGCGAGGCTGCCCAGGCGGCTGAGAAGATGGTCAACGGTGCGCAGTTCGAGGGCTGGCTTGTGCTCGAGGCGAGCCGCGTGCGTGACATGCTCGCGCAGCTGCGCATCACCGCGCACTACTTCGCCTGCGTGCAAGGGGAGCTCGTGCGTGACGCGGCATCGCTCGCTTGCCCGGACGCGCCCACGACCACGACCACGACCTCTGCCGCGCCCACCTCGTCGGCGACCGCATCGAGCGACGCAGCGGTCCTGTGCCACGGTGGCTGCGCCGGCGTCGGCTTAGAGGGCGCGGTGGCGCTGACGTCGCTGCTGCAGCCCCGCGAGTGGCAGCGCGGCGCGGCATCGATGCCGCTCGGCGACGCGTGCCGTGAGCAGGGTGCCTCCGCAGCCGTGCCGGGGCGAGCACGGCAGCTGCTGCGCATCGAGGACGGCGACGGCTGCGGCGTGCGCTACGACGTGGCAGAGGTGGCGGCGGCCGAGGCGCGGCGGCAGCTGGTGGCGCTCGCCTCGCACTACACCGGCCAGCGCGCGGCCGCGGCGGCCGCGGCCGCGGTGGCCGCAGCGAAGGCGGCGGCCGCTGCGGCCGAGGACGGCACCGCGACGCCGCGCGCGCAGGCGCAGGCGGCGGGGTTCGCTGCGGCGTCGACCGAGGTGCCCGCTGCGCTCGAGCTGCTCTCGCGGCTGTGCCGGCACGAGCTCACCTTCAACATCCGCAAGCAGCACATCGTGGCGTCGCTGCTCGAGCTGCAGCGTGTGGCCATCGACGCCAACGACGCCGCCGGCATCTCGCAGATGATCGTAGACCTCATCGCATCGCGGCCCCGCCTGCAGCTAGATGCCGTGGACTTCGAGGAGAGCTTCGCCTCCGAGAACCGCGCGCTGCAGCTGTGGCAGGGCCTGCTCACGCGCGTGCTCGGCATGAGCCTGGCCGCGGGGCGGCTCGCCGCGGAGCAGCGGCGAGCGGCGGCGGACGAGCTGTGGCTGCGCGGCAACGCCTGGGAGGCGGCGGCGGCGCGTGCCGTGCGGCGGCTCGACGTGCTCGTGCGCTCGACGGTGCAGAGCGCCGCGCGCGCCGCAAAGTGCGCCGACCCCCTAGCGATCTCGCGGCTCGAGGGCGTCGTGCTGCTGCAGGCGCTAGGCGAGGCTGAGGGGCTGCCCGCCCGTTCGTCGCGCGCCGCCGCCGCGGGCGCGGCGACGGCGGCGGCGGCGGCGGCGACGGCGGCGGCGGCGGCGGCAAAAAAGGCGGCGGCGGAGGAGGAGGGCGGTGGATCCAGGAGGCGCAAGCAGGGCGCCCCGTCGACCGCGGCCACGGCACGGCAGGCGGTGGATAGCCACGACCCGCGGCACGCGTGCGCGCTGGCGCGCCTCGCGCTGGCGCAAGCGCTGGCGAAATACCCTGCCGCGGCGTCACGGGCGGAGAACGCGACGCGCGCGGAGAGGGAGACGCTGGCGCGCGTCACGAAGCTCTACGCGCGCGCGCTGGAGGGGGCGACGCTGTGGGGGAGCGCGCAGGCAGCGGCGGCCGAGCTCGAGACGCTGCGCGCCGTGTTGGCGCTACGCCAGCCCGCGCTGCCGTGGACGAGCTGGCTGCATCTCCACCCGGAGATCGTGGCGCCCGAGCCGCCAATGGGCGCGACTGTGCTCTCCTCGGCGGCGGAGCTACAGGCGGGGCTGCCGCCATCGTCCCTCGAGAAGCTCGCGCTGGGCGGCGTCGGCGTGCGCGCGCGCAGCCTGCTGCAGCTGCAGCTCGCGGAGCGCCACCTGCTGCTGCTGCTGCTCATCGCCGGCAAGCCCGCGCCCGCGACCAAGGCGGGCGGCGGCACCACCGCGCCGCCGCCGACCGCCTTGCTGAGCAAGCTCGCGCCCGCTGCGTCGCTCGTCGGCGCCGCGGCCGCGGCCGCGGCGGTGCAGACGGTGGCGCTGCCTGTGGTTGTGGAGGAGGCGCTGTGCCGACTGCAGCAGGGGCTGGAGAAGGCGTGCGTGTCGGCGGCGGCCGCGGTGGAGGAGAACGCCGCGTCCGGCCTGGTGGGGGTTGCGATGGCAGAGGCGGAGGAGGCGGCGGTGGCGGACGCGGAGGCGCGGGTAGAGGAGAGCCACCAGGCTGTCGTGGCGGCGGGGCTGCTCGCGCACCATGGCAAGAGCGTCGACGCGCTCGACGGCGCGCGCCACTGCCTCGAGGCGGCGCGCATGAGCCTGAGCTGCGACGAGGCGCGCCACACGCAGCAGCGGCGCGCCGAGTGCGCCGGGCTGGTGCGCGAGATGGAGCGCGAGCTGGTGCGGCTCAAGCAGCTGGCGGACGACGTGCACAAGGTGAGCGTGGTCGTGCCGCAGCGGCACGAGGTCGAGGCGGAGGTGCAGGGGCTGCGCGAGGCGCGCGCCGCGGGGCGCGCGCCGCCCGAGCCGGTCCCTGGCCAGCTCGAGCTGCACATGGTCACGGAGCCCGCGGTGCGCGCGCACCACAAGCAGCTCACCAACGATGTCTGGCAGTTCGTCGCGCTCTCGCGCCTCGCCGCCGCCGCGCGGCGCGCGCGCTCGCGGATCGGCGAGCGCGCGTCTGGCCCGCCGAGCTTCGCTCTGCAGGTGGCGTCGATCTCGGCGGAGGAGGAGGCGGCGCGGCTTGTAGAGGAGGCCAAGGTGGACTACTTAGACGAGGCGGAGGCGGCGGCGGCGGCCGAGCTCAAACGGCGCGAGCGGCACTGCCTCGTCGACATGTGCGAGGACGAGGCAGCACAGCACGAGAGGCTGCGCCGCGTGCAGGCCGAGTTTGCCGAGCTCGAGATCCAGCGGGCCGCGCAGGCACGCGTGGGCGAGCGGCTCGAGACCCGGCACCTCGACATGCTCTACTGGAAGGTGCGCCACCGCCACGTACCTATCACCACCTCTCAACCTGCTCACGTGCATGTGCATGTTGCATGTGCATGTGCATGTGCATGCGCATGTGCATGTGCATGTGCATGTGCATGTGCATGTGCATGTGCATGTGCATGTGCATGTGCATGTGCATGTGCATGC
>Ga0115005_10005106_pt1 | contig 10388 bp, 12 predicted proteins | sample ArcOceMetagenome_FD_87163 | JGI IMG/M metagenome (GOLD analysis project Ga0115005, IMG submission 87163) | Marine eukaryotic phytoplankton communities from Arctic Ocean - Arctic Ocean - Greenland ARC118M Metagenome | ecosystem: Environmental > Aquatic > Marine > Oceanic | place: Arctic Ocean...
GCAATGAAGCTTTCAACTGCAAACGAGTGACCCTACACTACCAATTATTGAATCCAGTAGTACTGCCGTCAGTGGCCTCATTCTTTCTTCTATTCTCATACACCTTTAGCATTTTCTTTCTCTCTTTGATATCCTTGCCCACTTTTGCTAAATCATCTGCCTGTGCAAAGAATTCATCCACAACATCTTGGCTCTCCTCAGCTGCATCGACGATTGCATTTGAAAAATACCGGTCGCCCAATCCGGCCTCCTCCCCTCCAATTTGGATCTTTGGAATACCATTGGCTCTCCTCCATTCATTTGAATCCCTCAAGGAATAAGAACAACCGCAGTATTCCTGCTTGTAAAACCGTTCATTTGCCGAAATTTGATACTTGCGAAGAGTCATCTCATCGGATTGCCACTCGTATTGCCAGTATTTTATCCCTTCGTAGCGCGCAGCGGCTCTGAATCCTGATTCGTCCACTTGTTTCTCATCTTTCCATCGACTTGTTGAATTTGTAGTACCTATGGCATGGAATCCGTTTTCGTGTGCATAGAGAGCTGTACGTTCCATTCTCATATCGAAGCATTCTGTGCATCTATTTCCTCGCTCTGGATCATATTCCATACCTTCATTCAGAAATTAATCAATCATATGAGTACATTTGATGAATGAATTTTTCATTTAACATGACTCAGATACAAGGCTCCACCCTTGGCTCCACATTCATAACTCACCCTTCATTCTAGAATACCAATTTTCAACATCATAATCACAATCAACGAACTGAACCCCGATCCGTTTGCAAAACTCCTTATTCTCCTCCTTTCTTATTTCATACTCTTTCTTTGGATGAATGTTGGGATTATAAAAGAAAACCACCACCTCGTCTATATCAGTAGCCTGCATTTCTTCCACCATTGCACCACTGCAGGGTGCACAGCAACTGTGAAGGAGGACGCGAGTGCATCCTGGGGGAGGAGCGGCTTGAGATATTTTACCGGTTGTGGCGAGTTTTTCTTGGATTCGTTGAGAGGCCGACACAGCCCATTCAGGGGCATCTGGTGGCAAAGCTGCTCCCTCGTTGTAGGAAAGTTGGTTTTCTGGCATTTCTATTTTCAATTAAAACACAACAACGGAGTACTTTCAACTTCTTGTATGTAAGAAAGTGGAGATATCGGGTTTCCGATGGCCATTGTCAGTTTTCTAGTTTTGGGCTCTGCGCAATCAAAAATCGCGCATCGCCCGCACCATCCATCCAGAAATCACATCAAACCAGATCAAACGCCAAAAATCAAAAAATCACAATAGCATCAACAAGCCCGGTGTTTTCATTCATCCTTCGACTGTGTTTGACAAAATAGGGAAAAGTGTTTGTCAGATCCTCACCAATCTACTGCTAATATGTTTTCCGTTGGGAGATTTGATCCTCGGGAGGAGGTACACGTAGAGCCCCAGAAGGTAAAAGAATCAAAGAATGCAAGTGAAAAATCTAATGACAAAAATACTTTGCCAAATAATGAAGAAATGGAAATTGATATGGATGAACTTATTAAATCCAAAAATAACTTGAAAGCACCAGGGCATGAAAGCGATGGTAACAGTTCAAGTTCAAGTTCTGCACCATCAAGTGATGCAAGTTCTAGCTCGGCCCCATCAAGTGACGAAGAAACTGATGACGAGGATGGCCCATCGATGAAAGTAATTGCCCCAGAACAGCAATACATGGGTGTAGGAGGAACAAAACGCAAGCATGGCAACTTGACAGATGAAGGAATGGACGATTTTGATGAAACCGAAGAGATCAATGTACAAAAAAATCCAGAAGTGGAAAATGCATTGCGGTTGTCCAAACGTCCCATACGGGAAGTGGCCAAACTGTGGAATCTTGCGCCGTTCCTAGTAAAAAACTTGGAGGAAGATGAGTACGATACCTTTTTCCCAATTCAAGCGTTGGTGATTCCTGACGTTATTGCGAGTGAGAGGCATGCGCATATTAGGAATAGGGATGTGTGTGTGAGTGCCCCGACTGGTTCTGGAAAGACATTGTCTTTTGTGCTCCCAGTTTTAAATTCACTGGCAGGCAGGAGGGTGAGGAGATTGAGAGCTTTGGTTGTTCTGCCAAGTCGTGATTTAGGTAAGTGCAGAGAGTTAGTTTTGCATATTTTACATCTCTTGGTTCACTGATAAATGATCATACGTGTAGTGTACTAATCTATTCTTATCGACAGCTGCACAAGTACATAAAGTATTTGAACGGTATAGTTGTGGATCAGATTTATCTATTGGTTTATCTATTGGACAAACAGATTTTGCAGGAGAGCAAGCTTCTCTCATTGTTGGAAAGGACCACAGGAATGATTCAATAGAATGTAATCGTTTTAGGTATGCTTTGAATCCATTTGATATCAAGTCTGCTCTACGGGCATCTGATAAGGATAACGCATCTGATAAAGAAGGCAATTCTTATTCATCTTTTGAAGGATATTGCAATTACGGCGTTTTGAACGAGCAAGATGGATTGTGCCCCACGCCGAATGGAGGATCAAGTACCGTTGACGTGCTTGTGTGTACTCCTGGTCGTCTCATCAAGCATTTAGAATCAACGCCAGGTTTTACATTGCAACATTTGCGCTTCTTGGTTATAGATGAAGCCGATCGATTGGTTAACCAAACTTATCAGAATTGGATTCATCGCGTCATAGAAGCTTCCTCGGTAGGACCGCAACAGCTGTTCTCCAATCTACACAATTCAACGAGGTTAGATCCAGTCACATGGAGAAGAGATCAGGGTGATTTGGATCTTTCGAAGGACAACGTTACACAAATAGATAGACGTGTTTGTCGGCCAGTGCAGCTCAGGAAACTTCTATTTTCTGCTACATTGACAAAGGATCCAAGGAAATTGGCATCATTGGGCCTCGTTAATCCGAAACATTTTGATGCACATCATCTAAAGAATCAAAGAACATCTGTAAAGGCTAGTTATTCTCTGCCCGAATCTTTGAAAGAGTCAATTGTTGAGTGTACTGCAGAACAGAAGCCTCTTGTTCTGCTTGCATTTCTACTCGAGCAAGGCCTTGTGGATAAGAGTAATGACCAACAAGGAATTGCTGTCATATTCACTTCAAGTATCGATTCAACTCATAGGTTAGCCAGGTTACTTCAGTTGTTATATACCGCAGCTGGTTACGGACCGACTACTTCTGTGGCTGAATTCTCTAGCGCCCTGACTCAAAAGCAACGTGCTAAACTTCTGAAACAATGCAATAATCCTTCAACTTCTTCATCGAGAATAAGGGTCATTGTATGTTCCGACGGTATGTCTCGAGGTATGGATATATCATCTGTAACAGCTGTCGTCAATTATGATGTACCATCATTTGCAAAGACTTATGTGCATCGGTGCGGTCGTACTGCTAGAGCAGGCAGAGACGGAAGAGCTATAACAATAATGAAAGGTGGACAAGTAGCTAAATTTATGAAAATGAGAGAGCTTATCGATAGCCCTGAAAATGTAGCCACCGCAGGGATCAAGAAAAATCTTGTGAAGGATACAGTGCCAATTTACAAAAAATGTGTTCGCGCTTTACGGAAGGTTTTAGATGCAGAAGAAAACGACGGCTTAAGCCCAATTGCTCCGCTAGGGGAAGAGTGGATTTAAAATAGAAAGGCGAGAGTTCTCATAGTAGGATGAAATCCCGAACTCATCGTCACACCATAATTTATACAGGTCAATTCAATAGAAATAACCCAACTAAAGATGGCCGCAACCAATACCAATACCAAAAAGGAGGTACACAAGCCAAAAGAAAAAGCACCTGCTTCTCCTCGCCGTCCTCTTTCTGCTTACAATATATTCTTCAAGGTTCAGCGGCATTTGATCATTAACGGCAAACCAAATGCAATTGACATCAAAGATATTGATGAAATCGCAAATACACCAACCAATAGTGGTGATGGAAAGAGAATTCATAGAAGAAGTCACGGCAAAATTGGTTTTGCAGATCTTGCAAAAGAGATTTCTCGGCGATGGAAAACTTGTGATAAAAATATTAAATTGCACTTTGCAGGGCTAGCGAAGAAAGATAGAGTTCGTTATGATGAAGCAAGTATTATGTTTCAGATCACTCAGTCAGTGCCCATTGAAAACCCTCAAAATGTTTCTTCCGCAAAAGAGCAATCTTCAAAAAAACCTCAAGCAGCGTCCGTCACTATCGAGCCAAGCATTGAGAGCTCTACGAGTACTGGTAACAATATTGAGCCCTTACCTTTGACAAACTCTGGCATTTCATCCACTCTCGACAAATGTACTTGCGAATATTTGTTGTCGGCGCTTTCAAGGTGATAGAGATTCTGTATATATTCATGAGCTTTACAAAGATTGAGGAAGGGTTGGGTTGGCACGATGTGATTTATTGATTTTGTGAGATATTTTTGTAAAATTCGAAAACGTTCGTGTTGTAAAACTGCGTGTATGAGGGTTACACTCTGTATACGAACATCTGATTGAATTCAAAATATACGTGTAAAAGGCAAACTAATCAATCTATATTTTCATTTATGACAAAAAGCCCTGAATCTTAAAAGTCAAGATATGTGAAATTGACCACTATATTTGTTACCCTTCATGACAGGAAGACTCCTCCCTGCCCGCCAGTCAAGTTCAACTCTCAGGTTGCTGTTGTCAACAGCAAGAAATGAAATGATCGGGTGGTCTAGATCAAAATTCGAAACAGAATTGGAGATGTCCTTCTTTTTCGTTTGAACTTCCAGAAAATCCTTGTGGGCCCGTGGCAACGCTTTTGATCGGTCATGTTTGTGAGTTGAGCCTTTTTCATTTCTGGGCACCCACACTCAGAAAGACCTCAAAGTGCTGTGCTGTCTGCTTTCGGTGCGATCCCGATAGTTCCTGCTATCCAGATGACGAGTTATGGGCATGTTCGCTAGGTTTGACAATTCAAGTTCGGAAATGGAAGGATCGAGAGAAATTTCATCATCTGCAAGTGGTACTGTTCGAGTTGTCGAGGCTTCACTTTCAAGATCTTTCTCAACATCACACCTTTTTTAAAATCTGGACGCCTTTTTCCCTCCACGAACTTTATAAATTTTTCGCTTTTGGGGCCCCAGCTTTGTGAAGGAAAGGTACAGTAATTTTCTTCAGGGTGCAGATTAATTGAATCAAATCTAAATGGCTTAAAATTAGATCGCCCCGAACGCCTTTTTTCAACCAGAGTTTTCCAAACTTCCGTTGAATGACATTTTATTTGGCTAATTAAATTTTGATGTAAACCGTAATATGTCCCATCATGTCGCTAAAACAGTAGAGAGTGGGTGAAACTTGTATTTACAATGAAACCCGCTGAACCGACCTCAGCTTCGAACACACATACAATACAGTACAATCAAATTACAGCATGAAGTACCTTAATCTAACCTACTTCCTCATCTACATTCTCAGCATTAGCTATGCCAATGCTCACGAGAACGCTGCATCGAACCTTCGCACAGTTTCCAAATTCGACAACGACGAGCGGCAACTATCTGTTTGGACATCGTTCTTAAGTAAGTAGCGAAAGTGATCAATTGCAACGTGTGGTTTAAAACAGACGTGGAATCAAACTAACACGTTTCTACCGCATCTGTTCACTTTCAAAGATTTTATTAAATGTCCTCCTGGTCCCATGCACCACCGCTGTGGAGACAGCAGCAGTAGCAACGACAACGACAACGGCAGCAACAGCAATAAGAGCAGCAGCAGTAGTAGCAATAGTAGCAACAGCAACAGCAACAGCAACAGCAACAACAGCAGCAGTAGCAGCAGTAGCAGCAGTAGCAGTAGCAGCAGCAGCAGCAGCAGCAGCAGCAGTAGCAGCAGCAGTAACAATGATGGAGGTGATGGATCCTCAACAACAACAAGCTATTGGACCGGCGACGGAAGTGGAACATCTGCAGCAACGGCATCTGGAAGGGGAGGGATGAGCTGGATCATGATCCTTGGAAGTGTTGTGCTCGTCTCGTCGATCTTTGCTATGGTCGCTTATAGAACGGTGAGTAATGGCAAAGTCTTTTTGTTTATACTGTTCAAGAATCAATATTTTGAGCCAAACTCATGCATTCATTTAATGTTCAACAATTTCTATCGTGTCACAGTCCAAAAATGATAAAGTTGGAGAAACTGGCACAACACGTGCTGTAAATAGTGATGAACACCATCTTATTGGAGCAGTAAAGAAGAGAAACAAAGCATTCACCAAAGTTGTTAGGAAAGGTTTAGGATGGAGAAGAACTGAAGTTAGTGATGAATCACTCGCTTGAGACTTGAAAATGTAGTCTTAGATATTCACTCATTCGTTGTAAAATGGATTACTCCTGTGGTTGTGGTAGTAAATAAATGTATGTGTACATCGAAGTATGTTCGTTGTGCAATCATGGATAATGTGTTGTCTCTCATAGATTGGATCGAAATACAGGACTTGTATATAAAGTAAATTCACAAAGGATAAATTCAATACTCAATCCAGCATACAGTACACTGTACATGTACGTGTAGTTAGCTTTTGAGAACATTTTACAAACAACACGATGTTTCATGTACTATAAATGAAACAGAATTCGTGCGGGATGAATGAATGTTTGATCAACCATCCCATAGAAAACCCCGAGTGCTTGATGGATATTTATTCGGTGCATATCAATACCAAATTCATTCAAATTTCCACGTTTCTAGTTTATCACCAGCATGTCATTACATCAAGCGCCACTTATACTAAATGATGCAAGTCCATAGTCCATCCAAGTCTAATCACAAATCACACACTTCAAATCGCAATCCCATCCCATCCAAACTCAACACCTCACCAAATCCATACACATTTATTTCCCAAGAGCAACTCCAGCACCGCCACCATTAGCCATATCCTGTGCCCTTTTCATCTGCATAGCTTGGTGTTCCTGGAACCTCAGCCCCGTCCTATTCGCGCTCTTGATATACCTCTCGGAACAATTTTCAAGACATTTGGCTTCGTGTTTGTCCAAGTGTTTGGAACGGAAGTTGTTGACGCATGTACCGAAGCATCGTTCGACGAGATTCATGTACATACTGTTGGTGTAGGCAGTGGAGGAATAGTATTGGTCAGTTAGATTGCGATAAGAAGTTTGGTTGGCATGAGAATTATATGAATTGAATGAATCAATCACTTTCATGATTATGAAATGTTCATGCAAAGTTGCTTGATAATACCAGCGTTGGTAGTTGGTAGCTCGCTCACTTGCAGCCCACCAACCACGCGCTTGAACTCAAAACTTTTCCTATAGATCATATTCAATATCACCACACGTACAAAGTGCAATTATAGAGTTAGAGCATCACTGTACTTACGACAAACTATCCGAGACTTGGCTGTTGACGAGGTGCTGTTCAAGCTGTTGTTGCTGGTGCTTAGGCAAATTCTGAATATTTTCCATTGTGATTTATGTTCGTTTTCTTTTGTGATGTACTGTATATGCTTGTGTTTTGGCAGGTGTCTCTGGATGATATGATAGTGCTTCGTGATATTCAACCTTCTATTCAGTATGGTGCGGTGCTGTATGCTCAGTTGTGAAGGTTTGGTGGTGTGTTTGGGAGGTGTCTGCCCTTCGTCGGCAACCACACAAACATGCGAAGCTTTCGAACATCATCAACACATCTTTTGTTTACGAGTATCATCATACTACCGGTAATACTGAAGCACCTGGTTACTAACTATCGAGCAAATCAAACACATCTACACCTCCACCTCCACTCGCCTCATCAAAAGATAAAAATCAATCTTGAAAATGGATCAAAAGTTTGAACCACGGTTACAGCGAAAGCTTGAGCAAAGTGTCACAAATAGCACCATGAAGCAAAACATGGAGTAAGTTAATGTTAACACTCGCCTCGTCTGCCGCCAAAAACCAGAGGGGTAAATTAAATGCTGGCATCTCCGTGCCTAGCAGCTTTATGATGTTCAAGTCAAGCACAACATAGCGTGCAGTGCTGTCTGTCTTTATGTCACTATAACCCTCTCAAATCTCGTCCCATTATTTTCATACCCCTTCCCTTCACAGACTCATGATGACACTATCCAACACATGCTTTGCACAATGCGTGCATAAATTTCCATCCAAAACATGTTCCAAAGAGGAATCGGCTTGCATAGAGCATTGTGCCGATCGGTATGTTGTCTTGTCTCAACGGGTTGGCAAAAAATACCAAGAGTATCAACATAAAGTTGTGAAGAAAATGGCCCTGGAAAAGGAGAAGGGCGAGGGGAATATATAGTGTAGTTGAAATAGTTGAAGAAGAATGGGATTGTAGTAGAGGCAGATGTGATTGATTTGTGGAGAATGGTGGATGGTCGGAGATTTTTTGTGCTGGTTGGTTGAACAGTGAGTGGTTGAACTCGTCACATGAACAATAAGGTGTCTCAAATTTGTGGAGGGAAAGAGAGAATGATGAGTTTGAGGTTGAGTACGTGTACGTGTACGTGTAGTGGTGAAAAAACATCCTAATGGTATTGAAACACTTGGATTATTTACGTTCACCAATTCTTGGGAGTTTGGTCTTGAACACTAGTTGACGAGCAGGCGCATGGGGGTCTACTTTCTAAGTTCTTTGATTCGTGGTGGTGCTGCGGTTTGGTCGAATAAAAGGAGAAGTGTGGCTGAATGATGGATCAATAGAAGACAAAGTACAGTACCAAAATCAGCAATGAAGAAGAAAAAAATAGACACACCAACAGATGGAATAAGATGATCTATCAAGATGCTAATGTTATTTTATTTAATGCCAGTGAAAACCCGCTTTCTCAAGACGCTGAATGTCAGTTTTGGAAATGTTACATCTCAATCTCATAATTCCTCCCTGTTTGATAGTCTTATAAGACCTCCTGATATCATAACACCAACTTCCCAGAGAAGGGAACTTATTGTTTATTGACCGTGTTTGAGGCACATTACAGTGCCCAAACTCTGCTTTGAACGCCATGAGATGTTTGAAGCGCTCATCAAAAGGAACTTTCTTACAAAGATTCCACTGAAATCCTGCATTCTCAAGACGCTGAATGTTTGCTTTGGATAGTTTCTGTCTCGGACTTCTTCCCTCTTTGATAGCTTTGTAAGACCGCCTCATATTATTGCACCAAATCCCCAGAGAAACGTCCTTATTGTTTCTTGACCGTGTTCTAGGCGCATTGCAACTCCCAAACTCTGCTTTAAACGACATAAGGTCCTTGAAGCGCTCATCAAATGTCTTCTGAACTTTGCTTCCTTTATGAACCATTGTAGCAGCTGCTACAGCCGACACACTTCGAGAAGAACCTATATTCGTATCTTCATTGCCATTCATCGTGGTCTCATGGAAAAGAAGAGAAATAGGGAGAGGAGGTCAATGGTGCCTGCAAGATACTGTAGACCGGATACACACATCAACGCAACTCCATAGTTTCCATAGACTAGTAACAAAACACTTCCATGATCATATTCACGTTGAAAGTAGAGATGATGGTCTTGTGGTTCACTCTAAGTAAAACCTTCCGTAATAAAACGGAATAACAGGGTTTTGGAGGACGATTTTATAACTTTAGGGACAAGAACTCAAACTACAGTCACAACACGACTACGAGTATGAGGCTTTACGATACTGTTTCTGATTTTATGTTCTAGCAACATAATTCATCCAATGCAATGCGCCTACACGTACATCTCCTGTAGGGTACACGTATCTTCCATCTGAAATGTAAGAAACGCCAACGGCACCTGTGTTTCCGCTTCTCCCAACATAAATCAACATCACTGCATCTGCTGCCTGTCATTTTGCCCCAGATAGATTAACCCCAGTTGTTGAAGGTAATTGTAGGGTAGGGTAGGTCGCATTTATCCCATTCCTGAGTGATATAGGGATGATTGTTTATTAGTTCACAGCGTAGAGCATTGGCTCCTGCTAAACGGAGGCCACGAGCGGATATATCCGATGGAAGGAATACAACCGCTGGAAGGAGGCCTTCGCAGAAGAGATAAGCGACAGCTTCTTGAAGAAATCGGGTAATGTCCATCATTGTTACAGATTGGATACCTCGGTCAGCACGCCCAGTGTATACTTGAGAAAGGGGGGTGTCATCAGGAGCATTGTGATGGCGGAGGTGGAGAACTCGGCGGGCGAGTATTTTGGTCGGGGAGAAGAGTGAATCTCCATTATCCTCTCTGATACCCTTTTTCTTATTTCGAAATGTGATAGTCACGGAGGTGGCAGAAAGGATTTGGGCATCGGTGGCTGTATTGAGGTTCAGGCGCAGTTCGCGATGGAAGAGCTAAACATCACGAAGTTTGATTGGTGATGCACCAGGAGAGAAGGAGTCGGTATATTCTTCAGGTCCGAGAAGGA
>Ga0115005_10005107_pt1 | contig 10387 bp, 7 predicted proteins | sample ArcOceMetagenome_FD_87163 | JGI IMG/M metagenome (GOLD analysis project Ga0115005, IMG submission 87163) | Marine eukaryotic phytoplankton communities from Arctic Ocean - Arctic Ocean - Greenland ARC118M Metagenome | ecosystem: Environmental > Aquatic > Marine > Oceanic | place: Arctic Ocean...
ATATTTTAATGGGACCAAATTCTAGTCTATCTAGTTTCTAGTCTAATTATAGACTAGAATACACATAAAATGCTATATATTTGGCATTTATTTTCACAGGTATTAAGCCGTTATAGACATTTGCGTGGTAGAACACAACTCATGTTCAATGTAACGGTATGATATTATTACTGGACGGTGGATTTTCTATTGATTGAGAGATGAATGACGCTACTACTATGAGACCAGCAGCTATCTATGATTGATGGTGTAACTTTAGAAAGACAAGGGAGGCAAAGGATTGCTGAAATGTGCTGTTTGGAATATGGCAAGGAAGAGAAAGCTGGCTCAGTACCGTTATAAGGCCTGCTCGCCTGCCGCCGAACAAAAATCTAGTCTCTTTTAAAATATTTTTATGCACAAAAATATTTTCATTCGAGGAAAATCTAGTCTAGTCTACTGGCATTGTGTAGTAAATTGATTTTGTGCGTGGTCCTTGAACAAGATACCGTTTATTTAATACCCAATACACAAGCCACTGCAAAATCCTAGCTGACATTTAATAATAAAACGTCTAGAGTAATGTCAATTGAAGTCGCATGGCACCAGCGAGTGTTGGGAATAGCTCTAGTTGTGGAGGAGGTTGGAAAATTTTCAAAGCTAGCCTTTCGATACCCGCCTTCCCCTCAAAACTCTCCTCAACAACAACAACAACAACAACAGCAAGGAAGCAGCAGCAGCAGCAGCAGGCATACACAAGTATGCCAGGAACATCAAGATAATGTATTTTTCAGCCTTCCGCCGAAAGTTATGGCTAAACTGTTTCGAACTAAACCAGCCTTGTGTGGACAACCCATGACCCTTTCCATTGGCGGGACCATATTTTGTTGTAGATCCGTTCTGTTAAATAAGTTCCATGAAGAAGAAAGTGTGGACGAGAACGCTTCTGTTCACTCGAAACATTCTCAAGGAAGCAGCGGCCCAGGCGCTGTCGATGCCACATCGCTCGATCGATTAGTCATGTTCAGCATTATTATAGCGGTTCTTCCTACTCGGGGATCTATGGAGGGAGTCTCTACCATGTACAATAGACAGACAATTGATGACCAGCATGATCTAAAGGATAATGATCAGATGAAAGAATTCAAGTCTCAAAACTTTCCAGTCATTCAGCGCATTCATCTTTCCCTGTTTCGCCTGTGTGCAGTTTTGCAAAGGGAAGAACGCAGATGCATTTATATGTCTAGACAGGTTGCGCAACTGTTAGAAATCCAGGCAAATACCAGCTCCCAGACTGGCGAGGGGTCCTCAGATGATAAACGAAACAATGAATATAATGAAGCTGAAGTTGTGGAGATAATGATAACGGCGAAATCTCCCAAACCAGTCATGGTGGACATTGGAACAGAGGAAGAAGCTTCAAGGCGGACTTATCGAAGGTATGCTATCCCATTACATGGTAATCTGGCTGCCGAACTTGCTGATACATATTTCGCACTAGCTCGAAATGATGTGGCATTCCGGTCATCCCCTGCATCTCTTCTTACCGGTCGAGATGGAATCATCTACATTAATCTACATATTTCAGTCAACATTGAAGCAGCATCAAAGCGTGAAAATAGTGACAAGCAATTTCGAGCTGATGCTTCAATACCAGACCATGACTTGTTAAAAGCGCTGCGTCCCTATCACACCATTCTATTCCCTACCGTTTCTTCAGACGAATTGCTGCAAAATATCACGACAACTGCATCAAATTCTGACGGTGATTTATCTCAACGTATCCTTCAGAAACTCCTTTTGGTTTGTGATCCGTTCAAGAGTTTGTACGACATGTCTCTTGAGACGGCACTGCCCCTCTCTGCCATGACGGAAGCAGCAACCTCATTGATTGATTCTGGAGCCTGTATTGCAGTCCCTGTGATACAGTCATCAACAAGGTTTGCTTGCCAGTCTGGAGCCATCAAAATGATGTCCTCGTTGAAATTAGAGTTTGCCCAGCAGTTCGCCCCAGTTTGCCCAATATTTGTTGTAGTAGCTGCCTTGACGTCAACGAAAAAAATCGCAAGCAATGGGTATACAAAGAAAAGTAAAGAGCGATGCACATATGCATCATTTGGTGAGGTGATTCGATATTGCCGAGAAGGTTTCGCGATGTACCACACAGATGATTTAAGTTCTTCGGATGACGAGAGCGAAGTGTCGCATCGCAGCAACGAAATCCCGGCCGAGATTCAAATATTAATGGAACGGTTAGTTGCAACCCTTCATGCCGAGCAAATTAAATCTGGGCAAGACATCGAGATAGGGGCAGATATTTCGTTTCAGGACGTTGAGTCGTTGCTCATTTCCATGACGACTTGGCTGCGGTCGCACTCGGTAATTGTTGAACTCAAGAACTTTTTCGTTGCAATAGCCCCCTCCGGAGAAGAAAAATGCGGCAATGATAAGCAGCAAGGGTATAAACAGAGCGGAAAGTCCTTTGGCCCTGGAGATGTGCGTGCCTCGTCTCTTGCAAATGGTGATGTTGATGCTATTTTCAAGGAATGCGTCAGCAAAAACTATATGGATGGGAGTGTTTCCTCTGCTGCCCTTGCTTGGAGGCTGGGTATAACAGCATTGCGGACAGAATCATTGCGCGAGTATGGTATTCGAGAGAACAGGCTGCAAGTGGTGACACGGATTCCATGTAGTTCAGACGATTGGTCGGCACCATGAGTATGGCATAGCTTCAACGTCGACATATGCTAGATTCACACATAAGTGGAAAATTCGACAGAATGTTATGACAAAGTCAATGCATATTGCGTAAATAGAACTAAACGCTTGCACCGTTTTGCTCTAGCATACGATAGCTGCACTAGTACATGCTCTGTATTCCAATCGCATACAGCATCTTCGGGTAAGTGTCACTGAGAAGGTGATCATATTCCAGGGCCGCCTCGTTGCCGCAGAAAGATTCACCTTCTAATAAGTAACCTCTTTGATCAGTGGACATGCAAGGCAACATATGTCGATCTCGCAATCTCAGCTTGTAACTACGACCTTCACAACACAGGCACACCGCCTCAAGTGATAATAAATCCAGTTCTGCTCTTAAAACACTAAACGGATCGTGTGGGCATTCATTGGGGTTCCATAATCCAGCAAAATCAGCATCGGCATATATCCAATTTTAGATCTTGATCGGTATGACAGTTATTAAATAGTCTCTATTCGTGCGTCCCTTTCAACTTCAGCACCTTCCAATGTTCTTGAATGTCTTTTCATACGAATTACTGATACATACCCTTTCCCGTCGGAGGGCTTTTCTCATCTTTCATCAGCAGTTTTGAGATTCGAAGATGCTGCTCGGTTCGGATCACAACGTCGTCATCATCCAAAATTGATGCAGACAAGATCCGATCAATGAGTCCCACTTAAAGTAGCTCAACGATTCCCTCCGCTGTTGCCGACACAGTAGTTATCCTCACACATGAAGAAGAGTTGGAAAACTTGTTCTCGAATGGTGAATTTTTGGAGAACATTGTCGTTCTGTGCCGATTTATAGAGAGCATCACCTTACCGGAGAATAAACGAATCGCAGCTCCGTCGAAAGAGCAAGGAAAGAGAAGAAGCCTCTTGAGGAGGTGTCTTGTTGTTAATAAACAACTAAGGGCTGAGCATTCGTTGAATCTTCGTCGTTGTCAAGAAAACTAATACTAATTTGCAAAAACTTGCTACGTTCACGTTCAACGTGTAAAATTTACATTATAATTTTTTGGCGCAGTTCTTTCTTGCGAGTCTAATTTGAAGATCCATACGAAATACGTGTATCTAGAGGATGCGCCAGTATTTTGTCTGTTCACGTCCTTAACAAACGCGCCTTATAATAATGCCATGCTGACTAGTAAGTTCTCCTCCATATGTGAATTTCAAAATACACGTAACTTCTTGGATCACAACAATCACTTCCCACTCATTTAAAATGTAAATGAACCATTAATTTAATTCCCTTAACTACAGGATTTGCAACATTTCTTGCCAATTTCATGACCATTTTGCGAAGTACCACAGTAGTTTTCTTGACGCGCAGAAGTTTTTCTTCGGTTTTTTGAGATCCAGTCGCAGTTTCTATTTTTGCCGACGTTATGGAGTCTGAAGACGTAATCTTGATCATCGTCACATTCCATGGTGGGTATACCAGAGGGACTATCAGCGGGCATACGTGATGGAGCATCCGATGGCATCTTTGTGGGAGCATTGGACACGGTTGGATCACTGGTAGGGGGCTCGGTGGGAGAGGCAGAGGGATGTACGGTGATTTCGTCAAAGCAGAAACTGCAAGTATGTGGGCATCCGTCTCTTACAGTTCTTCCGTTGAAAGCCTTGGAGGTATCTTCGCAGTACATGTCGATTCTTGCTTTCGGTCGTCCACTCAACCACTCACAGGTGCCGTCTTCTTCACCATATTTTCTAGTGAATGTGAAGTGATTTAGATCCTTACAACACTTTCCGCAACTTTGGGGACAATGCGCACTGACCACGTCAAAATCACATGTGGCTTTACGGCGGACTTCATTGAATCTAATGGCTCTACACGATCTATTCTTGCCGTCGTGGTAGAATTCGAAGTCATCATCGTTTACACATTCAAATTCATCCGTGTGGGCAATGGTCTTGCCTACAAGAAGTGTAAGCGCAAGCGCAATAATGTTGGAGTTCAATGAAATCATTTTTTTAATAACTCAAGTAGAAGTGTGGAAGATTATGAGAAGTTGAGGGAAGTGATGTGAAAAAGCAATCTGTGAAACTAACTATTTCAAAGAGCGATCTATTGAAAATATAAAGTTCTTAAAGGAAGACTAAACTAACTAAACTGGGTAAACCTGAGCTTCATTGTTGGCTATTTGTCATTAAAGTAGCTAGAAGAGCGATCATTTAAAAATAGTTTGTACTGTTTTGTACAAAAAGCAAAAAACAATATGGGAATAAAATAGCTCACTTTTTATCGCTGGTTTCACAAGGTATCGGTTATTTTTAGATAAAAAATGGTAGGTAAAACATTAAAAATGGTTTGAACGTGCGTTAAGTGACCTCAAATTATCGCTGATAATGACTTGGGTCGAGCCAGTAGGGTCACGATGCGCTGGAGTATTTCGGTGGAGTGTAAATGAGTATGACCCCCGCCGACTGCTCGTAGCACACCGCATCATTGAGTAATAGCAAATTTAACAAGTGCCATGAGTTGTGACACCCACCCAAAAGATGTTTCCTGGTGAGGATGTGTATGGACCGATGTGGAAAGGAAGGCTCTTCTTTACGACTTTCAAGAAACCAGTGTTCACGCTATTCGACATCGGTATCTTGGTTGGCGTGTTTCATTCGCACACGTTGTTATAAAGTGCGAAGCAGCCCATTCTACAACATTATCAGGCATATAGTTCCATAGATCTTTCTACCACCCATTTCAAAGATAACTTGATATTTTGCGTTCCTTCTAGGAAATGCGCAATTCGTATTATTCATACCGGTATCAGCTCGACGACTCACGAGCCACTCGTCCATTATCCGCCAGGTCGGTATTGCGAATGATCTATATGTGTCTTGTACAATCTATTTGATTCGCCTCATTACGCAACTACATTGCAATGATTAAAACAGAGCAGTTTCAAAGCCTGTGATGTTAGAAACTCAAGGAATAGGAAAGCTGAAAATGAACATTGACAAAACTATTCCTGTTTATATTTCAATTGTATTGGAACCCTCCTAATATATGTTGCATCCGGTACTTTCAGACAATTCTGTTTTCGAATTAACCCATTCGCTGATACTGTGGACTGTGGATGAGAAGGATGATTTTTCATGCATCAATTTTACCGGCAGAATTTACCCGCCTCACTTCTAGGTGAAGAGCATTGCTTCGCTTGAAAATTCCTACAGCATCACCAAACCACTCCGAAGAAACTGCGGTCGAAGAATGTAGAGTAGGGGTATTTACGCGTTCATGCTTTTCATTGCAAATTGAAACAATGAGATCTCCTCTTTGCAATTGAGCATCTGTAGAATCAGGAACACGCATGACTACACACATGGATCCCTCTCTGGCCAACAGAATGCCCCAACTCTTTCCCTCTGCTCGGTTGATTGTGATCGGAATCAAATCAGGTGCTATGGGGCTAATGCAGGATCGATGCTGCTGGCGCTGCATCAGTGTATCGTCAGAAAGCAAATCGGTCGAAATCTTCAAATCAGCACCATTAGTCCCAACACTTCCTCCGCTCTCCATCGAGGCAATGGAGGATGATCGAGATCGAGATCTTGTCTTATCCCTATCATCCAAAATCCTGTAAGGGTTCTTTTTCATTCTCTTGTCTCTACGCTTTGCCCCCGCTTGTACCCTCGACAAACTATCGCGATGATGAATCATCATCTTTTTTCCCGCAGTCGATTTTGCAAAAGTAGCCCACGAACTACCTTTTGCCCTGATACGCATGATGGACAATGCATGAGATAAGAGACTGGTTTGCTCAAATCCGCCAATTCTGCGCAAGGCACGGGAATCAAAAAGTGTAATGCAAATGGTGGAATCGTGTGACTTGTAGTCCACAGTACCTGTGATATTGTTTTCGTGTCCAAACATGTCTTTTTCCGTCTTTTCCCATGCAAACTGCAGTGTGTAGATAGATTATAACATTGTGAGAATGCAAATGCGAATGGAGATTGAATAATGTGAAAAAACGATGAATTGACCAAGCCTGCACTAATCCAATCTTCCCCGATCCAATCAAAGACAACCATCACAAACAATCCTCGTTTCATGTTCCATGCGACCTTCACTTCACTTCACTCACCATGGCATGACTGACATCAAATAAGAAATCCGAAATGAGTTCCAAAACCCTCCCATTCTTAGCAGTGGGACTCTTGTATCCCAAAAACTCCCTCAAAGCCTTGCCGCTGAAAAAATCACTGAATGAATGAACCATTTCCAATGCAATTTTCCTTAGATATGCTTCTACCATAATGGAAAGGTCTAGCATTTGTGGCATTTGGTGTTTGTTTTGTAAATGGAGTAGTAGATTTTTTTCAAACTCGTTGGGAACTTGCATTCCTTCGTCCGTGTCAACGCCCATGTCCATACGCATATTCACATCTGTGTCAGCCGCCGCAGTTGCAATTGCATCTAGATCAATATCTGCATGCTCTTCATCGTGACTATTTTGAATGTGCTTAAGCTGTTGAATGGATGATTCAATGTTGATTGTATTTCCAGTGAGATTGATGGCAGCCACCGCCAGATGCGCTGCATAAGGAGACTGGATGGATCTAGTTCCAGCTCTGGCTCCAGCTCCCCATCCCCATCCAGAAGAGTTACTGGTAACATGTACTGGCGTGGGAATATGTGTAGAAGCAGCCGTAGAATCAATTGTAGATGTAAAGGTGACAAGAGACGCATCCACCCCAGCATCTGAAACCTTGCGAATACGATTTGAATTTCCATCCATGGTAGTACGTGTACGTATACGTGTGCGTGTAGCAGCAACAGGAGATGCATCATTCTTTGTTTCAGTGTTTGTGTCAGTTTCCGCGTCCTTTTGCCCAAGATTGTCAATGATATTCTGGAGCACTAGATTTGCCAGCGCTTCAGCAGACAGTTGTTCCCCAGCAGTAATATTATTAGAACTGACATTATCATCGGTATTGACATTGACATTTGCATCGGCATCGGCATTAGTGTTGTCATTAGAATCAGTATCGCCATCAGTATCAGTCCTATCATTACTTGAATCACAATCACTTGATTTGGATTGTTGTTTCAGTTTGAGTGTTTCTTGAATGATAATTTGAGCCAGAGTATCGGTAGTAGTAAGACGAGTATTAGGAGTATCAGTGGCAGCAGCAGTATCAGTGCCGTCAGGCCGAAGAAGGAGTGGCGCACTTGCACTTGCTGTCGCTTCACCATCACCATCTCTCTTTCTCTTTCTCTTTCGAATATGTGGAAGATTGTATTGATTGTCATTTTGGTGTTTCGTGTGAACATCAGCATCAACATCAGCATCAACATCCATATCAACATTGGAATTTAGATTGGCATTGAGATTGACTTGAAGAGTGGAGCTATCAATGGCTTGATCAAGAATGAATAATTCTCTGGTAGCAGCAAGTATGACATCTTTGTGTAGAGGGAAGAATGGATTTAATTCAATTTCAATTTTGTTCGCATTCGCTTTGGAATCAGCAGCATCAGCATCAGCATCAGCATCAGCATGATCATGATTGTTGTATTTGTGTTGAAATAATGCCAATGATGGATAGGAGAGCGGTGCCCATCCCGAAGACCTCCATGACTTTTCTTTCAGTGTCTTTGCGTTTGCGTTCGTGTTTGCGTTCGTGTTTGAGTTTGTAATGTTCAAACGGGTGCGTGTGCGTGTGCGTGGTTTGGCATTCATATTCGAACTCGCATTGTCATTATAGTTCGTATTCGCAACGTTGATAGTATTATTAGTAGTAGAATTAAGATTGGAATGACCCTCATTGGTATAGTTGGAGTTGGAGTTGGGGGGCAAGTAATGCTGCTGATTCATAATTGATGACGACATGGGTAATGGGTAATGGCTGCTCGTAGTGACGTAATGTAATGTGAAAAAAAAAATGAATGAGTGAGTAAGTAACAAGTAAAAGAGGAACAGGAAGTGTATCGTATCGAGGTTCAGTGCAGTTTGAAGTTTCATCTCCCTTGACCCTTGATTCAATTCAATTCAATTCAATTCGATTCGTAGGAATGATCCAGCATAGTATCTAGTAAGAACACGACGATGGAAGAGAAACAAGACTGATTGATTCGATTGATTCAATTCGATTCGATTCGATTGATTCGATTCGATTCGATTGATTCAAATTGATTCCGTCATTCGATTGGTCTTTCTCTCGAGTTGACATTCGGAATAATGAGTGCTGCTGCTTCGTTTTCGTTCCAACGACGTACCCTGCTTGCTTGGCGATTCGATTGATTCGATTGATTCGATATCAGATTGTAATATACTATCAATGTTGTAGTAGTACAATGGAAGTAATGAAGTAGTACTAGTAATCGCAGTGGTAGTCGTGCTATAATATGATTAGAAGAACAATGTTGACACGATACGGTCTTTCAAGTCAGAAGAAGAAAGAAGGAAGGCATCGATCATCGATCATCGGAAGCATTGCTTGTTAATTCAACATAGGAAGGACCGTGTGTTCGTGTTCCGAACTCTTCTTTCCGCTTCTGTTCTGTTGCCGTCAGTCTTCTCCATTCTCCATCCCTATTGGATGACGTTAGACACCAAACGAACTCCCAAGAATTTCATTAAAAGCCTTGAACAGATGCCACTTGATGGACACTGACATCTATCACAGGTTATTAGGAGGAGACTACGACCTTGAATTTCAAATGACAAAATGACAAATTACAAACAAATAGACTACAGTAGTACTGTATGTAATGAGAGAATAATAAATAATAGACTACACTACCAGATAATCAGTAAGCTATCGGCTACACATTAACGTTCGTTCAACGTAATTGGTATTTATATTGAACCAAGCATGGCTTTGAAAGTGACACCATCCTGCCAGTTGTTGGGACGATGGACAAGAAGAACAAGTGAAGGGGGCGATGGACAAGTGAAGCACTTCATACCGGGAGGAGGGGGAGCAGGGCGCTGCACTACCTTTCGTAGAATACAACACCATTAGAACACCAGCAGGGCCATAGAAGAGGACGACGCTGGCACAACATGTATATGAATATAGTATATATTGTTAGAGGCCATGAGTATTGCGCAGGCACTGCCTCTCCCTCACCTCACACTGCTGATTGTTGATGCTGCTGATTTCTGCTGCTGTCACTAGTACTGGTAAAACGAGCAAAGCAAGCTACAGGAGTACGTACCACCGCCGTCTCTTACTAGCAACAAGCAAGCGAGCGAGCGAAGGCGAGATCAAATAGTAATACTTCCAGTCGTATGTTACAGACAAATAGTAGTATAGTACAATAGTAATCACAGCAATCCTCGCCCATGCCATAAGTTAGTAACATGAGGATCTATTGACTTTCAAATGCAAATAAAAGGCTCCAAATTCAAAATTGCCATTCCTCTCAACATAAAAGACAAACATCCAACGCAAGACGACAGGAATAATTGACTCTGAATTAATGAGCTTCATTTTATAATAGTATTACCGGCCGGTACACGTTCGAATGCATCATGCAGCAAATTTTTTGTTTATCATTTTTGATTTTAGGGCGCTTGAATAATTCAAGTCTTGGATTATTCCATGTCAGCAATAGTTTTCATGATTGCTGCAACTGCATTTGAAGAAAGGATGGTATCAGGATGATGTTCACCAAGCTCCTTCTCATGAATCGCAAAACTTTTGTTGTACA
>Ga0115005_10005108_pt1 | contig 10387 bp, 13 predicted proteins | sample ArcOceMetagenome_FD_87163 | JGI IMG/M metagenome (GOLD analysis project Ga0115005, IMG submission 87163) | Marine eukaryotic phytoplankton communities from Arctic Ocean - Arctic Ocean - Greenland ARC118M Metagenome | ecosystem: Environmental > Aquatic > Marine > Oceanic | place: Arctic Ocean...
GGAGTCTACGATGAGAACCCGTTCCTCAACTCAATTGTCTATGACGTCGAGTTCCCTGATGGCGAAGTGAAGGAATACTCTGCAAACTTGATAGCAGAGAATATGCTCTCGCAGGTTGACTCAGAGGGTTTCTCCACGCTCCTTTTGGATAGTATTACTGACTATGTCAAGGATGGCTCAGCAGTAGAAAAGTCTGATCTGTTTGCTACGACCAAGCAAGGAGGTAGGCGGATGCGCCATACCACCTGTGGATGGAAGCACAAGGTCCTTTGGAAAGATGGCACTGAACAATGGATACCCCTCAAGGATATGAAGGAGGCCCACCCTGTTGAGTGTGCTGAGTTTGCCAAAGCACGAGGCATTCATGATGAACCTGCCTTTGTCTGGTGGGTACCTCATACCCTGCGGAAGCGTGACGTTATCATCTCTGCAGTGAAGGCCATTTGTTTGCACAGTAACAAGCATGGAAACATCGTTGCCGTCCAAATCTCATCAGCCATCACAGAACGACAAGCTGCCATTGCCCAAACCCTCGCATCGCACATTCGCAACTCCAACTCCCAAAACCTACATGATCCACAATTCGTACTTCGCAGTTTTGGAGATGGCAAGGGAGGGGACGACTGCACATACCTCGCTCCAATTTTACAAGCTTGGTCACCAGAAATTGCACGACAAAACATCCATATTGCACAACAGGCATATGGTGCCACCAATTGGCAAGAAATGGGATATCCTCCTCCCACATCCCTGGGAATTCGCACCTCGGAACATTTGAGTTATCAGGGATGGAAGAGCTTGGAGGGGCATAAGGATGTGGAATGCATGTATATACCTGTATGATTACATTGAAGGATCCGAGTGATTATGGGGGAGGAGAATTTTTGTACACAAGAGTATTTTTTATGCGACGGATATACAACCGGATTGATTGTCGGCAGTTGTCTTCTTGTCGGATACGATTCATGGTGTACGGCCCATCACATCCAGTATACGAGAAACCTTTGTGATGGAATTGTGGGAAGATGATGATTCTCCTTTGAGCATGAATTGGCTGATGGAGGAGCAATGGCAAAAAAAAAGAAATCTCCGCAGGCCAGTCCACTGAATCCGTTAGCACAGATGGACGTATTCTCATTATGTTGTTGTCCGTTAGAAAACTTACAATTGTCTGTGTTGCATCTATCTACGAGTATATCACAATTATCCCCTGTCCATCCATCGTCACAGGTGCATGTATTTGATGTGAAGCATTGTCCATTCTCACGCAACCACCGGCTTTATTGCCCTTGGGAATCTCGCAAAAATTGCCTTCCCAACCATTGTCACATGAATTACAATTCGTATTCGTTCCAGCATTATTACACTCTTCTCTCTTCTCCCATAATGAACAGTTAATGGTATCGCAGGCAGTGCCACTCAATACTTCTGCACATGTGCATGTTTCTGGACCAGTGCATTGTCTACGATCACTACATGAAGAAGTACAAATAGGAGTATTGCAGGTGGTGCCACTCCATCCTTTAGGACACGCGCACTTATTTGGGGCAGCACAGCTTCCGTGGCTTCCACACGATCTTTGATCACAAATAGGGAAATTACAGATGTTGCCATTCCATCTAGTTTCGCACTCACATTTTTTACTTGCATTGCATTGTCCAGTGCATAGTCGTTATCATCATTGCACGTTGATGTTGCCTTCCCACCCTCATAACAACTGCAAACATTGACATCAGTGCAATCTCCATTCGCACATCGGTATGTTTCGCATGTATTGATAGGAGTATCCCATATTTGGTAGCCTTCAGCACACTCCGAAGAGACCGGTGAGGCACTTTTACACATCTCTATGGGTAAGACTGTTTATGTGTCTAGTTCCGGTTCAGAAAGTGTAGAACATCTCGTTCTCGCAGTTCACGGAATAGGCGAAATGTTGTGCAGTGGATACCTCCTTGGGTTACCGCTGCCATCTATGACATCGTCGATAATTGATTGTTGTGATTCACTTCGCACAAACCATCGCGAGATGCTTCACAGTTCAATCGATTCTAAGCGAGATATGGAGTCTTTTCAGAATGGAAATATTGAATACATTCCTATAGAATGGCACGAACCCTTTGCCATACAATCAAGAGTAGTTGCTTCAAACGATAGGACAAATGAGGCAGCATCGACTATTGCTGATAAAGTCTGGATACATTACCTCATCTCCGCAACTTTGCAAATGACACAATGCTCGACAGTAAGTGCAATCAACTTCAAGCCATTCAAACAATGATTTATATTCAGACTCCAAACTCTCCACGTTAGTTCTTTATTTCATGTCACCCAAGTACCATCATCAGATGATTGAGATAGTAACAATGGAGTTGAATACGGTGGTAGAAAAATACCGCAAACTTACCGGCTTCCGAGGGAAATTTTCGATTCTTTCTCATTCATTGGGTTCAGTTACTTGTTGGGACATTCTATCTCATCAAAAGAAGGTTCATAGACTAGTTGCAGAAGTCCAACGCGGCCAAGTATACGCGGCGTGAGACCTAGCACCTTTTTTACCACACCCAAAATAGGATATCGATATCCTACTCTGCAATTTGACGTTGTTAATAACTTCATGATCGGATCGCCCGTCGCTGTGTTTATAACGATGCGAAATCAGAACAATGTATCATCGCATAATCTTCAACTCTCTGGGTGCAAGGTGCAAGAGGGCCTTCAACATTTTTCATCCCTACGACCCCGTTGCGTACCGCCTGGAACCGCTGGTGAGCAAGGGAAATAAAGATGTAGAACCAAAAATCATCCCACATTGGAAATTTGGATTGCGTGTGCAGTAGCAAACAAAGGTATGGCTGCGAAAAATAATGAATGAAACAGAAAAGGCGTAGGAAAATGCCATGAATGCTACGGAGGCAAGTTTCGAGGGTGTGGGGCTACTAGAAGAGGCAGTGGATAGTGAACCTATTCAAGAGGAAAGTTATAGCCATAAACAATCAAGGGACCCCTCAATGAATAATGATAGAATTCGCGGAGGAGGAAGGCTTGACTACATGCTTCAAGAAAAAGAGCTGGAAAGTGCCAATGAGTGCATTTCTGCTTTTGCTGCGCATTCATCTTACTGGGAGAGCAGAGATTTGAGCCTCTTCATTGCAAAACAATTATCGATGCAACAGAGGACCGACACACATGTTCCTAGCAATCGTCAAATCCTAACCTTACCAATTTTCCAAATATATGAATGCTCATTGACAACAAAACCATTATTCTCTTATCATAAAAAACGATTCTCTCAAAGTATCATGTACGACAATAGTAATTAATGGTCGAAAGAAAGGAGTTGAAAACATGTCCCGGGAGTCAGAGTACCAGAGCCTTTTGGGACGAGCTCGTTCCACCGAAATTGTTCCGTGGTTTAGTACCTATCACGTAAATATATGGTTCTGGACTCGGTACTTTGCACTGAAGTCGTGGGTTCTCTCTTCTTCTTCTGATTGGTTACAACGTTACAGGAAATCGCGGAAGGAGCCACTGCGGATCAAGGCAGCGCTTTGGATTTGGGCAATTCTAGTCAACTTGTATTTTCTTGCTGCTCCAATGATTTCGTTTGCAACTAAATTAATTCGTCGGCCATTTGCCAATAAATTGTGGAATGGTACGAGGAGTACCGCAGTGTTTGTGAATTGAAGAAAAATCATGCTAGAGACAGCCAAAACAGAGGTTTGTCATTGATAGAAGTGCACACTGGAGTTATACTGGAGAACGATAGTCTGGTATTTGACGAGGGAGAAGACTTTATTGGAGGCAAAGATGTTGATGCATTTGGGCTGCCAGTAGAACCACATGCATCCCTCGAAATGAAACTGGTTTATAAAGTTGAGGAGCGTGTAGACGAGTAGCTTCTAACAATATCAGAAGAGATGTAAGACGATATTAATAATATGTACACTGATCGTGAATTAATATAGGAGCACAACAAATGCATATATCAAACGCAATAATTTTTGTATTCAACTCGATGAGAAAGGTACACGCACGGACAGTAGCCATGGCATTGTTCGGGACGAGAAGTAGAAGTTCAAAAATATTTATTATTCGCACAAAGTATACTTCAACTCTTGCGCTGGAACCTTGTAAAATATTAGGAATGCCGATTACGAGTAAAAATATATGGGTGTACTTGTACCAGTGCAACTGTTGGACAAATGCAATTAACAAAAGAAATGAAAGATACAACTTCATGACGAGGGCATAGTCATGGTCGTGCAAGGAGTTGATATGAGTACAATTACTATTTACTGTAGTTTTATTACAAATTGGCTGCGCCTTCAAAGCTGCAGCCCCATAAAAAATACTATCTCAATTGATAAGTGTCCAAGGTAAAAGAAAGAGGACGGAGTAAAGTTGTACATACATGCGGAACTCATATTCCACACAGAAAGAGTCATAAAGAACAACTCAATAGGAATCTGCTTCCTTGCTATCACCACCTACAGAATCAGAGTCCCCAAAAGCGAGAGACCTTGCAGCACTCCCATGTTCCTGTCCTTCAAAGATTGGTGGTAGAGAAGAATCATACTCCTGCATTTGTGTCTGCATTGCCTGCTTGAAAATAGGACTTGACTTTACCAATGCATGCATTGCTGCCACCAGTTGTAAAGCAGGAGACTGAATCATTGTCTGAATCGTTGCCTGCTGACCACCAGGACTACAAGCAGACATCATCAATGATTCAACAAAGTGATCTCCGTCAGTCTGGTCCTTATCTAAAGTCTTCTGACCACCAGTAGCAGTACTCTGTTTGTTCTTCTTCAAAGATTCCTGGTGATGGATGGGCGAAAGGGAAGAAGAATGAGGACGTTTCTTCTGATGAGAAGATTCAAGATCTCCGTCAGTCTGGTCCTTATCTGAAGTCTTCTGACCACCAGTAACAGTACTCTGTTTCTTCTTCTTCAAAGATTCCTGGTGGGAAGAAGAATGAGGACGTTTCTTCTGACGAGAAGATTCAACTTTATTCTCCTGAGGTTTGATGGGAGGAGGAGAAGAACCGGGAGCAGCAGGGGATGAAGATGCTTCTGCAGGAAGAAAAACATCGGCATAAAACTTGACAAGATGGCACATCTCATCTTTGTTCTCTCCAAAGGCTCGAGACGTTACCATCACAGAGCTGTATTTCTCAAATGATCCCATCCCGTGTAACTTATGGAAGTATTCAGTTTGCTCCACACCAAGGGCCTTCATCCCAATGAGCATAGAAATGATTTCCTGAATCGTGAAGGTATCAACAATATTTGATTTTACACCTGCAATAACTGAAAAAGCTGTGAGAAAGCATTTTCCAAAATTAAAAGTAATCACGTGAGAAAGGATTAGGATTGACTTTGATTTACCTTGGACCTCATCGGATGTTGCTCCAAACAGAGGTTTTTTCAAGCATTCTTGCCAACCGCGCTGCCGCGCTCGCCGACCATATCTTCCTGTAGATATGCGTTCCAAATTCCATCATTGAATCCAGCTTGTGCTTTCCTTGCGGTCTTGGACTTCTTTCTGCAATGAGAGGCTTCCTTCTCAGCTACATTTACCTTGTCTTCTTCTGCACGTGCTAAAGCTGCAAGCAATTCCTGATGTTCGCACAATGACTCATTCGTCCGTTTCACTGTCTTCTCTTCATTCGCTGAGGTTTCCTTCAAATTATTCCTAAGATCTTCCGTTTTACTTTTGAACCAAGCAGCTGGATTACGGTGAAGAAGAGGTTCAAAGAGATCCGTGCACACGCCCTCACTGCAATCTTGATCTGGAACTCTCTTTACTGCCCTAATAAGGTCTCCCTCCGTTGCTTTCTCTTTCAAACTTGTCATTGGGTAATTATGAGTTGCTTTCTTACCTCCGTTGTCTGATGCTATGTTGACGGTCAGATCGTCATGAGTCTATTCCCATATACGGTATGGAGATACTCACTATTTCTTTCTCTCTTCTCATTCTATTTCTAACACTGTACTCTCCCTGCGCGTAACACTCGCGCATAGGGGTGGGGTAGGCGTTTACCCGCACCCCCCAGGTAGGCACCACAGATTTCTCCATAACATTTTTATTTTTTTATCGTACCAATACATTGCAACGTCAATATAAAATAGCATATTCAGATAAATCAGCGACGTTTTACCGTATTAATAATGGGAATGGGGGCAGTTCTATTTTTACGAATCAACTGTTTTATTTTTTTATTTAGTACAAGTAAATCGCTAAAATCTTGTTCTTTCAGTCATCAGTGCACTCTCTGTCTACTCTCTCATAACTCATAACTCATAACTCATAACTCATAACTATCATACAAATTCTGCCGTGAATGGCTTTCAAGATTGAAATGATTGCAAAACACATCGGCAATAGGCTCGAGGATAAATGTTCTGATCAGGACATATTAGCTCCTAATCGCGAAGAGAAGTTTCAATTAGTCGAATGGGATCTTTTCCTCTCTGATCTGGACAATGTAGAAAATGATGAAGCTGCGCAGCGTGCAATCTTGGAAGAACCATTGGAAAGATCAGTGGTTGTTCACAAAGATAAACCCAATGAAGACAAATCAGAGAATGATTTACATCGTTCTTACAACATCAAAGATACTATCATTGAGAAAGCACTGAGGAGATGTCCACCTGCGCCAGTATTAGAGGAATTGACAAAACTTTCAGTAACCTATCGGTATTCAAAAAAGCTTTATGATCTTATTGATCAAGTGCCCATGGATGACGAAGAATGGACAGAGATCAAGCGTCATTTGTATAGGCTATGTATCAGCAAGATCTATGGACTGTCTGAAAAGGAAATTAAAAGAGTTTTTTGCATTCGTCATGGTTGGAGAGAAGATACTTTGCTCATGCTCGTAGCTAGGAGAAATCCACCATTGAAAGTGGTTGACATAATGCTGAAGATATGTAGAGAAAGTATTGCAATCGTTGATACACCCCTATATGATTGGATACCAGTCATTTACGCGATCGCGTATGGAGCAAGCCACGAAGTCATTAGCGCAATGATCCCCGACAATGACGATTTTGCTACTCTTCAGCCTCTAAAGGAATTCAACTTTCTTGAGGATGTGGATGTATACAACAGAACACCTTTACATTGGACTGTGTTTTATGGTGCTAAGATGGAAACTGTCATTGCTCTCAGAGAGAACTCATTGTCGGAAGCATTGGATAAAAGAGATGATCTCAACAAAAAGCCGTTTGAGATGGCAATCAATGAAGGAACTTCCATGGACATTGTAGAAGCATTGCTTCCAGACAGCCTCGACTTTGCACAGGTTGAAGCTAATGTTGTAAGATCTATCATCTATAGAAAGCTCAGAGATACTTCTCATTTGCCCGAATCTATAGGCGGCGACGACGAATTTAACGACCACAACCACGGCGGGTGGTTTGACGGCGAGGATGAGTTTGCAGATAAGAAAAGATACGACGTTTCATACAAAGTCATTCCGCATCTTGCAAAAGAAATTCCAAAAAAACACCATTTGCAACAGATCATGATATCAAAGAGTTGCCAAACAATTCCAATAGTATTTCTCATGCTGGATTTGTATGCATGCTTGGTTCTCATTATTTCTTTTCGATGCTCAACAAATTATTATCTAACCCCTGAGGTTGTTCCTGAAACTCTAACTCCTTGGCTATTCGTGCTCATGATATCAATTTCATATATGGGACTCCGTGAGCTCTCTCAAATATATCTCGAAGGAGCGAGTTGGCTTACCGACCTGTGGAACCTCTGGGATGGAACCACAATTACTCTCGTAATCTGGTGCACTGTTAAAATGCTTACAAAGGACATTGGTCATTCTGCATTTCCTGCCGTCGCTATTGCTGCAACAGCTATGGTCTGGTTCAATGCACTGGTATTTTTGCGATCAACTTTCCTCAGGTTTTCAATCTTCGTCTCCGGACTGGTCACGATTATTCAAGATTTGATTCCCTTTCTGATTGTGTCACTTGTACTTTTACTTGGTTTTGGAGAAATGTACAATGTTGATAGTTTGGCAAGCGGCACATGTAGAAATCCAACCGATGGTGGTGGTCTATCATTCTGCTCTTTCGGCGATTCTCTCTTCAGCACCTATGCACTATTCGTTGGTGGTATCGAGATGGAAGACTTTGCAGGCACAACCACAATGAAAGTTATTTCCATCATGTTTGGCTTTTTTGTCGCGGTGATTCTTTTGAATGTGGTAATCGCAATTGTGTCCAACTCTTGGGATTCAGTCGTCGAGGAAGGAAAAGAAGTATTTTGGAATTATCGCCTCCTGTTTTTGGGCGGCGTGAAGAACTATGAAGAGGCATTCATTTGTCTCGGAGAAGGAGGAGACATCCGACTCGTTGAAGGTTTGACACTTTTTCTCGAGAGATCTTTGGACAGAGTGTGCAAAGTACTATGGGTCCGATCAGATTATTGGTAAGCTCAACGATGTGTTGTGGATTATTTCTTCACATCAAATTGAAAATGCAATCAGCATATTGAAACTTTGAATATTGAATATCTTCAATCTTCAATCTTCAATCTGACTCACTCATTCATCATTGGCAAAATCCAGGGGGAATTTTGATTCTATTCTAGATAGGGTCATGTCTGCAAAATACGGCAGTCTATCTTGGCAGTATCGTTACGACAGTAGACAGGAAAATAATCGAGCGAAGAAAATGTTTTTGTCTGGAAAGGCTGCATTAATTGTGATCATTGTGGGGCTGTTCACATTTATTTGGTTTCTTGCAGGCCTTGTGACCTTTGGAGTCCTATGGCCAAAATCTATTAGACGCTTTATTTTCGGCCAAGCTGCCCTGGCAGATACTACGGAAATCGAAGAACTTCGAAATGACGTCTTGGCCGTTGCAGATAACGTGAAGTGGATCCGCAATGACAAAGAAAATGAAAGACATTTTAATTCATTTGGTGGCGATATCAAGAGCAAGAGGAGTAAGGAAAACATCGAAGTCAAAATGGAACCATCAACGAAACCAAACAGCGGCTCATCCGTAAGCACATTCCAAGCAGACGACGGGTCTTGGGAACATACTCTATATACGCCATGTTAGGTATTCTTTATAAGCAAGATGTTTAATTTAGCGATGCACCTTCCATTACAAGTCCTACAATTCACAAACACACAGCATAGGTTCATCTCCCTAGTACATCATTTACACAGAGTATTGCGTAGCGGCCCTTCCCATCTGAATAAAGTCCACGGAAGTCATAGTATGTAGACAAGGAGATTGAACCTTTTCCTCAGACCAACCATTCTATATGCAGGCATTTCTGAACGTTCCTGCACAATGCACACGACTGTACCTCCGTCTTCCTTAACTTTGTCCTGACCATTCTGATTAAGTGCACACATCGACTCGAGTCGTCCTTCTTCCACCGAAGCTTCGTCAAATGCATCAACCTTGAATCTTGAAAAATAGTTTCCGCCGATCACCCATTTACCAAATTTCCAGGAATTAAAACTTACCTCTGTGAAATAAAACCTAGACGTGTAAACATTCTTTGACGGCGAATATTCCATGTAATGAGTAGCGGGCACCGCAATCAGCACATCTGTTGGACTATTCTTTATGCAACCTTTATCTACGAAAGGAGGAATCAGCTTATCAAAGTCAAATGACTTTCAGTTTGCCGTCATGACCATGATTTTAGAAACATGAAAAGGCCATTTAAAGACGTTGGTTGCGTCGAGACAACGTCGAGAAGACGCGACGACGCTTCGTTCAATAAATCTCCCAAAAGTAAAAGGCCTTGCGTTGGCTTATGGAGGAAAAGGCTGGGAATAAAATGGAATAATGAAGACACACACACAAGAAGCTACAGTACAACAGAAAGGTTGACGTTGAAGATTCAAAGATTGAAAGCACCTTGTTTCTTGTTCCTCTTTTCTGATCAAGTTTCAAGTTATCCATTCACATCCATCATCCATCACCTTTAAGCGTCGATGCGCAGTGATGGAGTCCTTAGACAATGCCCAATGCATCGGAACAAAGAGCATTGTGATTCAAAGCGAAGGAGGCAGCGAGAACAGCGGAATGCTTGCATTGTACCATGTCAATCCCGCCAAAGACGACGAGGAGGAATCAAGAACCCTTGGTGACAACAGCACTAACTGGACCGAAGAGACAACTCGTCACGTTGCTGCCTCGACCATACAAACCTTTGACAATAACAACGAAACCCCAAACAGGCGATCGCTCATCGTTATGCTTACGGAAGGAAATGCCACATTCTGCTCAACCATGGATCTGTCCAATCTCAAAATGACAATGGAGCAAAGGAACGGCAAAGACCCCATCGCTTGGTTGACACAAACAATCTTGGAAGGACAGGAACATTCACATTCACA
>Ga0115005_10005109_pt1 | contig 10387 bp, 8 predicted proteins | sample ArcOceMetagenome_FD_87163 | JGI IMG/M metagenome (GOLD analysis project Ga0115005, IMG submission 87163) | Marine eukaryotic phytoplankton communities from Arctic Ocean - Arctic Ocean - Greenland ARC118M Metagenome | ecosystem: Environmental > Aquatic > Marine > Oceanic | place: Arctic Ocean...
AAGTAGTCAACAAAGATGTTTTAAAGGAGATTCAAATTTCTAAAAATTCTACGATTCGTATTTTTTTAGCTAAAAAAGAGAGAATTGAAGTAATGAAAAAAGAGTTGCTTAAGGTTAGCCAAACTACTGTTTCTGCAAGGAAAAATTCTATTTTTTATCTATTGAATTTGCAGTCAGCTTCTCAGGAAAAAGTATTAGAAAAGTTGGAAAGTAATTTTGGCCAAAATATTTCTGATGAAATGGAAGCCAAGTTATTATTGAATCAATTCAACCAAGAGTTGGAAAAAGAGTTGCCGAGCTTAGTTGATCAAATGGTGTCGGTGAATTTAGATTTTGCTTCAGATCGTTATAAAAATGCGATTGCGTTTTTCCAAGAAAATAAATTGGATCAGGCTATCGAAATTTTGGATGGGAAGGAATTAGATACTGCTTTTGAAAACATTCTAGCGAGTATTGACAAGGCAAAGGAAACACCCAGAACCTATCAGAAAATTCGAAATATTCGAAGGATTCAAATTGAAAATGTCATAGAAAGTTTTAACTTAAAAAGAACTTTATTAAAGTTGGCTTTTCGAGTGGTAGAAGCGGAAAATTTGACTGAGAAAATTGACAATATGAAAGCCTTGATTAAGGACGGTCAACCAGTACGAAATTTAAAAGCTGATCATGGTTCAGAAGATATTGCAACAGTAAGTCAAGTGGTAAATATCTTGTTACAAGATACTTTGCAGTTGGCTCAGGCTGATACGAATTGGGTGAAATTGGAAATGGAAAAATTAGTTTCAAAAGGAGGAGGAGAGGAAGAAATGGAGGGGGAGCCTAAGGCGAAAACTATCTTGGAAACCTTACCGTATAACGCTGGATCACTAACTCTAGGGATTGATTTTGAAAATACATTATTGATCAGAAATAGGGTAGAACCTGATGAGATTCCCATTTATGAGCAACCGACTCCTGAGCTAATTCCTGATGAAAAGGTATTAAATACAAAGGCTGACGCACCATTGGAAGCAAGTGATGAAGATAAATGGTTAGCTTTCTCAGAAGTGGTGGAACTTGAAATCATAGAAACTCCACCACCTGCACCACCAGCAGCAAAGGAAATCAAAAAGGTTATTCCAACGTCTGATAGGATGGTTTATAATGATGTTATTGAACCTAATTATTCAGCGTATAAAATCACAAAAAAAACTAGCCTTAGGCAACGAGCTACCGCATCTTCCAAAGTTTTAAAACGATTAAAAGTGGGGACAAAAGTCAAGGTGATCGATCAAGTAGATCGTTATTGGAGTAAGGTGATTTTGAATGGAGAAATTGGGTATGTAAAAGTATTGTTATTAGAAAAATCGAAATAGTTAACTTAGGAACGGTAAAACAAAAAAGGCACCTAGAATTCAAAATCCTAGGTGCCTTTTTTAGTTTTTAAACGACTCAGTTTTACGCTGCAAAGTCATCACTATAATTTTCCAACTCCTCCTCCCAAGAGTATGGTTTAAAAACTAAGGTGTAACCTTTTGATTTTATTTGTAAATGCTCTTTTAATATTTTTCTTATCCCGCTTTTTCCTCCAAAGTCAGCCAAAAACCATTTAAATAATTGAGTGATCTGTATTTCTTTTTTCTCTTCCAAAATATCCGTTTCTCCTTCCAAAAAAGAAAGTGTCGCCAGTTGTAATTGCGCTTCAATTTTTTCCAAAGAATAAAATGCGATAGGTGGACAACTCTTAGCGCCACAGTTTAAAGCAAAATGAATGCGGTAATCAATGTGGTCGACTGCTAATTTTTTAATCAAACGCTTAGTGAAAATATTAGGCAAATATCCTACAGAATATTTGTATCGATATTTCCTTAAAATGCCATGTTCTACCTCATCTAAAGAAAAATTTTCCCCAGCAATGTTGATGAGTTTTTCCTGATAAATTTCTGGTTTATCAATTTGATTAAATTTCCTGAAGATCTGAAAAAAGGCATTATAAATATTTATCCAAAACGCTTTTTTAGCCTGATCATTATTTAATTCTTTTTCCAATTGATCCAAAGAATAACTCCCTAAAAGAGAAAGGAATTCTTCAGAAGCTTGCTTGGTTTTTACTGCTAGCAGTATTTGCTCAGATATTTTATTTATGGACATTATTTTTTTTTTGACAAAGCTAAAGTTAATTAACTTTTTGAGGAAGAAAAGTAATCCAAAGGTCTTGACCCAAACATGTAATTAGTTTGTAAAATTATCAACATTGCCCACTTTCAAGAGTAACAATTACCTTGATTTTTATGTAAATTCGCCCCATGAATACATTTCAAGAAATATGGTTTCTTTTTCGCAAAGAACTCACCTTAGAGTTTCGGCAAAAGTATGCGATAAGTGGAATTCTGTTATATGTTTTTTCTACCATATTTGTAGTTTACACATCTACCTTTGAAGCAGGGCCCAAACAATGGAATATTCTATTTTGGATCATCGTTTTATTTGCGAGTGTGAATACTGCGGCGAAAAGTTTTGTGCAAGAAAGTGGAACTCGCCAATTGTATTATTATACTTTGGTCAATCCAGTTGCGATTATTATTTCCAAGATGCTTTATAATACTTTGCTATTGTTGGCATTGAATTTTTTAGCATACGGAGTTTTTAGTTTGGTTTTGGGAAGTCCCGTTCGAGACTTGCAATTGTTTTTTATTGCGATATTTTTGGCAAGTTTAGGGTTTTCGATTACGTTTACATTTATCTCCGCGATTTCCTCGAAGGCGGATAATAGTGCAAGTTTGATGGCGATCTTAGGGTTTCCGATTGTTATTCCGATTTTGATGGAATTGATAGTGGTGTCTCAAAATGCGATGCCAGGAAGTTTTGATTCGGCGATAAATGAGGATATCATGATTTTGTTGGCGATAGACTTGATGTTGGGTGGAGCGGCGTTGATGTTGTTTCCGTTTTTGTGGCGGGATTGATTTTACCAAAAAATCTATCGTGAACGAGGGATCGAATCTATTTAGTTCGCATTCCCAAGGGACCGGATCCCTAAATCATTTAAAATAAAGAAATTATGGAAAAGAAATTATGGTGGAAGTTACTTTGCGTACCCATTTTGATGTACGTAATTATCGTTGGACTTTCTGTTCCATTGAGTCCAGGAATCACTTCGATGTCTCAATACACGGCCACCACCGGTCAGACTTTTACGGCAAGAGTCACTACTTATAATACATTTCACACCAAAGCAAAAGAAGTCAAAGCTCGCTTGCGAAAAGACACTTCGCTTTTTATCGCAGCGCAAAATGTCAAAGTGCTGGATGACAATAATATTGAAGTAACCTTCTTAATACCCGCCTTTATGCCTTCTTCGAAAGAGCAGGAACGATTTTCCTTGGATATCGATAATGACTTTGATGGCTATGGAACTTTGCCTGGAAAATTTGTCATTATCCAAAGTAGTATTGATAGTTTACAAGGAGCGCAAGTTTGGAAAAATACCAACTTTGGAGACTTGAGTGAACGAGGGACAAGCTTTCCTTTCCGAGGACTTTTATTTGAAACGATTCGAAATACATTTTTCCATGTACCCTTGTGGTTTGCGATGTTGTTCCTTTTTATCGGAGCGACTTGGAATAGCTTTATGTATCTCCGTACGCAAGATCAAGATCATGATCGGCGAGCAGAAGTCATGACGATGGTTGGGTTGGTCTTTGGATTATTAGGAATTGTAACGGGTATGCTATGGGCAAAATCTACTTGGGGTACTTATTGGACTTGGAAGGAGATTAAATTAAATATGACCGCAATTGCCTTGCTGATTTATTTCGCATATTTCGTGTTGCGGAATGCATTTGATGATTTTGAAAAACGGGCGAGAATTTCAGCTGTCTATAATATGTTTGCTTTTGTAGCAGCTATGATTTTGATCAATGTGATTCCTCGAATGACCGATAGTTTGCATCCTGGATCAGGAGGAAATCCAGCCTTTGGTAGTGAAGATATGGATAATACGTTGCGGATGGTTTTCTATCCTGCGATTATTGGATGGACGCTTTTGGGATATTGGATAGCAACTATCTATTATCGAGCATTGAATATTGAGGAGAAATATTTGGAGAGAGAGTAAGTTAACGGTTAATTCTTAGAACTGGTTTTCCTTCTGAAGGGAAACATTGTTTTTAAAAAAATATATAAATCCAGGGCACAGCGAATTGCAAGTTTCTAATAACTTAGAAGCTGGGATTTACTTTGCTCAAGTATATCGGAAGGATGGGGGAGTGGTGACTAAGAAGTTTATTAAGATTTAAATTTTGACAGACATTATTAAACAACTTATTATTAAATATTTCTCTCAAAAAAGTAGGAAAAACAATTTCTTATTTGATGAAAATAAACATTTGTTTCCTTGTAAAATAAAAAAAAATCACTCACATTTGCCAATTATTCAAAGTATGAAAAAGACCTTAATTATATTGTTTTCTATTTTGTGGACAGTTGATCTGTCTGCTCAAACCGAAAGTTTAGATTTCATGCATAGCACCGGAAAGATTTATGTGGTGATTGCCGTGTTGGTTGCTATTTTTCTCGGAATTATTGGATTTTTGGTGTATCTCGAACGTAAGCTAACCAAATTAGAATCACTTATAGAAGATTAAAAAATCAATGACAAGAGAACCTAACTTTTTAGAAAGTGTCAGCCGAAACTTTGACAAGGCCGCTGGACTTACCGATTTGCCCAAAGGATTATTGGCTCAAATCAAAGCTTGCAACTCTGTTTACCAAATGCGCTTCCCTGTGAGAGTGGGAAATGACTACCAAGTCATCGAAGCCTACAGAGTGCAACACAGTCATCACCGACTACCTACCAAAGGTGGAATTCGTTACAGCCAAAAAGTAACTCAAAATGAAGTCATGGCATTGGCTTCTTTGATGACTTACAAATGTGCGCTCGTGGATGTTCCTTTTGGTGGTGCCAAAGGAGGTGTGAAGATTTCTCCAAGAGAATACACAACTGCTCAATTACAAAAAATCACTCGACGATATACTGCTGAGTTGATTCGTAAAAATTTCATCGGGCCTGGGATTGATGTACCTGCTCCTGATTACGGAACCGGCCCTCGAGAGATGGCTTGGATCTTGGATACTTACCGAACTTTCAAAGGCGACGAAATAGATGCTGCTGGTTGTGTTACTGGAAAACCAGTTACTCAACATGGGATCAATGGAAGAACTGAAGCGACTGGTCGGGGTGTTTATTATTCCATCCGAGAAGCAATGAGTCATGCTGACGATATGAAAGCAATTGGTCTGACTCCAGGGATCGAAGGCAAGACAATGGCGATCCAAGGAATGGGAAATGTAGGACATTATACGGCTACTATTTCGCAAAAAGAAGGTGGCGTAAAAATCATCTGTGTAGCAGAATACGAAGGAGCTATTTATAAAGCAGACGGAATTGACTTTGACAAATTAGTGAAGCACCGAAAGAAAACTGGATCTATCTTAGATTTTCCAGGTGCTAAAAACATGAAAAGTCGGAAAGATGTATTGACTGTAGAATGCGACATCTTAGTTCCAGCAGCATTGGAAGGTCAAATTTACAAAGGGAATGCTAAGCAGGTAAAAGCAAAAATTATTGCAGAAGCTGCCAATGGTCCTGTTACTGCTGATGCGGAAGAAATCTTATTGAAGAAAAATGTAATGATTATTCCTGATATGTATTGTAATGCAGGTGGGGTAACGGTTTCTTATTTTGAATGGTTGAAAAATTTATCTCACATGAGATTCGGTCGAATGGAAAAAAGATTTGATCAAGCTCGTTACATGGATATCGTAGGTAAGATTGAAGAATCAACTGGTAAGACGATCGGTATAAAAGAGAAAAACTTTTTGACTCGTGGAGCTGATGAGATTGATTTGGTTCGGTCAGGATTGGAAGAAACAATGGTGATGGCTTACGATCAGATTCGATTGATCAAAAAACGTAAGAAGAATGTGGAAGACTTACGTTCAGCGGCATTCATCAATGCCTTAAATAAAATCAGTAGCGATTATTTGTCTTTGGGGATTTTCCCATAGTAGATATTTCGTTTTACAGAAAAATAAGGAAAGCCAGCTTCGCAAGAAGTTGGCTTTTTTTTTTGTAGAAATGAGCGGGATGCTGATGGTGCCGTTCTAGAGTGGAATTGATTCTAATGAAAAGAATTCTCCGGTGCTTGCTGCGGGTGCAGATAAATGGGTATTTTTATAGCCTCAACTTTTAGGTGTCCGAATGGAAGTTTTGGCTATGAAATTATTACTGCTAATCACTAGTTCACTTGTATTAAGTTGATGCACCTAGTAATTCCGACCTTGTTCAAGATGCGTTTGCCTTGACCTGGAATCCTTCCCTACTGAATAGTTACGATTATTTTTTATATTTGAAAATTATTAAAACTTTAAACAACAAAAATGGATAAGATTTTAGATCATGAAACAAACTACGTAGACCCCGAATTATATTTAGCCAGTAAAGGTCAGCGATTCGCAAATTATATATTAGATCGGATAGGCTTATACGCACTTATCTTTCTTTTGGTTTTTCTTACGGAAGATGAGTCTGCTAGTGATGAGTTATCAGATTTGCAAACCATCTTATTTTTGTTGATTCTGGGTGGCTATTGGGTGTTGACTGAATATTTTTTTGGAAAAACTCCCGGTAAATTTCTGACCGGTACCAAGGTGGTAACCAAGAATGGACAGTCGCCATCTTTTGCAACTATCTTAGGAAGAACCTTGTGTAGATTTATTCCATTTGAACCATTTTCTTTTTTCGGATTAAAAACGGTTGGGTGGCATGATAGTATCTCGAATACTAGGGTAGTGAGAGACGAGTATGGAGGAGAGGATTATTATGTGTAAGGAATGCGAATAGAATAGATAGAGTTTTTGATGCCGCTTCTTTGGAAGTAGTTTCTTATACTTAATTTTTTAACCCGTGTCCAGTTTATTGGGGGTCAGACCAACAATGTGTATGACATACCTTGCCAGCAAAAGTTGGCAACATCCCATACTCGAGACCATTCGTAGTAATTAAACAAAAATAAAATGATAAGAATACTATTCATTTTACTGTTCTTTGGTTGTGAGGTAGAGAACAATCGAACCGATAATTCAAAGAAAGAAATAACTCAAGAGGTAGAGCAAATAATAAAATTGCAGATTAGCTCTCGAATAGACACTACCAAGAAAGAATTAAAAGAGATTCTTAGTTTATATGAAAACTATATAAATTCAAAACCAGACTCTATCTATAATAACCCTTACTGGAATGAGAAGGAGAAAGCTCAATATAGAGACTTTGACTTTTCAAGAAGTAACATCTATAATGGAATAAATAGCAGACAACTATTTAGAATTTATACCCCATTCGTACTATCTGTAGAACCTAAAAAAAGTAAATATCAAATAAAAGTTTTGTATTCAAATTCAGCAACGAAATCACCTTATGTTGGTTCAAAGGTTTGGTGTATTCATAAGCTAAATGCAATAAGTGAGGAAGGCAATTGGAAGCTTGAAAACTTAATAGTTGAAAAGACAAAAAAATGGCATACAACGCAAATGGATTTCATCGAATATGTATATGCTGACGAACATGAATTTGATAAAATACAAGGAGAGAAGGCAGTTTTGTTTTGTGAAAAAATAATAAAAAAATTTAACCCTACATTCAATAGTAAATTCAAGTTCTATTTGACAAATGAGACTGACGAAATGGGTGAACTGGAAAATTTCGATTACTACTTTACAGGAATTACTACAGGTAAAGCAAGAGAGGGGATGATTTTATCAAGCAAGGGTGATGAATTTTATCCACATGAATTTATTCATAAATTGCTTCCCGATAATGAAAATAGAGGATACGTAATTGAAGAAGGGTTAGCAACATTTTTGGGAACGAAAGAAGATTTGAAGGAGTATTTACCAATCCTGAAGAAATTGGCGAATGATTTTAACCTAAAGAAATCATTTACATTAGAGAATATATTAAATAACCAAACAGTATGGAATGGTTATCCTTCTGCTTACCCAGGAGGAGCCTTGATATGTGAAGTTATTCATGAAAAAAAAGGAGATGAAGGAATTCGCAAGTTAATTAAAGGTAAAACAAACAACTATGATGAAATATTAAACCTCACCATGAATATTTTAAAAATAGAGAAACAAGAGGTGATCCGTTTAATTGAAAAAAAGATGAAACAATATAAAAATCGTCGCTAGCGCACAATGCTATTAAGTTAAGAAAACGAATATCCTTGTTCGATCTAGGATATTTAAAAAACGGCTTAACTTAATCACCTTGGTTGCCAGCGAGGTGTTAGCAGCAAGAATCAGCCCCGCTAGCACCACTTCTATAACAAAGCACGGACGCTGGAATTATCCGCTCTGCGGTAGTTTCAAGTATTTAACTTGGCTTCCATACGGACAGGCTGCCAACTATTGCACCACACATTTATCATTCACTATTGAAGGCAGAGTCTTGTGGAATGTATGAAACTACAATAGAGGGGTCACTCAGAATGGAGATGTAAAACTTTTGATGTATATTTCGAATAGCAATATTAATGACAAGAGTTTTTTTTACAAACTGACGTTATCAACCATAAAAAACAAAAATGAATCAAACTACTTTATATATTTTAATCAGCTTTTTCATCGGAATTAATGGTCTTAAATCTCAAACTAACGACCAAATTGTAATAGGTGATAAATATTCTATTCAATCTGAAGTACTAGCTGAAAAAAGAGAATACTGGATAAGTCTTCCTGAATCATACAATGATAAATTCAAATCATACAAAAAATACCCCTTGCTAATATTACTGGATGGTTACGTTTATTTTAAATCAGCAGCTGGAGTAGTTCAATTTATGAGTACTGGCAATACTGATAAAAGAGAAATTCCAGAAATGATTGTAGTGGCAATGATGAATGTGAACCGTGAAAGGGACTTTACTCCAGATAAAATAATTACTAAGCGGATAAATAATACTGGCGGAGGAGATGATTTTTTGAACTTTCTTGAAAGCGAATTAATCCCGAAATTGGATAAAGAATATAGAACTATTCCATATCGAATATTAGTTGGACACTCTTTAGGCGGGTTGCTTACCACTCACGCTTACATGAAAGAAAACACTATTTTTAATTCTTTTATTTCCATTGATCCAAGCTTCGGTAATTGGGATGAAAAAACCATGGATGGTAAAATTGAAAATATCAATGAAGGAATATTTAAACGATCTATATATTTGGCAACTGCGAATTGGGGTAAAAGAAATTTAAGAAATAGAGATCGACACATTCGATTCTTCGAGGCTATAAATAGTAAATGCAAAGGAAAACTCAATGGTAAAATAGAATATTTCGAAAACAAAAATCATAGTTCGGTGCCTTTGCCTGCATTTTATAATGGGTTGGCTTATATTTTCCAAGGCTATAATTATTCGTATAGAGAAGCAACCAACAGCAGTAATTTAGTTCAGTATTATAAAGCGTTTTCTAACCGTCTTTCGTTTGAATTTTTGCCACCGGAAGAATTAGTAAATAGAATTGGGTATAGATTTTTTCGTAGCAGAAACGATGAAGACAAAAAGATAGCCTTAGATTTTTTCTTACTGAATTCAATGAATTTTCCAAAATCCTATAATGTATTTGATAGCTTAGGTGAAGCTCAATTAAAATTGGGAAATGAAGAAGATGCAATTATCAGTTTCAATAAATCATTAATACTAAATCCTGAAAATATAAATGCAAAAAATATAATTGATAAATTAAAGAACAAATAATACCGCCAGCACTACTTTCATAACAAAAAATACGGACGCTGGAATTATCCGCTCCGCGTTAGTTTTAGCGGTATAACAACACATTTACATTTTCTAAAAATTAGAGTCGCTTAGAACAGAGATGTAAAACTTTTGGTGTATATTATTGAATAATAAAATAACAGGTGGGAGTTTTTTCACAAACTGCCGTTACCGCTGGTGCCATCCCTAGGGAACAATAAAAAATAGTCGCTAGCGCTCAAGCTCCTGCTTGGTGTTTACTCTTAAGTGGTATATGCTAAAAGTAAACACGGTTCCGCTGGCCTCCCCCCAAAGCCATTTACATCAATCAATACAAATACCCTCTCATCCAAAACAATCCCCTCCCAATATTTCAAATCCCCTCCAAAAACAACCCCGAAAAAATATCAACAACTTCCCCAGCAGCCAACTCTGGCCTCAAAGCCGTATCAGAAATCCCAGAAACCACCTTCGAAATATTATGATCCACTTTTCCTTTTTGGCTCCAAGTATTTCTGGAAGGAGCAGAAAGATAAGCGGAGAAATTATGATGTCCTGAACCTGGTCGTTCACCAATAATATGAATGATA
>Ga0115005_10005110_pt1 | contig 10387 bp, 4 predicted proteins | sample ArcOceMetagenome_FD_87163 | JGI IMG/M metagenome (GOLD analysis project Ga0115005, IMG submission 87163) | Marine eukaryotic phytoplankton communities from Arctic Ocean - Arctic Ocean - Greenland ARC118M Metagenome | ecosystem: Environmental > Aquatic > Marine > Oceanic | place: Arctic Ocean...
AAGAATAAGAAGCGTAGGCTTCTGGTTCCAATAATACATATATTAAATTAACACACAATCTGGAAGAACGCCAAACAACGTTCAGATTTAGATTAGAGAGTAGCCAAAGGAGCTTCCAAACATGCCATTGCAGATCCAGACCGTACAGCTGATTGACTTGAATACTGCGAAAACACGTTCGAAGGAAGAGCGGTTCGTGACCACTGTGTAAAGTCGTGCAATATGTACATATTTGAGTCGTATGCTGAGTCGCCATTAACAAGTTCTCCTAGTTCACCCCCTGCTCCAAGTGCCTCACCATCTCTTCGAAGTGTACTGAAGGCTACGAAGGTGATCAATGGGATACTCCTCCATGTGAAACATACGGATGTGCGCATGGAGATTCCACTGATGTCAATGTTTGCAGTTCTTATGATGAGTGGGAAGGCAATAATTGCAACACTCGCATCGTTGGTCCGTTAACGTGCAATGATGATAACGACTCTTTACGTGGATAATTCAATGCAAGTAAAAAGTGCGCAAAACTGGATGGAATGGCAACATCTGTAATTTCCCGATTTGTTATCAAATATCGTGTGGAAGCCACGGAAGCTGTGCTGCCCCAAATAAGTGCGCTTGTGCTGGAGGATAGAGTGGCACTACCTGCAATACTGCTATTGGTACTTCTTCATGTAGTGATCATGGAGTGTGCGCTGCTCCAAATAAGTGCGCTTGTGCTGGAGGATGGAGTGGCACTACCTGTAATACTCCTATTTGTACTTCTTCATGTAGTGATCATGGCCAACGCACTGCTCCCGATACATGCACTTGTGCTGAAGGATGGAATGGCACTACCTGTAATACTCCTATTTTTACTTCTTCATGCGGCGATCATGGCCAATACACTGATCCATATACGTGCACGTGCGATCCTAGATGCTATGGCAGTGCCTGCGATGGATTCGGCTGTTCTTCTTCATGCGGTGGCCAATGCACTAGTCCAGATACGTGCACTTGTGATTCAGGATACATTAGTAATATCTGCGATGCTATCAAGTGTTTATTATGCGAGAATGGAGGAAACTGCAATAATTCTGGAGAGAATACGAATTGTAACGCATGTGGCAATGGTCGGGAAGGCACGTTTTGCGAGATTCCGAAGTGCAATATTGCCGGTGGTTACGTGAATGGACAATGCTTCACACCAAATACATGCAATTGTGGCGATGGATCGACAGGGGACAACTGTGATATACTCGTAGACGGATGCAACACAAGTGAGCCAAGGTATTATAAATTCAACACATCACAACTCGCTGCCAACTGTACTGTTCCATGCTAAAATAGTATTGTGTTAAAATGTTAATTCATAAAAATGTTTATCAATTTTCAAGTTTCCCTTCATTGTTCCTTGTTCATTCCGACAAAAATTAATTCGTAACTCAATGTGCCTGCAGCGGACACGCATTGGAGAAGTTCAGCATCATGTTCGCATGTGCCAATAAATAGCAATCAATCAACCAATCGATCAATCCAACGTCAGCTCGACTTTACCCTCCAGAAACTCTTGCCATTGCTCCTCCGTCGGACGATTCAAGCTCAAAGGAGAATCATCATTTTCCCACAATTCTGTCACAAACGTTTCTCGTATACCAGATGTGATGGGCCGTACACCATGGATCGTATCCGACAAGAAGACGACTGCCGACAATCGATCCGGTTGTATATCCGTCGCATCAAAAATACTCTTGTGTACGAAAAAGTCTCCTCCCCCATAATCACTCGGATCCTTCAATGCAATCATGCAGGTATACATAGATCCCACATCCTTATGCCCCTCCAAGCTCTTCCATCCCTGATAACTCAAATGTTCCGAGGTGCGAATTCCCAGGGATGTGGGAGGAGGATATCCCATGTCTTGCCAATTGGCGGCATCATAGGCCTGTTGTACAATATGGACGATTTGTTGTGAAATTTCTGGTGACCAAGCCTGTAAAATAGGAGCGAGGTATGTACAGTCGTTCCCACCCTTGCCATCTCCAAAACTCCGATGTACAAATTGTGAATCATGTAGGTTTTTGGAGTTGCGAATGTGCGATGCGAGGGTTTGGGTAATGGCAGCTTGTCGTTCTGTGATGGCTGATGAGAGTTGGACCGCAACAATGTTTCCATGCTTGTTACTGTGCATACAAGTGGTGGTGGTGGTGGCAGTGCGTGTCTGTGATTCTTCCTCCATGTCAATTTCGGTAGGTTTGTTTGTAATACTACTGTGGACATGGAGGTGTTGGATATCTTCTTCATACTTGCCATGGACAAGATCATTTTGTAGAAAGGTGGAATCCTTCCAGTATCGCGACCGATATGCATGTACCTTGTCACTTGTTTGTTCTTTTACATGTTCTTCACGTAAACCTACTGTTGATTCCTCCGCATTCATAGTGTCTTGTTTCGATCGATGAATAATACTGATACTACTACGAGTACTTGGAGGCCGATGTTTCAAGAATAAATAGTTTCTCGAGGAGGAGGAACGACATCGAAAGCTGGTTCCTTTATTGTGGTGTTGCATCTCAAAGCCCCGTGTTGATAATGCATGTGGATGTATCAATAGTAGTGCCGAGCATGGTGAGAAAGTAGTTGTAGCAGTAGTAGTACTAGTAGAGTTAGTAGTACCGAGCAACAAGAAGAGAGTCGAGATGAGGAACAAGAAACGCTTGTTCCAGCCGTACATGTATTGACGACGATTCTTCGTCACCGTTATGGATTCCATTCTTCTCATTCGAATAGGAGACGAGATATCCCTGGCTGCTTGAGCTTGTAGATACATAGGGTCACTGTCAGCTGACTGACACATAATTCATAATGTGAGGTGCGTTGTGCGTTTCTTCATGCGACGACGAGCATGTTCATGTTCAATAATGCAAAATCAATTCAAAACGTACTACACGTATACACTAACGTAGAGATTCCATCTATAGGTATTTTGGTATAGCTAATTAATTTTCCACTTCAGAGTTTCGTACATTGAACATACTACTTTCTGTAGCGTGAGCTTCGATTTAGCTGCACCGGTATTCATCTGATATGGTATGGTAAGTTTTTGTTTGATCGATCACAATGATGATTTAATGTAAAGGCAGGTAATAATAGTAAATAAAATGTTTCAGAGAGTGCATTGTTCTTTGTAGAAAAATTAAAAAACAACACTGTGGATCCCTACGTGGTCCCCCACCGTAGTACTAACACTGCCAAAAGCATGCTTAACTTCGCTGAGCGGACGGGAAGCGGTGCTGTCATGCTTGTATGGTCGTTCCTTATATTAACCACCATCCTCCAATTCATATACAAGACCAACACCGTTATTATTATCAATTCATCACTCACTACTGCCGCAGCTACTACCAATGCGGACCTGGTGGAGTCTACTATGCCTCTTCTATTTGCTACATGCCGGGTTTCGTTTCACACTACCACTAAGGCAGTCTGAGGTGTGGTTTGCTGAGAAAATAATATCCTACTACGCGTAAGCTTAATTAAATCTCCGCGTAGCTTTGTTGCCTGATGGCGGTGGCCTAGCGCTAGTATTATGAGATGGTAGTGAGAGGGAGGGTCTACAAAGATCTCCTATCATGTGACACCCCCTGAGCTGTAGAGGGAGTGATCAAGGAGGCATCCAGCATACTGCGTTGATCTCCGACTTTTATTAATTCTATATTATGGTCGTCCATCATGATATCTCTGATTATTAAGATAAAGTGATTGGTGTCTTCTTTGTCTTCTTTTGTAAAGAGGTCTGCTACATTGCACACTAGAAACAATAGCAACGTTCTGAAGCTACTAACAATGTGGAGCTGGAGTATACTATGCTTCTTCTCTATGCTACTTCAGCCGTTTACCAGTATTAATATTCAACCTACCACTAAGGCATTCTGAGGCATGGTTTGAGACAATAATGTACTACTACTCCTACGCGTAGTAAGCTGAATCAAATCTCCTCGTAGCCTAAGTAGAAGATTGCAGCCATGAACCGTTTGAAGATCATTTTGGCACTTTTAGATCTTCTCTTGGATAAAAATAAAGCTGTCAGACCAGATGTGGTTAGTAATAAGAATGTGAACGTGGCCTGAAAGAACAGGAGACGATGTCAGTACTTTGCGTCAACAGCAATAAGAATTCAACCAGAAAGAGTTTTCGAACTTTTGGAACATACCGTAATTGTTCACGCCTCTTGTGCTGCCCAGATGCTTATTTTACGAGAAATACTACGTACTCGAGAGTAATTCCAAAACATGTTACTACTTGAATGTATGAAGAGACTATCATTCGTAGTTTGAGTTGATGTGGTGGGTTGTTGGTTGTTGATTGTTGGTTGCTGTTGGCCTGCGAAAATCAATTCAAAACGTACTATACTTACCGGTACACACTAAACGTAGTAGTCAGTATATAGGTATGTTGGTGTAGCTATTTATTTTGAATTTGCCTTTTTTCAAATTTCTGTTTCGGGGAGAAGGCCTTTATGAAAAGCTAAAATTGTTCCAACAAAATTTGAATTTGCTTCGACAACAAAACAAGAGCGGAAATTTGAACGACGACAGCAGATAGATAGCAGATAGCAGATAGCAGATAGCAGATCAAGATAGCAGATAGCAGCATCACCGATACACTACTACCTTCGAACCTACATCAGTAGACTTAGCCATATCAACTTCATTATATATCACTATCAACAATACTGTAAACAAAAATGGATCCCATGACTGCATCAACTTCAAGTGGAATTCAAATGAATCCAAAGAATCCCCGATCACGACTCGCACAGAGAATGAATCAAATCGTTCAACAACAGCAACAACAGCAACAAGAACCTAGCACTACCACGAATACAACTACAATTACTGGAAATGGCACAGTCCTGCGTACACCACTGCAATCATCCCATCAGCAGAATATGAAAAGCTCCACAACATCCAGTGTCAATGTCAATGCCAATGCCAGTGATTCGGAATCAGTCGCCACTGCCAGATCGGAATCATCCAAGCCCTTTATTCGAAATGATGCCGCGTCATTTCTCAAAGAACGCCTTGTTTCAAATTCAGTTTCAAATTCTAATTCTAAACTGCAACCACAAATCACCAAGAAAATATCTCCACCTGTAAGAACTGGAACTGCATCCAACCTGAAAACTCGAACTCAAACGCAATCGAAGAAACAAAGGAGACCCCGTCCCATGGCAATATCCACTAGCAACCACAGTAACAACTCCAAATCGAACTTGTCATCCTTACGAATCTCCCCATCGTTCTCTTCACTGACGATTGTGGGAGCAGGAGACCAACGGGAACAGCAACAGCAACAGCAACAGGATCAACTCACACCGAGACAATCTGAATTGAGAGCATTTATCCAAAAAGAACGATTGGCGAGAAAAGAAGAGCGGGAAATGCAGGCAATGGCTTGGGAAATGCAACATTGTGAGAACGAGGCACCAGTTTTAGCTGTACCCGTATCTGCATCTGTATCTGCACCTGTCTTCCAACCAAAGGCTTCTCGTGGGAAAGAAAATGAAAAGGGGAGCAACAGGAGCGGGCGGGATACATTCATGTTTAGCGATAATACTCGAAATGGTACGTGTAATATCAACAACAACAGCAACAACAACAACAACAGTGGACGTGTCATTCAGAATGATTTGAAAAAGACAATGGAGGAACAGCAGTCCGCGTCCACTTGTTTATACGAAGGACCGCCAGATATGGAGGAGGAGGAAGAACCAATCTACAGCACCATTAAGAAAAAAATGACTAGTCCCACTCCATCCTTCAAACGTCCAACTATTCATCAAATGATGCATGTTGCTCCTCCTTCCACTAATTCGGCTACTGCTACTGCTGCTAATTCTTCAGATCATGATAATGATGCTGTTGCAAATGCAAATGCAAATGCAAATGCAAATGCGAAAACTTGTACTAGCACTAGTACACTTCCCCAACCTCCCCCTCCACCATCCAACCACGAGAACAAGACAGAAACGATAACAAAGAGTCATTCAGCACCAAGACTACAAAAGAAAAGTGAAACGTTTCCCTCTTTCATACCCATTGAATCCAATACCAATATGAATACTAAATCACAAATGGGGGACGATGCTTCTGCTGATCCTGCTTCTGTTCCCATCATTCCACTTGGGACATATGCAGAGAGTGCATGGTTGGAATTTGGAGACGAACAAATGAATACAGTGGGGAAATCTCGTTCACTCCCATTTGATTTGCATGTTCCACAAGATTGCAAAACTAGTGTTTTTCATCTAAAGGTTGAAAAGGTTCCTGTGAAGAAGGGATTTTCTCTTGGTCTTGTTTGTGATACGTGTACGCCAAGGTGTGAATTGGATGCGGATGCAGATTTAGATGCAGACTTGGATGCGGGTCCAGCTTCAGCATCAGTTTTACACTCGCAATCGGAAACGCAATCACAATCACAATTGCAGGATTGTACATCCTTTACCATCAGGAGGGGAGAGACAAAACGCATGTTTTTGACTTGGACACCGACGGCCCCTGGAGGTGTATGTGAAGTTGCCTATCTCAAATTACAAAGGGGGAGGGTACGAGTGACAGCAAGGGGGCATGCGAAAGCAGCAGAGACAAAAAAGATTGCTAGGCCAAAGAGTAAGAAAAACAGTCGTTTTACGTGTACACGTTCACGTACGAGTAGTTCCTCTTTGTCAGCAACAAAAAAAGATACTTTTAAGCCCAAAGTCAATCCGTTTGAGACTAGCTCTTCGATCGCCGGGAACGATTACAGCAGTGGGCGGAAAGGTGTGCCTTCGACGGTAGAGTTTGGGTCAAATGTAGGTAACATCCAAAGGAGTTGGGAGGAGTACAATGATGATTGGGCAGTGCAGCAGTGTGAAGCCTATGCAAAATGGCTTAACCACATGTTTCAATGCCCTGAAATTCAAGACGCCCAATGCGATCATTCTGCCGTCACTCTACGGACTATTTTGTCAACTCGCCGTTGGGCGCAGGCCAGTCAACGTGCTCAAGGACATTACAATTGTGCAGAAATGCAAAGGATGATGCAAACCATTGACAATGAAGTTTGCTCGAAGCGACTTGAAATTCGTTCCGATCATAACGTTTTTGCAAATGTGAATTTGAGGGGTCAGATGGTTTCTCTTTTAATGTCTTACACGACACCATGGCTCAAGCTTGGCCTTGAAACGATGTTTGGTGAGACTATTACTGCAGAGACGACAGCCATGGTGTATGATGTGAGTTTTGCAAAGAGGAATGTTTGCAGTGTCGATTCAAATTATCAGCAAAAGGTAAGAGGCGAAAATCTCTGTTTCTAATGTTTGATTGCAATATTGCTAATATCAAACTTTTTACGACGTAATTCATCACGAAGATAACGGCGAGGAGTATCGTGAAAACGTTCGTTATGGAAAGGGTGCTGTCAGACCCTCACTTGAAGATGAAGTATACTGGAGGGAAATGCAACATCCCTTCATTTCGTTTTGAACGCATATACAAACACGAATTAAACGAGCTCATTCTTCGGAGGGTTCTTACCTTGATTGTATTTCTGGATGGAGCAAAGAGAGGTGATGTTATTCCTTCGTCGGTGCTACTATTTCGTAAAGCTGCAATGGTCAAGTCTTCTCAAGATTTTTTGCATATTTTGTGCCGTGACTACATTTCAGGTATAGGACATCTACCAAAGTACCTTGCACAGGTAGGGGTGACTGTTTCATTCCAGCAGGATCCACTCGATGAATTAGAATTTACGGTTTCAAACTTGGCAACTGATCTTCGTGATGGAGTCCGGCTTGGTAAGCTTGCTGAAATCCTTGGTCAGTCAAATGGTGTACTTGAGCAGATGAGGCTTCCTGCCATATCCCGGCTTCAAAAGGTTTTCAATGTTAGTGTTTCGTTATCTGCTTTGTCGTGTTTGGGTATACCAAACGTGGATAACATACATCCTAATTACATCGTGGATGGACACAGACCTCAGGTCTTGAAGATGTTATGGTCTGTAATGACATCGTTTGAATTGAATAGTCTCCTCAGTAGCGAAAGGTTGAAACAAGAAATATATGCGATCCATCGATCGGATGCGTCAAGAGTGGATTCTATATATTTTTCGTCTCTCTGCGGCAATGTGGAAGATTGTGACAATTTGTGCGATCTCTTACTGGTTTGGTGCCAAGCTGTCTGTTCATGTTACAACTATACAGTTTTCAACTTTTCCGCATCATTTGCAGACGGGATAGCTCTGTGTCTTCTCATTCACTTTTACCACCCTGGTATTGTCGACATTGGAAGCATTCTTCCCAATTGTGTATCAAAAAGTAACGAATGGAGGGCGAAGAACCCGTGTAGAGTTGACAAATTGATCGAGAACGAGCGTAAAAATTGTTTACTTGCCATTGAAAAGATGAAAGACGTTGGAGGTGTTCCGAATATGTTTCCAGTTTCGGATTCGTGCAATGCTCCTGATGCGCGCACCACGATCATTTGCGTTGCTTACCTCTGTTCCAGGCTATTGGAATCGAGCAAGGAGACCAGAGCAGCAGTTGCCATCCAAGCTGTTGTTCGAAGGTTTCTGAATCGCGGCAGAACAAATTCTAACCGACTTGCAGTACTCATCATTGAACGATTTTGGCTTGAAAGTCGCCATACTTACTTTCGAAGACAGAGAGTTAAGTATGTCAGGACTGTGCAGGTGATTGAAAACTTTTTCTTATCTCACCGTTCAAAATTTCAAAGGATATCCAAAGAACGACTCCGTTCAACACAAATCCAGGTATGTATCGGAGCTTATCGAGTTTTTGAACGAAGTCATTATCTCACACTCATTCCCTTAAAGAAAATTGCACGTGGATACATTGCGATGTGCAAAGTTCGAAACATTCGTCAAGAGATAAATGCAGCATGCACAATTGAAAAGGTTTGGAGGGGTTTTTCAACTCAGAGGAGATATGTTGAGATCCGATCTGGGATTATAAGAATCCAAGCTGTTGTTAGAGTGTTGTTAGCCGAAAAGGTAGTACAGCGTATGCTTAGTTCAGTTGTTCAAATTCAATGTTCCGCTCGACAGTGGCTAGCGAGCCAAAGACTCACTGAACTTTGGGTTGAAACGCACCGAAACCACCGATTACTACATGCTGTACTTCTGTGCCAGGTAAGAATGCATCCGTCTAGTATTTAGATGTCAGTTTGTTCAAATTCTTACGATTTATCCAGTCCCTCGTTCGCCGCAACCGTGAAATGAGGAGATGTAGTGTCCTACACATAAGAGTTCGTGATGCCGAAGCTGCGATAGTTATCCAGGCATCTTTCCGGAGATACAGCGTTTTGATTTCTCTCTGTCAGGAAAAACAAGGAGCTATCAAGTTTCAATCAATCGTCCGTATGCATATCGGTCGTGTTTCATACCAAAGTATGAGAAGTGCTGCAGTGTTTGTCCAGTCAAGGTTCAGGGGGGTGGTTGCACGAAACATCTATCTTGGAAAAGAAATGGAAATTGCACGCATTCAATCTCAAGCTACACCAAAAGAATTAAGTAACCAGAATTTTGGCAATGAACAAAATGCAGCTATGAGTATTCAACGCTCGACCCGTCTATTTCTTGCGAGTCAAAAATCTCTTTTGTGCCTGGCATCGCATGACAATAGACCTTTGAAGAAAACAAATCTCCTTGAGTCACGCAATGCCCTTATCATACAGAGTGCATATAGAAGTCGCGTTAAAACGATTAGATCGCAGAATCAGGCCATAATCACAATTCAATCTGCTCTCCGAAGAGCAACTTCTTTGAGACGACTATCGAGGATGAATGCCGCTGCAACGTTGATACAAGCACGTTGGAGAGGATTCCTCGCACACTTCCAGTTTTGCTTCGATCTATCAGATATTGTGTTCATACAGAGTTTAGCCAGGCAAAGAATCGCCGAGAGATGGGTAGCGAAGAGACGGAAAGCGATCATGCTGATCGGGAGAAATATCCTAAATTGGCTCGCCAGCAGAAGTCTTCCTCTTCGTAATAACGATCTGAAAGTCATTACAACAACTTTGGAGGTGAGAACTTCTTGTTTATTTCCAATTACAATCTACTCATTCGCTACCTACACGTACCGACCGTCTGACGCACCTTTCATCCTGCATTTAAAGGTTCATGTTCATTCCCATAGTATGGAAGTTCCCCGTCTTCAAATAGCAGCAATCATATTACAAAAGTGCTGGCGTAGATATGCTGCCAACATGGATTATAGAATTAGTCTCAGCGCCATCATGACCATTCAACGGTTCGTTCGTACTAGTACCAGTATGAAATTGCTTCGATTGGAAAGCACGCATGCTCATCACAGCCACAACGTCTCCAACTGCGTCCAATACGCATGCAG
>Ga0115005_10005113_pt1 | contig 10386 bp, 7 predicted proteins | sample ArcOceMetagenome_FD_87163 | JGI IMG/M metagenome (GOLD analysis project Ga0115005, IMG submission 87163) | Marine eukaryotic phytoplankton communities from Arctic Ocean - Arctic Ocean - Greenland ARC118M Metagenome | ecosystem: Environmental > Aquatic > Marine > Oceanic | place: Arctic Ocean...
ACAGCAGCAGTCTCTCCAGTTTTATTCAACCCCAGCGACCAAAGCAGTAGCTGGCTTGGAGAGGGTTGTGGGAAGTGCTGGAAGGTAACTGGTACTTCCAACATTCCAGGATACGGATTCGAATCGGCGACACTAGTGCTAAAAGGAACAAACCTATGCCCCGATAGTAATGCCCCTTGGTGCGACAATGGCAGTGTTCATTTTGATATTTCTGCTCCAGGTAAGTGACAATGACTGAAACGTTACTCGAATATCCACAGTATACTAGCATTTTTCACAAACGATTAACACAATTCATATGATTTGTCTCCTACGCAGGATTTGATTACTCGCAAGCATCACAGTCAAACACATGCGCAGATCGCGAACCAAATGAAATCGACGGTTTCACAGCTTGTGGAAGTTGGATGATTGGCAGCTCAGACGCTACCCAAAACTGCGATTGCAGCCAGTTCAACGATCCAATATTGAGAGCCGGCTGTGAGAATTTCCTATCCTTGAAATGGAACAATGTCAACGTGGCCTATGAAGAAGTATCTTGCCCACTGGAACTGGATCGCCTTCCTTGTTGGGAAGAGAACAGTGGTGGTTGGCCTGCTTTTGATGTTCCTGAGTTTTGCGCAGCGAATATCGAAGGATCCCCCACTACTGCCGCACCTCAAACATCCTCGCCGACAACCTCTGCGCCTACTGGCATGCCAGCAGTTGTCACATCCGCACCTGCTCCCAGCACCAGTGAAGATAATTGCTGTTCAGATAATTTTGTCACATGCAGACCAGAATCCGATTGGTGCAGCCAGTCAGCTAGTAACTGCAGCACGTGTGGTGCAGTATGGTTGGTTCCTGAAAGACATTGTACCTTTCAAAGATGGGAGGGATGCGGATATGATCATAATGGATGTTGCAGCCCTGGTCAGTGCATGCAGTGGGACAATGGTGATCGCGTTCCTTGCTTAGGAGATGGAGGTTACTGTCAGTGCATGCTGGCGCCATAAATGTGGATGCTTTTGTGTTTGTATATAATTGCATTCGTGCAGTGCAAGATAGTGTTGCATGACGAGTAGGAATGGAATGAACTGGCTGCTGGTCGAGAAGAAGCAAATACTAGTAATGGATGGACGAGAGGATCTTCAGCATAACGCATAATCAAATCATTATAATAAAATCTCCCAGTAACTCCAATTTGCGGTTTAAAGAGGTCAAACTCGAATTCGATTTCTTTGTCTCCAAGCTGCACGTTGATTGAATACGGAGGATTGAAGATCTTGGTGAACGTCGGCTTTGATGAATCGCTCTCCCTCACAGCATTGAATATACTAGAATATCCTACTGCCGTGCCTCTGGAAAAGGCATTGCAGGAAATGACGCTTTCTGTCGCTGTCACTTCGCAAATAATGTATCCATCTTCCACGCACGCACCTTGCTCACTTTACTTGCTCTATCACTGCCACCCCTCACATATTTTTATCATCTTGCCAGATACCAGATACCGGAAGAAAGAGTGTACAGTTATTTCACCCATTGGTATTCTCGTGTAGAGTTCGGGATGTTCGAGGTTACTGTAGTGATGTAGTAGTGATGTATGTGAATTCAATATAAAATGCCTCAGTTGTTGTTAAAATGATTCAATCTCAAATTCCTGCCATTGAACAAAACTGTACACGTAGTGGTGTGTCCAAAAGTAATATTCAATATAGTGCTCTGGCAAAGATTAACAAATGTCAACGCTCGAAAAAAAATGAACTTCTTTGTGCAGAAAACTTTGAACTTGTCTATAAAATATGCACCCAAACAATGGCACACACAAACAAAAAGTAGCATTGCCATCCATCAGGGTTCGCTTCGAAGGCTTTTTTTCTACCACGCCTCTTGTACAAAGGACCAACTAAAATGCAATGAACTCACGTGTATGATACCGGTAGGCAGCAACTGGATCCATAACATCATCATTTATATCTGAAGAGAAGGGTGCGGATAGTTCCCTGTCCCCTCTGTTCGGTATAAAAATCAAGACAAAAACAAGCAGTCATTTACAAGAAATTGATTAGCCGCCCCTATCATTCTCATAGATTTGGCATCAGGGAGGATAGTTCCATGTTTTTACGTTACAGTAACCTTCTTCAAATATTCACCAGCAATCAAAGATCTTCATTACTCTGGTGTTCACTGAAACCCAAGAGAAAGCAATCGTATTAACACCAATGGCCGATGGCAAGAACTAGATCTCTCTCCTTCATTGCTTCTGGAGAATTAATTGTCATGATTCTTATTCTTCTCCAAGGTCAAACTCTACGCCGTTTACCGAATAGTAATCTTTGGGTTGTGTGTACGGTGTATCCTTTTCTCTATACCACCCCGTGCCAGAGGGACAGGGGTTATATAGCGCATCCGATAATATTGCTACCTGCGATATCCAAGGGTAAGTACTACTACTACAGCACTCGTCTACAGTATTGCTGTCCTTCATTTTGTTGTGCTCACAATAAATGCATATTTCTCAAACTTTCTAGGTTCTTTCTGGTATTGGGCCACAATGGGTCCGTGGTGTACCAATGTTCATTGAGTATCTACTATGTGGCCGTTGTCAGTGGAATTCGAAGTCGGGTTTCTTGTCAGCAATTCAGCTTCCCCGGAGAAGCAACTTTTCCAAGTGCGGTACTGGACGAGGAAGTTTTGTTGATGTGGATCCAAGCCAGAAGCATCACGAACTCGGCTTTCAAGTCTGTAAGCGTGCACTGTAGCAGGAGGTACAATAATGATAAAACACTACTAACATGGTGTTACAAGCTAGACGTACCAGTTAGTAGGTTTTTGTGTTAATTGTCAATTGAAGCAAGTAGATTGAAGATTTATTGTTAGAGTCGTGGTACTACGTACTACTCTTGGACGACGATACTAAGAATAGCTTCCAATATGCTGGTGCTGTACGATGTACAGTACGACAAGTACATGTATTATAATACCGTGTAAAACTTCCGCTATAATCAACCTAAATCCATACGTTGTGGCATTAGTACTGTACGTGTACCTGTACATTACGAAATCTAAGCAGCTCTCAATTGTTCCAATTTGTAGTCCAAATCCTCTTCCTTCAAAAAAAGAATAACATTCTCTCCATTCTCTCCGAAATCACTACTACTAGTACTACTTTCGCTGCCATCCTTGGCCTTGCCCTTGGGCACGACGCATACCAAGGCAAGTTCATCAGCAAAGACAACCTCCAATTCAACGAATCTCAAATTATCCTCTTTCCCCGCACTAATCTCTTTTCCAAGCCCATCAAACATGGAATCATAACAAATCTTGATGAAATCTTTCTTCACTGGAGTATTCGTATTCATATTCGTATTCGGCGTAGAATCTTCCGTCGAAGTAATGTCAGTAATTTTTCCCTCGAGGGTATTCCTAACATTCGGGAAGGGTCCAAGGATACTTATAACCTCCATTAATCGAGCTGTTTTACTCTCTCCACTGCCATCCCTACCAATGGTCAAGAAAACGTCCTGCAATCTAGCCAAAGGGACTTTATGCAATCCGGTTCCAATGTGACAAATGGCATCATCTGATCCGACCCATGCCAAGTTGTAGTCTTTGAGATTTTGGTTGAGGAGTGCTTTCAGTGTGTTGGGTGCTGTTAGTTGTGTGAGTGATTTGATTTCTTGCAAGAGGTCCTGGACTGATAGGTTATTGGTTCCGATTAGTTTTGTAATGTTTTCGAGGACGATGTTGATTTGTGCTTGTTTCTGGCTGTCGAATGCCTGCTTTTGCACGGATCGTTCACGACGCGATCCCTTTTTCAAACCCTTTTTGTTTGAATTAGATAACGATGCCGAATCAGATGCCACATCTTCAAATGGTAGAAAGGATGCCGATGCGTCAGCGCCGTTGCTAGAAGCTGACTCAGTGACTGATGCTGGTTCTTCACCTTCACCATTACTATTACCACCAAGAGTGGCAGCCCAGGCACTGATGGAAGACGATACTTTGGTTTGTGCAGCAGTGCCTTCCTTTGTCTGTTTCTGTTTCTTGGTTTTGATTTTACTTTTGGTGGATATTCCTCCTGCAGAAACTTTCTTTCCCAAATTTCCCTTCTTGTGTCCGTAAAGTGAAGTACGTGTAGCACTCGTAAGGACATTCTTGTGGCTGATTGTAAATGCATCTGATGTGTTAGATGCCGCTGCCAACAGGACAGTCAAAAGTGAAGAGCTGTATTTCATTTCCGAGTTCGATAGTTTGATAACAGTGCGTGTAGTGCTGTGCTGTATTGAAAGATTGAAGGTTGTACGGATTGGAATTAATTGGTATGTAACATATTATGTTGGATGTTGACAGGTGTCGACTCAAGCGGTTGACTACTACTTGAACAATGAGGAATGATGAGTGCCTTTGTGACGTGTTGCAAGAAAGGGGGAAGCAAATCGCCATTGAGGGGTTCATGTAAACTTGTTGATTAAAACCTAAGTCCGCCGCCGCAAAAAGGAAAAGGCAAAAGGTCATCGCGAAGATGACCCCTCATTATTTGGTATCAGTACCGGTATGACCCGTTCCTTCTTTTATTAAAGTCTTCAAAGTCTTCTCACTCTTCCCACCACCACTGATCTCTTCTCTTCGCTCATCGTATGATACCGTAGCTTCCTCAGCGAATCATCCCGGAGGATTGTCTAGTTTGTTTTTGCTTCTCCGTGCAAGTTACTATCATTAAGTATATAAATAACAGGTAGCTAACGATACGACAATTAGTAGAGCGAGGAGGATCTAGCAGTGAATGGCGAATATGTACACTATTAAAACTCATATCATCATTTACTTCCGTCATCTACTAATAGTACTGTATGGCTATAACCGGCACTCGCTTCTCAATTCTGTGAAGTGGCTTAATTAACGGAGATGCTGCTCTCCAGGAAATCTACGATGAAGGATAGAATAAAGTGAATTGGATACATAAACTATTCATAAAGAACTGCTTGATGTAGAAAAGCTATCAAAGTGACACCTCAACGCCTTCTCTCCGATCGTTAACAGTACCTACTACCTTAACCTAACCTGTAGCAGACTAAAGGGATCCGTACCAGTACTGGATAAATGTTGTCAATGATTATAGGAACTTCAACTTATCCAATAATCGACATGAGAATTTCAAGTTGGTGCGGTTATCAATTCAACTGAAAACTGGAATGGGAATATTTGGTTCAACTCATCCGATCAATCGACATGAGAATTTCAAGTTGGTGCGGTTATCAATTCAAAAACTGAAAACACTACTGGATGGGAACATTTGAGAATTTCTGATACAGTACGAGAGTTATCCACAAACCAAAATTGCTATCTTCATTTTCTGTTTTGTCGAAATTTATCCGACTCCGACAGACAGAACAGATCTTCTCGTCTTTTGTCTTTTTACGCTGGTACGGATTTTTAATGCAGGACCGGGAAGAGTTTGTAGTTAGTAGTTAGGAGCGAGGTTTATAATCAACCAACCAACCAACCAACCAGGTGGAGTATGACTGCAATCCAATCCTGCTTCTCCCAAGTACCGTATTGGAACAGGTGCCATGATAACAAAGATTACTATACAGTGTGTAGCATAGCATCTGAAAGGATTGAATTGCCAAACTACTAGCTAGGCGTTTTTAATATAAAAGCGACTTCAGAAGTGACACTTTGAAGTCTTCTCTCCAATCGTTGAATATTACGTACTTTAGCAGCGGGCTTGCGCCTCTAAAAGTAGCAGCCTACAAAGGGATCCGTGCTGAATGATTGTTGCAGTATCATGATTGTTGTCATTACATCACAAGAAGTCATAAAGAGTCATGTCTCCTCCTGCAAAATTCGAAATGGTCATTATAGGAACTTCAACTCATCAACTCATCAACTCATCCAATCGACATCGAAGAAATGGTTATCAATTCAAAACTGAAAATGCACGATTGATTGATGGTTGACTTACTCCGAAATTAAGTCAAACAAAAACTGGAGGCTATCGTTCGTGTGCCTGTAATCAATCCCGATCTCGTCGTTGCGATGGATATAGGATGATTTATAGGATGATTTAATAGTACTAAATAGTATGAGTTGAGTATGAGTCATATCATTTTCAATTTGGATTTCTGGAATGGGAACATTTTATTTTTTTGAATTTTGAGAATTTCTGATAACGAGATTATCCACGAACCAAAATTGCTATCAGTTTTATCATTTTCTGTTTTGCCGAAATAACCCGACTCTTACACTCTCTTACATCCCTTCTCGTCGTTTTATGGAACAGATTTTAAGCGGGGCTGCAATCCAGTCCAATCCTGTTTCTCCGAATTATCGTATGGAACAGGTGCCATGATAACAAATATTACTATCAGTGTGTAGTAGTACATAGCGTAAATGTAATTTAGTTAGTTAGAAGTTAGTAGAATGAAAATTGTTTTAACATCATGTATGTTATGTACTCTAGTCTAGTGTGAATCACTTTTTTCAAAGCCTTCACGCACATTCAAAGTTGTATGTATCATAAACTTCAGCGTACTGTACTACTGTGCATAGTAGCGAGTGGTGATCACATGCAATCAGGAAAGTATTGCATCTGAAAGGATTGGATTGCCAAACTAGACCTTCTCCTTGAAACTCTTCTCGTCATCATGAGTGGGCTAGGTCTATTGGCGTTGATCATATGCGTGTTCATGCCGCTGGAGCAGGGAGCAGAAGGGACAGCATCATTGAAATTCGTAGTTATATCCATGGATACCTGTCGTGCAGCAGGTTGTTCATATCTTGTGGTACCCACACTACCTCTACGTGCATTCGTCTTGCGGCGCCTTGCGTCTTTGATGGCAGCGTAAGAGATTGTAGAGGAAGTAGCATCTCCAGATCCAGATCCAGTTCCAGATGCCTTACTATTCAAGTAATGAGCTCGGAGCAACATCTTCCTAGTCTCTTCACTCTTGGTAGTATTCAATCCAGTGGCAGAAAGTCTTTGTTTAAAGCGTTGTTTCTTGTTTTCATTGCGCACGAGGAGCGTCTTGACCATGGCAACTTTGGAACGACTCTTTTCAGAAGTCTCCATTTGCCCAACGAGTTCCGTGATGCAGCCCTGGTAACCCTTTGCAAATTCAAGTGAGTACACGGGGTTGCTGGGATCAAATGCTGACTGGAGGGCAGAGGCCATGTCTGAAACAGGTCCACAAGCTTGGATTTCAGAAGCTTGTTCGTGGAAGAAGCTATCGAGTGCTGCATCAAAGTCTTTTTCCTTGAAATCCCCCAGGGTATTTTCATTGCAGAGGGGCATGAAGGAGAGACTCGTCCTTCTCAGGACGCGGATTTGATTTCCAAGTTCAGAGGAGGTCCAAGAATTGCTATTGCTATTGCTGTTGCTATTACTGTTGTTGTTGTTGTTGTTGATATCTTTGGGCTCTTTGGGCAAGGATACGAGGAATGGATCATCGCCGGAAGATTCAAAGATGGAATCACCAGTCAATTCGCAAAGGTCGTCCATGCTGATGTCAAGGCTTCTACGCCTGGATGCCTTGGTGTGTGAGTGGATAGAAGTATCAATGCACGCGACTTCTTCGCTCATGATCTCGACAAGAGACGTTGGGAATGCAGAATCGTTGAATGCAGGCATCAGCGAAAGTGATGTCCTCCTCTCATAGATCATAGATGGTCTTCGCTGCTGTCTCTTTGTTGATGGGTCTTGAAAGCTACTGGTATCGTATTCCTGGTAGTAGTAAGAAGATTGCATGGTCATTTTGAATTTGAGGCAGATGATTATTTACTTTTTTTATGTGGACTTTCGTTTGTACTGTTCTTGGCTTCTGTAATTTTTGGACTGGATTTTTCACGGGTCATTGTCGAAACGACATACACAACGCACCACCTCAGATTTTCACAAGATCGAAAAATGACAATGTTGAAGCAAAGGTTGAAGTTACCGGGTTATTATAAATATTAGTAAAAATGCACCATTCCTGGTCAAGGTTCAATCTAGTTTTCAATTTATGGGATAGAATAAAGATCAAGATGAATGCAATTAGTTGTATTGACATAATTATTTAAACTCTGCTGGTGAATATCTGTATCAAAGTTGCAACTGCAGAGTTAGTCGAATAGACGCTTTGGAAAGCATCTTTAGCTACTTTTTAATTCAACGTTTTACCAATGACCTAAATGTCTCATCACGGAAGGGTAATTTGGATTTTTATTTCCGAAGGACGGTCGGATCAAAATGAGGACTTTCTGAGAGGTAGTACGAAATGAAAATGGGAAACAGAAACCAGAGAAAGGCTATGTACCCCCGTACGTATTATGTAGTGTGTCCAGGGTGTGTCCGCAAACAGCGCGTTGTTGCTGTGGCACATCAGCATTTTATGAATCTACTCTGCTGGGGAATATCTGTATCAAAGTTGCAACGGCAGAGTTAGTCGAATGAATAGACGCTTTGGAAAACATCAGCTACTAATAAATCACAGGAGAAAAAGTTCAATTTGAGATTGAGAATTAGATATTATCCCAATTACTGATGTTTTTGTTGTCTCGCAAGAATTTCTTGACACATACGGGACATAGGAATTTAAGAGAAGGAAAAATGGCGACAGGTGAAAGCGGTAACTTCTCTCATCTCACCGGAAGATTCACTCCTAGCCACGATCGCTTGATTCGTGGATGGGTTCTTGTTCTTTGTGCAGTGCGAATGAATCTATTGAATCTATACCAGAAACAAAAAGTGGAGTCACAGTCTCGTCTGCGGAGTTTCAAAGTTGTTGGCTGCAAATTACTCATTTATGATAGACTTTACTGAATTCAAACTAAAATCTATGGCATATTTGCAACATAAGTTTGAAGATTTGAGATGAGGTTCGCTTTTCCTCAGCAGACAGTATCGTTTTGGCTGTCTTGGCAACTTCCTGGTAACATCACTTTGAACTAATAATTGTCTGCCTCTATTCTCTTGTATAAGTATGAGAGTCACTTGTCCTCAGACATAATCGTTTTTGCTGTCTCGTTTATATAGAGGTTTGGTATCTGGTAACATCACGTTAAACTTAATATTTGTTGTCTGCCTCTTATCCTGTTGTGTAAGTAAGCATGAGAGTGACCCAATAAATGTGTTTTAGGCTTGTTTTTTGGTTCAAATAAAGACAAGCTTTCTACACGCGTGTACATGCTTTTCAATCTTGTTTTATCTTCATTGTTCAAAATATAACAAGACAGTACTACGTAGAGTAGTAAAGCCGAGTTAGAATATTTGTACCGGCGCCGTATTTAACACAATGCGAAATGTACCTTAGTAGTACCACCATCCACCATTTGTTGTGCTTCGAATGGATTGTCGCATTTAGCAAATCTGAACTCTTTGGAACTTCTCCAGATTCAATCAGACCTCCGCATGACGCATGACGAAACAGAAAGTGGAAGTCTGAACTTTAGAACTCAGATGTACCATGTACCACATTCGAACATGGAACATACTGTACCACATTCCGCATACTAGTACTTACACGTAGTTTACTTGTACGCCCACATCACAAATCACAAATCACAACACATCCTCTTTCTCCAAGCCCTCTACGAGCATTATTCGAAACTCCCCCGTCCCTTCCCGAAGTTTCTTCAACTCCTGATATTCATCACTATTCCAAAATTCCTTGGCCTTGGATGTAGATTCCCATTTGTGCAATACAATCCTGGTCTCCCCCCAATCCCCGTCCCCTTCCAATGGTTCATGTTCGCCTCCCAATATCAAATATTCGCCACCGTATTTTTTGACGAGAGAAGGCACTTTTGATGCATAAGATCCAAAACGCTCCAGTTCCGAACTCTTCAGTTTGGCTTCGATCACGACGTAAGCTGGTTTCTTCTTTGCTGTTGGACCGTTTGTGCCGTTTCCTTTTCCGTTTGAGTTTGCTTTGAGAGAGAATGCCTCCAATTGTTCGACATGTAAGGTGATGGAAACTATTGATAACACCAGGTATAGGAACTTCATGTTGAAGTGGTATCTGGTATCGACTCGTACCGGTATTGATGTGGTGGACAAACAGACAACAATCAGTGATATGTTGAAGTACGAAACTACACTTTGGAACTTGTAGTAAAAAGTAGGTTACCGGTGTGTCAAAAATGTCAACCGTGTGCAATGGCCTAAACCTGACAACGTCAAGGTCGTTGTCAAGTGTCAGGTTGTCAGGTGTCAGGTGTCAGGTGTCAAGCGGCCAGACGGTCTCATATTTTCGCATAGTACAGGATGTTCAAAAATTCAGGCGGTGTCTTGCGGTGTCTGGCGGTGTAAGAGGGTAGAGGAGAGGCCTTTTACGAGCCAAAGCAAGGAGTTTTATACGTAACTCTCCTCTACCCTTTTACACCGCCAGACACCGCCAGACACCGCCAGACACCGCCAGACAC
>Ga0115005_10005115_pt1 | contig 10383 bp, 10 predicted proteins | sample ArcOceMetagenome_FD_87163 | JGI IMG/M metagenome (GOLD analysis project Ga0115005, IMG submission 87163) | Marine eukaryotic phytoplankton communities from Arctic Ocean - Arctic Ocean - Greenland ARC118M Metagenome | ecosystem: Environmental > Aquatic > Marine > Oceanic | place: Arctic Ocean...
CACATGAATCGAACCGGCTCGTTATGACGAATTCACAGATATAATTTTTTTCTGCAACGGATGGTGGGAATAAATGGCCTTGATCAAACATTTCCAACAGGACGGTATGATACCGGTACACTGTACAATAGTAAGGTAGTACCTGGTACAGTATGTATCGTACTTGCACATACTTGTAGTAGGTGCCATCAAGTGTGCATCTCGAAACTGGCAGCTAGAAAATAGATGAAGACAACAATAATCTTCCATTCAATCTTGCTTCTATTGAAGCTACATAAAAGCTCTTCGTTATCTCTCTTGAAGTCGAAGAATTCTCCCCCCATCAAGAAAGTTGCGATCATAGGGTCAGGGATATGTGGGTTAAGTCTAGCACACGCCCTTCAAAACTCCGATTATGCATCTCAGTGTGAAATTGAAGCACACGTATTTGACTCCAGGCAATCTCTGAATTTTGGTGCAGGTGCCGGAATTCAACTTACTGGGGGACTGGCGACATTGAGAAAGATCAATCCAGACGTTCATAGGGCGGTTGCGAATGCCGGATTGCCTCTGAAACAAATCAAATCTCGTTGCAAACCTTGGTTTCGATCAGAAAGCCCCTTTGCGACTCTATTGGAATTGAATTTAGAAGAAAACATTAAGATTGCCGGTGGCTCCGCCGAAGAGGAGCTAATTATTGATGGCGAAGTTCAAGCATGTGCAATCATGAGGGGAGCTTTGCAAGAAACTCTATTGAATACCCTGCCGAAAGAATGTGTGGAGAGAGTTCAATTCAACAAACTATTGACCAACATAGAAAGTGGAAGTGATGGAATCAAATGCCAATTCAACGATGGAACAGAAGCAGGGCCATTTGACTTGGTGATTGGAAGCGACGGTATCAATTCAGCAGTGAAGGAATACATTGACACGGGAAGTGTATCCGATGGGGGAAAGAAGGACAGCACAATTTACTCTGGAATTAGGGTTCAATATGCAGTTCAAGATGGGAAAATTGACGATAACGATGTGGACTCATCTGAATTATGTCAGTACTTTGGCGATGCTGCTTACTCGCTCGCAGGAGTCTACGGCGCTGGGGAAGGAAAGAAACCCACCAAAGGTGCCTTTCTTATTTTTAAGGATCCCGATTGGAATGGTCCGTTCAAGAAAAAAAAATCAACCGAAGCAAAGAAAGCTGTTGAAAACGCAGATTGGAGCCAAGACGTCGAATCCGTTGGAAGTACGATGTATCAACGTATCAAGGATTGTGAGGTACCAGATATCCAGGTTGGTCCAATTGTCCAGAACGCGGATCGTTTCTTTGAACTTGGGGTGTATTTTCACAATCCACTCAGCCTACGAGGGTGGTCAAAAGAAGTGCAAGGCAGTGCAAACAGATACGTGGTTTTGGCTGGTGATGCTGCTCACGCAATGGTAGGTAGTGTAGTGTGATTTATTTGTATGACATTCTTGTGGATTATAATCTAATTTCTGTTCATGCTGCAGCCCCCATTTTTAGGGCAAGGTTCAAATCAGGCAATACAAGATGCATATTGTCTTGCCTCTAAAATATTTCAACACAATGCAAATGTTGCTGCACCTGAACCGCAGGGCGATGATGACGCACCTAAGACGCTGCAGGGTTTGTTGAAGGAATACGAAAAGACAAGATGGCTGCCAACTGCTAGCATTACATTCAAGTCAGCATTCCTCGGTTATCTTGAAACTGGAGAAAAAGGCTTTCTATCAAGCTTTAGAGATGCATTCTTCTTCGTCGCTGGGAAGGTTGGACTCGCAAGATATGTGTTCCTGGATGCTGCAACTCCAAAACTGTGAACATAATTACTGAGTAATCTGAACGTAATCATCTTCACCTCTTCACAGATGCTGATGCATAAGATACATCAATGTTAACATTTAACGCAGCTTTACAAAAGTAGTTTTGAAATCATGATTCCATTTACCAAATGCATACATTTATAGTTCTATTGAAATTCTAAGAGTCAAATTAAAACATGGCTCTTCCGTCCATGGACTTCGAGTCGATAGCCATTCCCATGCAATGAAGACCATTGTCTACGTACATGGTGACTCCGGTTACGGTACGTCCAAGAGGGGAGGTGAGGAAAAGAGCAGTGTTTCCAACATCCTCACTGTACAAATCCTGTGCGAGAGGTGCATTAGCTTTTGAGTAATCAATAGCATATTCGATGAAGGTCTTCTGACCAGGTTCCTTTCCGATCGCAGATGCTGCACGAGACTTAAGAGGTCCTGCAGAGATGGTGTTAACACGAATTCCGTACTTGCGTCCAGCCTCGAATGCAAGGACTTTGGTATCACTCTCAAGCTGAGCCTTAGCAGAAGACATTCCACCTCCGTATCCAGGAATAACCTTCTCGGAAGCAATGTAGGTAAGAGAAAGGAATGCTCCTCCCTCGTTCATGAAGGGTGCAAACTTCTGAAGAAGAGAAACAGCAGAGTACGCAGAAGCGGAAGATGCTGCGAGGTATCCCTTACGAGAAGTCTCAAGAAGAGGCTTGGTAACCTCCGGTCCGTTAGCAAGAGAGTGAATAACAATATCAATCTTTCCGTAATCAGCCTCAACAGCCTTTGCTACCTCCTCAATAGTGTATCCATCAAGTCCAGCGTAACGCTTGTTGGTCTTGATCTCCTCAGGAACATCATCAGGAGTATCAAACACAGCATCTAATGGGTAAACCTTTGCAATCTCCATCTTGGATCCGTCATCAAGGATGGAGTCCGCGTCGAAATTTCCCCTTTCAAGACCTTTCTCAAAGATCTTGAGCACAGGAGGCCAAGTTCCAACAATAATTGTAGCACCAGCGTTTGCAAGAGACTTAGCAATTGCCCATCCATATCCAGTTGAGTCTGCAACTCCAGCAATGAAAGCAACCTTTCCCTTGAGGTCAACGGTTGCAGCCATGTTAAGCTCGGTCTTTCCGTTTCTGACAGTTGGGGTAGCAGGTGCAGCTACGGAGGTGGAAGCACGGAAGGTGGTACGTCCAACATCTATTTTTTGGAAATACGTTTCAAGAGTGAGAAAGGTGTCAGCGTTGGTATGCGAAATGCGAAACGCAATTTCAATGACGATCCTCCAAAGACTTACCCATTGCAGGAGCGAACGCAGAGACAGTGCTGCTGGCAAGAGCCGTTGCAACGAAAGCACCAATGATTGAGGAAAAGCGGAACATGGTGAAAGATTTGGTCTACAAAAATGCAATGAGCAATTTGGAATTGGATGCAGTCGGAGTCGTCGTTGGCGAGATTGGGATTCTTTTCTCGCACGCCTCCTTCCTTCCTTCCTCCTCCAAAGTTTCGTGTACATACCGGTACTTTTAAATTTTGGTGTCGGCAAAGGTGGCAAATCTTTGTGACGTACTAATTTTCGCGGTAGGAATAAAGAATGAGGAATGTAGCAGAATGGCACATTGAACATGTTGGCTTGGTGGTCTTCTTGTACCAGACAAACAAGACAACAACAACAACAAAGCAAAAAGCGCATTTCACACACAAAGCACAAAGCAATACGACGGCAGCAACTTTACCATACTGTTACATACACTACTCATACATATACATACATACATACATTATTAGGACTGCTCACCGGACGTTAGATATCTTATTTATATTCTGGAATGCATTGGCTATGGGGATGGGCTTAGGAATTGGGCTGCCAAAGCCGACTTGGATTCAAATGGCAAAATGGTTCTTCCTGTGGCTCGTATTCCAAGATCTGCATATTTCCTGCCTCTCGAACAATACCAAAGCTACATTTGTAATTCATAAGGTTCCTGCCCGATCTTTTCAGAAGGAAATCGATAAGAGCATAATGTGTGCGCAAAGTTCTAAACGAAATTCAGATGTAATGATGAATGATGAAAGTGTACAGTCCCCAACTTTGAATACGCAATCTACGAGTACTACCAGACGAAACTCAGATACAAAAGCAGTATTTGAACTTATTTCCAATCGTTGCGGAATCAGCGGGGGGCTGGATTCGCAAGAATGGAAGAAAGCAAGGCGCTATATTTATCATGCTACGTCACTTACTGGCACCAAGAATCCACTGTCCACCCATCAAATAAAGTCAGTTCTCGATTTCCTAGATGAAACCTTTGACGAAAAGGATTTGGGATATACTGCCAGCGGGGTTGTCATTGATGCATCTTTCATTATTCAATCTGTGCCCCGCATCTTGAGAAAAGATACAGAAAGCTATCTGAAACCCACAGTTGGTTTCCTGAAAAGATTATATGGACCAATGTTTTATGAATTTGTCAAGAGAAGGCCTGACGTTTTGTTGACTAGCGGTGTTGGATTCAATGGGAAAAAGATCGAAAAGCCGCAACCCCACGAGCATGAGAATGCACCTCCTCAACGCGAAGAAGATGACATTACAAATGAACCAACCACCATACCAGTAGATGAATATCTAGCAACACAAGACCTTGGACTCTCTACGACACAGATCGCCAAAATGAAAATGACTCACCCAGCCGTGTTTCGGCATTCATTATCTAAGATCCAAGGAACGATCGAATACCTTCTGAGTACATTCACATTTTCAAACATTAAAGGCGGAGAAGAAACTACCATCGGAAAGATGATACGGGGAAATCCAAACATTCTTAATCTCAGCGTATCAAATTTAAAACCTAAAGTTTCCTTTCTCAACGAATGCGGGTTTGATTCGAGCCAAGAGATCGTAATGCTGTGCAAGAAATATCCTGGAATCCTCTGTCTAAGCTTGGATGGCAATTTGCGCCCTACTGTCAATATCCTACAGGATTTAATGGCATCTGTGGTAGATACGACTAAAAGGAAGGAAGCTCTGTATAAATCCTTGTCTCTCCATCCACAGCTGCTCGCCCTTTCCCCAAAAAATATTGCCAAAAAAGCAGCTTACTTTGATAGCCTTGTCAAACTGGACAAAACCGATGCCATTGCGCCAACCAATCGTCCTTTGATTCCGAAAGCGTCTCTCGCAGCAAGAATTGCAATATCTGCACCATCGGTATATTCCCTCAGTTTAGATAATATAAGGCACAAAATCCTATATCTATCATCTCTTTGGGGGGGCGAAGACGAGAACAAGGCGAACAGAAGAAATCAACCCCGTTTCAATGTTGTGGCCAAACACGTTTTCGAGTATCCAAACATTCTGACGCTAAGCTTGGAAGGAAATATACAACCGACAATATCATTTTACAATCGAACAGGTTATATATACGTCGGAGGAAACACTGGGGATGACACCGGTGCAGATGGAGCTGATGGAAAGAGGAAGCTTGTATCTCTCCCGCCGCGATATATTGCGACATCTCTTTATAACCGTCTCTTACCTAGATGGAATTATCATCTCGTTCACGATGCGGAGATAATAAAAGACGACGACAACGTTGATTTGTCGCGATCAGTAAGAGACGAAAGAAAGAACGATCTGCCATTCACGACTGAACCGCCGCTTCACATTCTTGCAGGAGCTACCGATGAAATGTTTTGCAAAAGCATGAAGTACGATTACGAAACGTATATGAAGTTCAAAAAGGAGGCGATACCGAGATTGAAGTTCAGTGGCCAATTCGATACATGGCTCAAGACTGGCTTGCCAATTGATGATCTTGACATAGATAGCACTAATAATATAATTTAATGGATATATAATAGTAATGCTAGTTTGAAGTTGTATGTATGTGTTTGTCTGTGTATATGCTCGAAAAGCATTTATTTCGCCTAAATGCGTGTATTATGATACAGAATCGCATATTCAACCGACTAACCAAAATGTCCACCTGTTGCACTATTATTATTAATACCTCCATTCATGAATTCCATCATTTCCATTTCCCTCTTTTCTGATCCAACCATGATTTCCTTGATTCTTCCATGTCTCTTGACCCTCTCATCTCCCATGGCATTAATATACCTCCAACTCTCCGGATATGGCCTCTTATCATGTCCCATTGTGAGCTCAATATTGGCTTGCCTTCCTTGCCTTATGGAATTAATCCAAGTAGTTGCTTCTTCCTTCGTAGCTACTGCATAATGCCGCGTCTCCCCAGCAGACGTAATTGAAAAATATCCTGAACAGATGGAGGGCAGATCCGCTGCAAACGCAATAACATCCCGATCGTCAGCAACCTGAAGACCATATGTTGTCAGACGTAACATAGTACTCTGCGCAGTGTCGAGTAATACCGGTGTGCCTTTCAATTCCATGTTTGATTGGTCCGATGCAGCCCCGCTGATTTTATAGCGATAAATGTATTTTCCAATTTGAATCATGTATCGCTTTTTCCAGGAAGGGCGAAGGAATGAGGGGCATCTGCGAAGGATGCGTTGGAGCCACGTAGGTGAAATGGAGTATAGCATTGGCACGTTGAGTTTCATGACTTGACCATGGTGCGTAGGGTTTGATTTGAAGAGCGTAGATGCAGCGAGGGCGTTCCCTGGCTGTGGAGGACGATGTGATATACGTGCTGCTGTTGAGGCGGTTGTGTTCATTGTGTTCCGTTGACGAATTTCTGACATTTGCTGCTTTTAATTTACTGCGAATTCAGATCGCAATTTGGTAATCCAGTTGCTTGGGTTCTGTTGTTTATGCTTATGGCTTGTTGATAAGAAGATGAGAAGAGTTCTATTACGTACGAAATAATGATGAAGTCAGAAGTGGAGAAGTGGCGAAATATGATGACTAATTTGAATTCTCAAACAGTGAGGTCAATAACCTAATACGATTCATCAATGTTTCATAACCCACAAAAACGACACATAATAAACCACATTGGATTTGGAAAGGTAGTACTGACGTTTCTGGCCTCGTTTTTCTCTCACTCACCAGTCGCTCTTCTCTGCTGGATGCTCTCCAGACAGACCCATCAACGAACGAACCACTCCCCATCACCACACACCCCCGTCTGAAATACATACATCAATATGAGATCTTTCTTCATCGTTGCTCTTCTCGCTGTTATTGCTCTCTCTTCGGTCAGTTATTTATGAAATTGTTGGGGCTTTGGATGGATTGTCGAAGGAGATGGAGTGGTAATGCAGATATATGGTTTGGTCGAAGAGAAGAATGCGTGGCGGACAGACGCCGCATGGATAGTTACGACAAACTCAAACGAAGCGGCTGAAAATGCAGCAGTAACAGATCTAATGTTATGATCTGACTGTGGTTTATCAATTCAGTCAAAATTGAATGTCATGCTGGCCGTCAGGGTGCTGCAAATTCAGCACGAGCACGTATGAAATTACACAAGTTCCAAGTGCGGCAAGGATGAAAAAACAATTCTACTCCACATCATCTCTCTCTGATCATCCATCAATTGTCTACCACACTCTATGCAAGCCCTACCCTACTCTATAACTTTATACTCACACAATCCTCGTCTCTCGCAATTCTCTCTTTCACAGGCATTTGCTCCTGCTCCTACCTTTGGAGTAGTAAGCACTGCTGCATCCTCTACCTCCCTTGATGCATGCCGCGTTAACGCCAAGAAGGAGAAGCGTCAACGTAACCGTGACAATATGCGTAAATTCCAAAAGAGAGGAAAGACCTCCCGTAAGAAGATGATGCGCAAGGTTGCATCCTCCGAGATGCGTCAGCTTGAGAATGAGTTCATTGCCAAGTGCTTCACCACTGTTGTTGAGGAAGCAGCTGTTCAGAAGAAGTAAATTTCACATCCTGTTTTCAATAGTTTCAGTGGAGCCGGGTTATAAAATAAAAACTTAAAAAAGGATTAAAGCACTGCTCTTGTGGCTAATCTCTTTGCCTAAAGTAGAATTTTAACTATTTTGAAATGACAGTTTCATTCTTGACTTGATAAATCTTGTTCCTTTGAAGATGATTTCGTACTGATACTACCCGGTGGCATGCTGTCGTCTCGAATGCAAATAGCTGATGCAACAGGTCTTTCACACTGACGCATTATATAATCCAAACAGGTTGGATGGTTGATAACCTTTTCATCACAGACAGAAGTAGAAGATCCACCTCCATCAAGGTTGATCGCGTAGTCTGCAAAGCCCTTCATCGCCTCTGCCATTTCCTGTAAAGTCAAGCCTCTCCCACGAATAGACCTCGAAACGCAATGTTCGCATCCATCCACCTGCATTAAAACCAGTCGTTTGCCCTCACGATCGATTCCAATAGCAGTGCGAGGAGCAGGGTCTTGGCCATCTCGGTTTGACACTACGTTTGTGGAATTGTATACTAGCCAGCCGCCATTCAGACCAGTCACAAATTCTTGAATGTTGAAATGGTTAAGGTTTGCACCATCACGATGAATAATGGAATTCAAATTTCCCAATATCCATTCGTTACTATCTGTGATGCCAAATCCAACACTGCCATCATCGTTTGTCTCCAAGTCTTGGATGACGGTATGATTACTAACAGTAAGTCCTACGCATCCACCCTTTGTATATGAATGAAACGGTCCTCCATTGATTGCATATTCGCATTGAAACTTTTTAGATAACGAACTTGTTTTTTCCAAGGAACATTCGGAATCTTTGACTAGGACATGGAAATAAGATTGAGGTTCAGATCCAGTGATTGTTGCAAGATATGCTTGGTGGTTTTGCAATTGTATCTTCTTTGTCTGGATGTCCATGGGTTCATTAAGAGACGATCTGGATGGGATGATGATGTGCCCGTATTGTGCTCTAGTGTTGATGGCAAAAAGGGATACCAAAAGTCCGACTACACGACGTAGTGTCAACAACATTGAGATATCTATCGGATATCGAGCTCGAGGAAATACCAATTTTTTTTATTTGGGTATTTTGAGAGAATTTAGTGTGTAATCATCGCACTTTCGATTGTGCAGTAGTCAGTGAAGAAGAGAGCTTATGACCCTTTTGTTCATTTCGGCTTTGGATCTCTTGCCAAGGGTGGTGAGAGATCACAGATCACAGAGTATTGCCTTGTTGTGCAATGTGCTTTATTTTATGACTGCACTATGATACTTTGTGATGTTCAATCATGCATTTCAAAAATCTTAACCTATTACTATAATTCTACTGTTGTGACTCTTCCGTCTATTAGCCACTCCTGGCACGGATCCTGGTGACTGGTGATGTCAAACGAAGAACGATAGACGATGAACGATCGACGATCGATGAACGATGAAGCAAGAAGCAATCATGCAATCATCACTTTAATAATGAAACACCTTCTATTCTCGTAGTCAAGATGAATGTATTGATGAAATGCCTCCTTTTCCTAGTTATTCACGGCCCAACACCGGTTTATTCGTTCACATCCACCACGAGCAGCTCCATTTCTTATGGTAGTTTTTCTTCAAACACCCCCCTTCCTCTTCAATCGCACGCGTTGCATACCAATTCTATTCCGTATTCGAAAGTGAAGGCTTGTTCATTACAGATGACCACTAATCCTAGCAATGAGGAGTATACTCGGCGGAGATACATGGAAAGGGTGCTAATCTTTGGCGGTGTTGCCTCAACTACCAGCACCATGACTATCCCACTAGTTTCCCATGCTGCTGGATCTGAGCCAACGAATGAATCAATGCCAAAACTTTTCAAGAAAGGCAAAAATCGCACTGATGGTTACAACGTGCAGCACTCAGCAAATGAATGGACAACATTACTTAGTGGCACTCAGTATAATGTTTTGAGAAAAGGAGGAACTGAGCGCCAGCGTGGGTCCATTCTAGAAAAGGAGAAAAGGCCCGGAACATATGTATGCGCAGGATGTAATTCTCCGCTTTTTGCTAGTACCTCAAAATTTGAGAGCGGCACTGGATGGCCTAGCTTTGAATCCGCCATAGCGGCCGATGCCACTGAAATCGAGGAACTAGATTGGATCCATTCCCTGGACGGTGCCGAGGTTCGATGTCGAACATGTGGTGGTCATCTTGGTGATGTATTTGGTGATGGGCGGCGATATGGCTCAAAAACAGGAAAGCGGTATTGCATAAATGGTGCTGCATTAATATTTCTTTCAGAGGGAGGGGCGAGAGATTTGAGAGGAGACGTTCCTCCTCCGAATAAAGTTATAGAATATGAACCTGCATCGCGGAGAGAATTGTGAATAATGACTGAATGATGTTTCATTACCCAACATTACCCATGAGTTTGTTCAAGTTCAAACTTTAAACGTTTTTAATTTACACTGAATTGCGTACACAATCAGGTTTTCTTTGACTCCATCTCAAAGGTCATAAGACATACCTCCACCCAATTCGTCATTATCGTATACTCATAGCTGGCATAGTCTGCATGTCGTATTGTCGTATACTCATAGCTGGCATAGTCTGCAACAACCGATACAAGTTCATCATCTCTTTCGCAAAGCATTGCCAATGTTGTATATCAGCGCTTCCGGACTAAGGAAGTTCTTCAAGA
>Ga0115005_10005119_pt1 | contig 10380 bp, 3 predicted proteins | sample ArcOceMetagenome_FD_87163 | JGI IMG/M metagenome (GOLD analysis project Ga0115005, IMG submission 87163) | Marine eukaryotic phytoplankton communities from Arctic Ocean - Arctic Ocean - Greenland ARC118M Metagenome | ecosystem: Environmental > Aquatic > Marine > Oceanic | place: Arctic Ocean...
TACCATCAGGGTCTCGAAACACTTGCAGCTTGGAACTCGCTGTCTGAGAAAAAGACGCGACATGGCGGTTTGCGATGTCGAACACAGCTTTTTATGTAAACGCAGACCTTACAGGTCATGTGACAAGTGTGATTTTGACATTTGTCATGTGTGCTTTGAAATAAATTCGCTCCCTGATCTTCAAAAGAACCAGCTGTTACAGGACAAATATGACAAGCTCAATCAAGAACAAGAGGACGCTGAGAGAATTTTCCAAGAGAGACAGCGACAGACTGAGCAAGAGGAAAGGAAGCTCAGTCAAGAACAAGAGGAAGCTGAGAGATTGTTCCAAGTGAGACAGCGACAGATTGAGCAAGAGGAAAGGCTTCGAGAAACAAAACGAGAGAAGGAGATGCTGCTTGAACTTGCTGAAAAGTATGCTGAAGATCTGGCAAACTTTAGTCAGAATGTGCGTAATCCTGGTGCAAAGAATACCAACAAGAGCAAGAAACTAAAATACACTGTGTGGAAGTCAAGTGGTTATGACCGTGATGGTTGGCACTCATACGAAGGTCCTCCTCAGAAAGAGTTTGATTCGTCCTATGACACCTTGGAACAAGCCAACCAGCGAGTGGAGTACGTTTTTTATTTCGAGAATGTATGGGAAACCGAGAAGGATGAAATGTATGCCGAATGTGATAAGATCAATAGTTCTCATGGAACGCGATTGATGTCTTGCCGACCTGATGATAGCGAGAGATGGACTGTGTCTGTCGCTCCTAGTTCTGCTTTTGAATTCATGGTATCGTTTGAAAGCATGTAATACAACCCTAATGAAGCAGTATCCTTTATATGAATTTCTGATTTATGTTGCCAGCATCACTAATGCTATCGCGCTGCATTGACAACCGGTGGCTCTCGATTGTAAGAATCTTACGAAGCTACACGTGCAGTACGAGCAGTTTGACTATGTTTTTATATATTTACTACACGTATAATTCATTTATGTACAAATATGTTCCGTCATGCCAGGTACACGTTACATTTTCGGCTAATTCGATCGTCGAAAAGAAACTTGAACCGGTACGAAATCGTGTTGTTTCTTTTTATCAATCTTGCTGAAACATTCCTCGCAGAGCTCTTTTCGACTCATATCAACACACATCATTCGAATGTTAATAGATTGGCTACTGCGGCGTCGCTCGTCAAAGGCCTTGTTTATCCTTTGGAACCTTGTTGCCGCGATATCACGGGAACAAGACGAACAGGTAGGAATAATTCCTGGCGATCCTGGATTTTGGAGATAGTAAAGCAGCATTGCTGTACTATGTTTTGCTCTACGGACAGAGTCAAATTGTAAGTTACGGTACTGCGAAAATTCGAGCTGTTTTGAAAACACAAAAGGTAAGAATTCGAAAGATTAAGAAAGCACAGTGCATTCGAATGTGGTAAAAACTCACCAACCCATGTCTTGTCTCAGACACGCCCGGCTCAATCTCGACTTCCCTAGATAATGTTTGTGTGGGATTAGACTTCAAATCAAACCCCTCGATATATTGTATATATTCTTTTTCTTTTGTTTCTTCCATACATGTCTTTTCCGCCTTGGGCTTTAGATGGCACACAAAAATGCCAGCACGGAGTTTGCGAACAGTTGCAAGGACTTCATCGCTGAGCCAGGATTCACAACGTTTGCTGCTGTCGGAGTGATGAGGTTCCATTACCAAATCTTTATTCTTTCCATTTTTCTTCTTCTTCTTTGACGTGTCTTTGTGCGTATGCCTTTTGTCCAGCAACCAGACATCTTCGCCAACCATGAGCCTGGCAATACCCTCAGCCCCCCCAAACAGCAGATTAGAGTGGTCAATTATTTCACTTGATTTAGTGCCCTTTTCCTTGATTCCGGAAGATGATGCAGTGTCGGAGATCTGCGCCGACGGTAACTTTATTACTGTCGACAGTCGCATACTCAAATCATTAAAAGCAAATGTAGCCTCATCAGAACCATTACTCTGTCTTTCTTCGATACCACACTTCCTCCAGTAGTTGACAAGAGTGCTGAATTGCTGCTGAGTAAACTCCAATAGATCATTTGCTATTGAATGAATGATATGTCCTTTTGGATTGTAACGCATTGCATTTGTGAAGATCAATTCAATATCTGCTAGTACTTCTTGAAAAGTTTCATACTCTCCAAGAAGGCACTGCGCGAGCACTGTTCCCAAATCCATTGGTTTCTTGATGACAACATGATAGTCACGGAGCTTGAGAGCAGCAGCGTTGACAGGACGAAGGAAGGCCGATGCTAAAGAGTGTTGCATGATACAACCTTCAATCAGTTTAGCAACTTGAATCACCGGGCATCTGCTGTGTTCACCAATAAATATCTCTTCCGGAGAAAATATACCGTCCTTCTTTGACAAGCTATTTTCATCAGGAGATTTTTTAGCTTTGGACCATCTGGAGATACTTGCGCTGTGAACCCTGACAGCCTCCTCAATCCAAAAATCTCCTTCGAGCAAAGGTGGGCAAATCATTGTAGAGCGTTGAAAGAGATTATCACTAGTTCCATGTTTGCTCGTAGCTGACTTGTCAAAATGCTCAAATGAATGTTCATATAAGCTTTTGACATCAGTGACAACCCCCCGATCCACAGCGTGACTTAGTGCTTTATGGTACCAGGATAAGAGGTGCTCTTTTGTCGGGGTTCGTTGAGTTTGCGGATGTCCCCAGAACACAAATGAATTTCCTCGACTCGGAGGGCATGACCAGATATGGATGTTTTCAAAGCCACGAGCGCGGGCACAGGCAAAATATGCTGTGAGGATCTCATGATAGATGTGAGTTCTCAAACAACGGGGTCTGAAATGTTCGACAGAATCAACGTAAGCCAAGTATACTCGCTTCTGTTGGCAGAATGCACTTCGGTCATCATCATCGAGTGCATCATATTCTTGAACATACATACAGAACATACAAACATCCATACCATCGATGCGCTGAAACAGTGCAATTGCCTTCGAACGATAGCCAACGCTCGACGGAGGTTCATGAAAGGTATCGATGCCTGAAGAACCGGAAATCAAGGCGTCAGCTCGTTGCTGCATACGAAAATGTTGCAAGACAACTTCAGGCACACTGAATTCCTTTTGACAATCAGAAATGACCTTGACGGTCACAGTTGCCTCGGCACCCGTCGGACAATCCAGTGCACACATCCTTTCCTTTACTTTCTGCTCGATAAAACTAGAAATCGTGCATTCGGGGAGTTGGCGAGCATCAAATGGAGTTCCGCCAGTGATATTTTTGATGCGCTCAGGTAATTTTGACCCACTCAAGAAACTGTAAACAAGCTTGTCATCTCCCCCTGGGGATTTTGTGCTTTGAATCTGTAGCGGCAACACTGAATCGGCACAAAGGGGGCAGACGAAGTTCTCACGATCGGTACAGAATTCGTTCACAAACGCACACATTTCATGAACACCGGAACCGCATTTAGTACAGTCGATCCATCTTTCCACGACGTCTTCTTCGTTCCTCCTCTTGAGGAGATCACGTTTATGCAGCGATCCCCGACCTTTCTCATCGCCATCATCAATTGGGATCAGAGATGGTAGGCTTGGATAACACTTTTGGCACCATGTCTTGACTCCGTCCCGTACACAGTAGTAGTAAATACCACGTCGGATTTTTGTTCCAGAACAACTTGTGCCAGCGCATATGAGAAGTGAAGGTTCGAGCGATAAACATCCTTTGCTACACATTTTGCATGCTCGGCCAATGCAAGATTTGCATGTGTGCCGTATTGGTGGAAGGGCGTACGTCTTGGGCAGACTTTGCACTGTATTAGGCGTCATAGCGTCTTTTCCGATGGTAGACCCTGCCACCGTTGACATCGCTGGTGCTTTTGACTGATCAGGAGTTGCACTTTTGCTTAAAATTATAGCATAAGCGTCTTCGAAATAGTCCAAAATATATTTTGCAGCTTCGTGTACAGGATGTTTTGGTGGGTTGTAGAGACATGCATTCCGAAAGACCAAACGTATGTCCCTAGCAACCTCCACGTGACTATGGTAAACATTGGTCAAGAGCAATCTCTTTATGGTCCCCAAGTCCATAGGACGTTTCACAACGATATTATAATCTTTCAAGCCGAGTGCAACAGAGTCGACTGGCACATTGAACCATCCTTTCCGGTTGTAGGTCTGGTGAGTGAGCAATCTGTGTAAAAGCTGTTTCATAGGGGATAAACTCGCTTCAATTCTGAGTGCCCGAATGTGGATCTGTAGATCTTGGGGAAGATTCGCTGTTGCCTTCAACAGAAGCTGTTCTTCATCTTGTTCAAGTTCAAGTTCTAGGTCTTGCTGCGCTGCCTTTCCATGAGATTCTGCATCCTGTTGATCCTGTTTTTGCTCATCTTGCGATTGCCTTTCTTGGATACATGGATTATCTAAAACATCTTCGCAGATCATGTTGGAAGGATAACCGGCATCCAAATCGCAGCTTACCACACTCCTCACCGGCGATGCAGGGTTTGTAATATAGGGAGTATAGGCTATATTTGGATCTGCATCGTTCAGAGCCTTGATATTGAAGTTTAGAGGAATTGATTCTTTCTTTCGATTCTTTTTGCGAATGCTTGCAATGTTAGTTCTATTGTTGCTCTGGTTCTCATTCAAACGCGAAGTCGGATCAAGATCTTTTTCGTTCCTTTGACGAGAAGAAACATTAGGAGAGGTACGTTCAGGTTCTTCTATAGTGTCCCTGGGTCGTTTCCGAGAAGGACTTGAACTACGTGTAGAGGCATCCTTGTCACCCTTGGATTCACTATCTGTAGTATTGCACATGCTCACACATCTAGGAATTTTTTTGTGACTTGATTTTTGATTTGTTATTTCACAATCTGATGCCTGCAATGGTGTAGATTGTGGATCTCCTGTTTGCTGACTATTTGTCATTATGGTATTGGTGATTTCTAAATAAAATTGAAATTTCAAAATTGTGAGCTTTTGAAGAAGAACAAAATTGAAAATTGACTTTAAAAAGAGAATTTCGGGAAACAGACAGACAGTGCGCTCCAGGCCCATCGAAATGATGCGTCGTCCTGTGACAGGATCGGATCAAACAACAATCAAACCACTCACAGTCATCATTTTGACGCAGGACCATGTGTAGATGAATTGCGTTCTCAACACTTATCACTGCCTTTCCGTATGACAAAGAACATGTAACCAGGCAATGGATTCAAGCGAATGCATACTGATTGACGAGATACATGCAGTCGTGTAACATTCCCAAGCAACGCAAGCTGCACGGCCCAATCCCGTGGTCGTGGCTGGAAACAAACGCATTGCAAAAAAAGTTCTTTTAACTCTACGGGGTAATTTATTATTGGATTCTATGTCATACACTATCTAGTAGAACTTTGCGTACTGAACTAGATGAAGGATGTATGCGGCCTTCTGTCGGTGACTCCCTCATTGATGTTGACATTGTCAACTAACTGAGGTTGAGTGCTGACAAGAACAACCAGAATCCTCAAAATCTACCCCTCCTCAAACGATTGGACGAGAAGCACAGTGCCAGCGCATAACTTACCTAAAGTTTTACAAGTTGGGGGGGGGCGAAAAGCTTCTTGAGTTTACTGAAATTTTGGAAACATTTGGAACCTTTTCGCGGCAGATGGAAATAATGATTGATTGATGGGAGGGTTCTGAAGAACATTTAGTCAAAGGTTGGGAAATCAGAAGAACTCGATCGAATTCTTGAAGAAATGTCGCAGGATGTCAGCGTGTAAACATGGTGCGCCCAGGGAAAATGACAATTAAACCACTACACGTAGTTGAACAACGAAGGTATCTAGAATTGTTCCTTATTCAATCATACTCAATACATGTATATTATTCATTGTCTAGGCAATTGAGATCTTGAAACTAGAATGGTATTGATTTTGGCTGTCGTTTCATCTAATTACTGCGTGTAGGTCAAATCGCATTGGTTTTCTTCCTAAACTTCGACTGTTTTCGGTGGTTTTAAGAATGCCAACCTTTTGTTTCCGTACGTACTTCCTACGTACGCAGCTAAATTTCAAATTGAAATCTTCAATCCTAGGGGGCTAAAATAGACCCTCCACTCTCAAACTCGGAATAAATGAGAGAAAGAGGTAGGGTAGAGTAGAGTAGAGTAGAGTAGAGTAGGATGGGAGAGTTTAAATCAGCTTTGTTTTGGTGAGACGAGAAAGGTGTGTGTGTACCGGCGTAGATAGACTACCAAAGTACAGTAGACAGGGGCGTTCACAAAGTGCAAATTGAGAAGCGTAAGCATCACCATTGCATTGTGAACTTACTGTAGACTTGAAACTCCTACCGGTCGTAGTAATTACTAGAGATCAGTTTGCACAAAAGATTGATTGCATCCAATAAAATGGCAACCGGCTCTGAAAACACAACAAACAGAGTGTATGTTGCCTCCGAAGACTTTGGTTGGCTTCCTGCCAAAGTCATCTCAACTTCAGGCAAAAAGGCAACAGTTGAAGTGAAAGACTATGAAGAAGACACAATTATTCCCGCATGCGAAGTGAGTTTCTTGGTCAACCCTACTGCCGCCCAGAAGAAAAGGGGAATGAAAAATGTTCCCTCGAAGGAAATTGAGGTTGATTTATCTTCTGCAATTTATAGTGGAGGCGTTCTACCGCTGCAGAACGTTGACGAAGATGGAAAATTGATCGAAGTTGAAGACATGGTCGATTTAAGCTTTTTGCACGAAGCTGCCATTTTGTACAATTTAAAAGCGAGACATTCAAAGGGTATTCCGTATACTCGGACAGGCGACATTGTTATTGCTGTGAATCCTTATCAGTGGATCCATGAACTTTACTCGGAAGAGACTCGAATTTTGTATTCTGATAAACTTGTCTGGAATGGTGCGTTTATTTGCAAATTTATCTGTTTCTGTTCATGGTTCTGTTCTTTTCATGAATTCGCTTGATATTCATTTTACTCAAACTCTATCTCAAAAAACTATTAGCCTCGCAAGAAATGGATCCAAAGTCAGAAGTTGATCCACACGTATACGAAACGTCATCACTGGCATACCGCGGCCTAGTCGTAGATGGTGAAGACCAATCAATCCTTGTGTCAGGTGAATCTGGTGCCGGAAAAACTGAAACCGTCAAAATTCTAATGTCGCACTTGGCTTCGGTTCAGACAAGGAGCAATGAAGTCGTCAAAAGCGATATTGTCGAAAGGGTATTGGACTCAAACCCGTTATTAGAAGCGTTCGGAAATGCGAAAACTGTTCGAAATGATAATTCTTCCCGGTTTGGAAAATTTATTCAGCTTCAATTTGATACGGAAGATCCCACCCATGCAGCTTTTTCTGGGAAATCTATACCATCTGCCATCCTTGCTGGATCGAAATGTGAAACGTACTTGCTTGAAAAGAGTCGTGTCATAAGTCACGAAGAAGGAGAAAGAACATATCATATATTTTATCAACTATTAGCAGCTCCAGCGGATATTAAAACGGAATTCTGGGATGGTTTGGAAGTAACAGGCAACGAAAGTTTCTCTTATGTAGGATACTCTGATACAGACACAATTGAGGGAAAGTCGGATGCTGAGCGTTTTAGGCTTACGCTGGATGCTTTGGCAATCGTAGGCGTCAAAGGTAAAAAATTACGCGATTTAATGAGAGCGCTTTGTATCGTACTACAACTGGGAAACATAGTTTTCGAAGAAGATCCGAATAACGAAGAGAATGCCATTGTCACATCTAGAGAAGATTTGAATGCTCTTTCTGAGCTCTTGGGTGTTGACAACAAAACTGTTGAAAAAGCATTGACTGAGAGAACCGTCACTGCTAGAAATGAGGTCTTCAAGGTTCCATTGAACGTTGAAAAGGCACAGGATTCTTGTAATGCTTTCGCCAAAGAAGTTTATTCCAATTCGTTTGATTGGCTTGTTAAAACGATCAACGATGCTACTTGCGCAGAGAACAATTATATAGAGAATCCAAAAGCTGACTTTGGTATGATTGGATTACTAGACATTTTTGGGTTTGAATCATTCAAAGTGAACCGCTTCGAGCAGCTTTGTATCAACTATGCAAATGAAAAGCTGCAACAAAAATTTACTCTGGATATCTTCCGTAGCGTTCAGCAAGAATATGAATTCGAAGGCATTGAACTTGACGAAGTGACCTACAAAGATAATGCTGATGTGCTGTCTGTTATTGAGGGTAGAATGGGTGTTATTTCTGTTTTGAACGAAGAATGTGTCAGACCGAAAGGAAATGATAATGCCTTCGTGACCAAGATCTACGCCATGAATAAGGATACAGACGCCTTGTTCAGAGGCCGTTTTTTTCAAGATTGGGAGTTTGGTATTAGACACTATGCGGGTGAAGTAATCTACGATGCGAACAATTTTGTGACGAAAAATATGGATACTTTACCAGCAGATGTACATAATTGTCGCAAAATGAGTACTAATTCCGTTGTTAGCGCTGAAATTGTTCGAAATGTTGGAAGCTCGCGACCAAAGACTCCATCATCTTCGAAACGCCCCGCTTTGCTGAAAAAGAAGTCATCAATTGCTTCGGCAACTGTCTGGACAAAGTTCAAAAGCCAACTGGGTGAGCTTATGGCAAACATTGGTGAAACTAGAAGTCGTTATATCCGTTGTGTGAAACCCAACACAATGAAAGAGCCTAGACTCATGCAGCACTTATCTTCAGTAGAGCAGCTTCGGTGTGCTGGAGTAGTTGCGGCGGTGACAATATCTAGATCGGCATTCCCAAATAGACTGGAGCATGAACAAGTATTTGACAGGTTCATGTGTTTAGAGAAGAGCTTTGTACGCAAGCACCCCAATGGAGAATTTAATGAGGTACAGGAGGATGTGGGCGATCTCTTATCAATGGCACTAAAGAGCCTTGAATCCGAAAAGGACGGGAAGATAGTGAAAGGATTTGTCTGTGGTAAATCTCGTGCATACTTTCGTGCGGGTTCTTTAGAGTATCTTGAGAACAAGCGCCTTCATGCATTCGGAGATTTGGCCAAGGACATCCAGCGTATTGTGAGAGGATTCATCACAAGATCACAATATAAAAGACTCCGTAACATTACAATCCGTCTTCAAGCCCAAGCTCGATCCAATGCGGCGCGAATCCGTTACCTTCGAATGCGTGCTGCATGTATGATGATTCAATGCTGGTCCCGATCAAACTATTCTCGCAACAAGCTTATTCAATTAAGACGCAACAACCGAGCGACAAAGATCCAAACAGCATACCGTGCGATAGTTGCTCTCAGACAATTCAAACGTCTCCGAGCTGCGGTAGTCGTCATACAAGCCTGTGCGAGAGGAGCTCGCCAGCGCCCATTGTATCGAGTAGCTCTACAAGAAGCGATCGAAGAGGCGAAATTGGAAAATCAACTTGTCACACTCCAGAGAAAGCTCGAAGAAGCAGAGGCTCGCCGTATCGAAGCCGAGAAGAGGGCAGAAGAAGGAAAGACGGTAATTGTATACAAAGATGGCGAAGATAACAAATACCAAGATCGAGGGTCAGCAGCTGACGACCAACCATCCAAAGCGGCGTCATCGCGCCCAGCTGCCTCCGCCCAGCTCTCCGCCACACAACAAACATTAATGGACGAAAGTGGAAAGATGCTGGAATATCTGCGTAAGGAAGTATTTAAACTCCGCAGTCAGAACTCACAACTTCGTACTGATTTCGAATTACTCAAGGAGAATAATCAGCGACTTATGGATGCGAATGCATCTGCCGGTGCGTCTTTCTCTGCATTAAACCAGCATGCCAAGCAAATGAGTAAGACAAATTCAAAGTTGAAAGGAGATCTATCCAAGTACAAGAAACAAGTCCATTCTTTGACAATGGCGCAGGTAGAACTAAAGGAGGAGCTCAAGATGAAACAAGGAACTTATATTGCCGAAGTTCACTCTCGGTTGCAATATCAAAAGACAATGATGAACATAGTAGATACGATCCAAGAACGATGTCGCGATCATAAATTGGTGGAGAAAGTTCTAGCAATGAGTGATGAATGCGAGAGTGATTATATGAGTGGGCCGACGGGAGTTGATTTCACTCCAAGTAGGAATGGTGGTCCAGCTATGATGAATGGTGAACAGAGTATAGCCGGTCGATTCAAGTCCTTTCTATTTGATTAAAAAGCGCCAGTGATAAAATAATTACAAATAATAGAGGAAAGCTTTAGGATCAATATTTGTAACTTCAACAAAAGATGTCGAAGTAAACGATGGAGATTGCTTCTAGATCTTGGGGTGAAAGAAAACCTAAACAGAGAAAATGAAAAGAAAGGTTTCACATCAAAGGCAAACAAGTTGAATGAAATGGGACTCTATTTTCCATAACCTA
>Ga0115005_10005120_pt1 | contig 10380 bp, 6 predicted proteins | sample ArcOceMetagenome_FD_87163 | JGI IMG/M metagenome (GOLD analysis project Ga0115005, IMG submission 87163) | Marine eukaryotic phytoplankton communities from Arctic Ocean - Arctic Ocean - Greenland ARC118M Metagenome | ecosystem: Environmental > Aquatic > Marine > Oceanic | place: Arctic Ocean...
CTTTCTTGCTTTTACCAACTTTTACAAACTACACTGTACAATCAGAAGAAGTTGGAACTACACGTACAGGTATAAATAAATCATTTGCTATCAACGTGGATAACATTCATACACAAATAACATCATAATCGTTTGCCTATTTACTTTGGACTTCTTGTTAGAACAAAGAATCAAATTTTGCCCGACGGACCTTCGCCTGCGGAGGTCCCAAAGGGCCTTCAAAGAGTCAAAGAGTTGTTAGGAGGAATGCATTTCTTTCGCCCGCGCTGCTGGTATTGATGCATTATTATGCAATTGCATTCAACTTCTTTCATTTATTTCCAACATTCTTGCACTGCTTAGCACTACTAGTTACAAAGCTGTTAGGGTTGGGACAGACTTTCATTTTGTGACTTGTGATGTTTGTAACCGTTACGTGTAATAACGGTTTTATCGTCGAACGTCCTTTGAAAAAAAGAACACCAAAAAATTAGACAAGAAGAGCACAAAACACAACAGCTCAGGTTTATTACGACCAAGAAGATAAACACAATCAGAACAGAAGATTGAAGAGATAAAGATAGTGTTCATTCATACCGCCAATAATGCTAAAAACATCCTCACAAGGTTCTCGCATCGAAGAAGTCCTGAACGATGCCACGACCGATCTGAAGAACGCCAAGCTACCAGACTTTGTGGGCAAAATACTCGTGCCTGTGACGACTAAGGCGGCAAAATTTGTGCCTGCTGCAGCTAGTGCTATTCCGTTGCCCTTTGTGGACAGAGTCGGAGCATTTGTATTGAGCGTGCCCTTGAATGCGATGAAACTTGGATATTCAATCCTTCCTCATGCGGACCTAGAAAAAGACCAACAGAACCAACTTCGCACAGTTATGCAGCAGACGGCTGGGATCGATCTTGTTAGTGAAATGCAGGAAAGCAATCTCCAAGAAATTCCTTCAGAAAAAGATAGAATCAACACATTCCAAGATCAAGAACTATCTTTCCTCGTCGAAATCGTTGGATGTGAAAACCTTGTCACCGACGACCTAAAATCGACCATCAATCCTTACGTTAGGATCAAGTTTAGAAATAAGATTCTACACAACACCAAGCACCAGCTCAAAACTTCCAATCCCATCTACACCCTCCGAAAGAATGGCTTCTTTCTTTTCACTACTTCTGTCCGAGAACTATTCCTTGGAGATATTAATGTAGGTGTGCAAGGGCTGATGCTCGAGGTGTGCGATTTCAATTCGAAGGGGTCTGATGATGTTCTTAGCACTGCCTTAGTTCCACCAAAGGACATCTACAATGCGAAAGAAGAACGCTTAATCTACCCCCTACCCCTCTTCCTAGAGGAACAGCAGGAAAATGTGCAGGGATCGATTGCCGTTCGTATTAGACGCGCTACGGGTTATGATAAAGAGTTCCTCTCTGCCTATGAAGAATATGAGAAGAGGAATGAAACCACTGGTGTTCTACAGAAGAACAACCATCAAAAAGGAAAGAAGAAACGAGGGGAGTATGGGAGCGGTACACTGAAGAGCATGTTGGAGAAGAAAGTCAAGACGTTTGTCGAAAATGGGAAGAAGATTGAAAAGTATAAAGTTTTGCCGTTTCCTGATCCGGAACTTGTCACTGGCACTGATTCTAGCACTGATGATAGTAACCATGCAGATACAGATTCATTTTGTAGTGGAGATCCGATCTGGAAGACTGCAAGTGAAATCGAAAATATTACAATGCAGCCCAGTCGCCACTACCTGTATATTGGCTCAGGAAATATTGCAAGAGTATACCTCGAAATACTCGCTTGTAACAATCTTCCAAACAAGGATATTCCACTTTTTGGAAGAAAGAAAAGTGATCCTTTTGTCCAAGTCGTCTACGAGGATTGTATCTGTAGAACAGACGTCGTTGATGATAAAAACAACCCAAGGTTCTTGCCCTACACAAATAGATCGTTTGTCTTGCATTCCCACTTTCCTAGCTCTGTCATAAACCTTGGTGTCTTTGATCATGATCGAGGGACTAATCATGATTTTATTGGGAGAGCTTCTGTCGATTTGTCGAGTTTGCGTCCAAGAACTGAGTATATTCTTGATTACAAGCTTTACGATACAGCGTTATTTGAAACAAGGAATGATAATGGAACGATCAGGGTGCGTACAACTACTTGGATTTTCTTATGTTGTATTCTTAAAAATGTCTATCACAGGATTGAATCTCACGGACTTGCATGTTCTTTGTCATCCTACTTTTACCTCCAACGTTTGCTGCTCTAAAATAGATTCGTGTGCGTATGGAAGTTGACAATCCTAGGGCTTATCTCCTCGCCGGCCTTTCGCTGCCACCTCCCAGATACGTCAACTGCAGCACCTACAAGGAATTTAAATGCGTACATAAGACATGCTATGGAGGGAATGATATGAACAGATATTCCATTGTCACAGTCCTTGAACTGGTTGCGGAGCTCTTGGACTATAAGCGCTTTTACTACTATGCAGCTTACGCACTTCGCTCCCAGTTCTTATGGCGTGGAAGTCACCATGTGGTGACCATTTCAAAGAAGAAAATATATGTTCCTTTAAATTCGTGTTATGCCTTTGCCATGGCAGTGACTTTGATTGAGAAGCCCTATCTGTTGCCGTCGTTTTTGTTCCTGACTTTTGCATTGGTGCTCATGTCATCAATGAGATGGCGTAATGACCACCCCAATCCATGGTGGCGTTGCCACAAATTTACTGACCTGGCGAAAGTGCTATTTTTGGGAAAGTACACCTCCTTATCGTCCGAGACGATCGCAGAAGAGGAACGAGCCAATGAAGCCAAAATGTTCGACTTGACCTGGAATCAACTTATTGACGCTGCAGAGAAGAAAGCAGAAGCAAAAGCTAAAGAGCGCGCAGAAATAGGAGAGGCACTAAACCAGGAACTAGAAGCTATCGGTGGTGGAGATATAGAGATGTCCACACTACTATTGCGTTCAAAGATACACAGTTTGCGGGTGTCAAAGAAATTCGTATTTCCAATACAGCAAGTACTTCTAGAAACTTGTAAATGGTTTCGGTTCGCCAAAAATGTTTTCCTTTGGGAGGAACCCTTGAGTTTTTGGCTCGCCCTTGGATTTTTGTGTCTTTCTGTGGTATTTGTAAAGCTAGAAGTAGTACGGAGATCAATATGGGTTATAGGTTGGGCTGTCAGAATTGTGACGTGGACTCTGTTTGGTCCATGGATGAAGTTAGTCGGTTGGTATGTACTTAGGACTGACTTCGGCTGCGAGGAGAGCAAAGTTGTGAAGGAGGAAGCTGTTAGATTGGAACGGCAGAAAGACAACGAGAAGACCCTCGAAGAGACGAGAGTCAAGAATGAGCTTGCGTTCAAGCTCCGAGATTTTCGACAATACTTCTATGGCAAGTTTCTGACCAAGGTACATATCCTCAAATTTGATCGATACATTGATACGCCGCTTTCTTCATCATCAGCAAGACCTTGGCAGGAAGCAAGCCATATGGATCCATCATATCGGAACATTCTTGAAGTAAAACCGAGAACAAGGAAGACAGGACAAGAGCTGTTGGGTCTCATGATACCAAATCAACGCGACGTAGTTCCAGACATTGACAAGACTGAAGTCGATGATTGAAAAGACGTATCTTTGAAGGATAGAGGTGCACTTTATGTTGCTGTTATGATCGCACCGTTTCTTACTTTCACTATGATTCTAGTACAAAAATTCGCGTAACTGTTTGTAAGATTTAATTAAAGCTGAGACTTTGTGAGCAAAACATGACATCAATTGCTATGTCATTACGGTCATTTCCGAATGTCATCAGGTATTATAAGGTATATTTAGTAGTGTCTACGTAGAATTATTACCAGGCAAATTACTTCGAGCCAGCCATAGCATACTTGTACAGTAGTTGGGAATGGTACTCAACAGAACCTGAAGCTGAAAGAACCAAACATCATAACATCATAGCACCGCACCTCACCGCACGCTTCATCCAACCGTCTACGTTGGCTTCAAAGCAAGAATGGCGAAGGGTAAAGGAAAGGGATGCAACAACAAAAAGAAGAAAGGCGGTGGTGCGGGAAGGGGCGGTGGAAACTCTAGCAATAATGCCTCGTCCTCCTCATCGTCGACGATACTAAAAGGAGACATACCCGAATTTGGTGAACGCAGCAAATCCATTCGTAAGAATTATCAAACATTGTATTCTCGATACAAATCAGCCACTCGTCGTTTCTTGGACTACATGCGTACACACGTTCCACAAGATATCATTGGAGGAGATGCATCGGTCAACTTTTTACTGACCGCGGCCGATTGGATGGCCGAGACTTCTCATGCTGTAGATCCAATCATCTTGAAGGATCTCAAGCTGTGCATTCGGATGAGAACGCGGGTAGCACAGTCCATGTTTGGGGGTGGGGATGTGGGTCATAAGTACTTTCTTGATGTTTTGGTGTATTGCTTGACGATGTTGAGGTCTCTCCCTACGGGTACAGTTAAAGTTGATAAACATGTTGACGAGACAGAGGGATCATATTCATATGATGAGAATCGCTTCTCTGCTCTAGATGTAGAAGTTGAAGAGGTAGACGAAGACGAAGAGATGTTCCCTATGGCTGTACCCCGGCCTATATCTGATACAAAGCCAGTGACCCTCGAGGAACTCATGGGCTCAGACGATCGTAACGATGCTGTCCTATTTCTATTCACATTAGATGAGCTCATGGCTATGATTTCGAATCAATACAATGTGCTCTTCAAAAATATCAAGATGAACCGCGAGCAGGGCATTCCGGAATCAGCCATCATGGATCAACTGTTGGAGACGGCAGTGACATCAAATTTTGCAATTCAGAAAGTCCAACAGCTAGAGATGGAACTGCAGGCCCAGCATGAACATTTAACAACGCCATGTCGACTCCTATCAACGCTGGTCATGCCTGAGATTACAGCACATGTTGATGATACACTGAGGAATCATGCAGCCAAGAAGTGCGCGAAATCCGATATTATAGCCTTTCTAGGGGATTGCATGGAGTGTTACTTTCTCAATCCATCCGATGACTGGAACAGGAGTGATACAATTGTGCAAGACTTTTGCTCCAAATACCAGGTGGATAGCCAGGGCAGTGCAGAGATTGAACAGTTATTCATGGGGATTAATCACATTGTTGTCCTGGAGGTTCCACTGAAAATGGAAATCAACGGGGCTTTGAACAGAATGCGAGCTGCTATGGCTATGGCAGGAAAACCTACCGAGTCACACTCCTGGCTGCCTCGGTGCGACTTCATCGGGGGAGATCGTGCAATTCATCATACGATCCGACTGCTTCAGAAATTTGCTGGCGTGATTGCCTCCACCCCGACAAATAAAAAATCATATCTAGATCCAAGGCGAGCTGGAATGTTTGGGCCGTCTCCCTGGCTCCCGGGTCGTTCGAAGAAGATTCGAGACATGGACGAGCTATTAATGTCAACCATTCTCCCAAACTGGCTCACCATGTGTCGTCATGGGATTGTGGGAAAGATGCAGTTCCCTCGTGAGAGTGAGCTCAGTCCACTCTTTATGCAGCTAAAATCTTACGTTGAAAATCCGCGTAAGCCAGTGAGTTGGAGCTTGGCGTTTGGTGTTCATGCTATGTTGACTGGCATACTTGAGGTTGATAAGGAATTCTACGAAATCATCAAAGTGAGTAAAGCAGTTTTCGGGGGATTCTTTGCTCAAACTAGAAATGCGGTGAAACTCCTATCGACCGAGGAGGCATCAGACATGCAGAACTCAAATGTGTGGAAACACAATGTTTGCATGGTATCATTCTTGGAGTCCTTTGGCCTCGATGCATTCGAAGAGCGAGCAATTTGGAATCCTCTCTGTTCTGGAACAATCTTTTCAATTATCTCCTTCTTTGGCAATCTGGAAGCCGGCTGTGCCGTCGTCGATTGTCAAGCTCAGCTCCGCATCACCTTGTATCTATATCATGGTCTATTGATAAACAACATCATTCACGAGGGAGAGATCCCATTGTTGGATATTCTCTATGATGCATTTAAGGATTGCAAAGCGTTGTGGCAGGGCGAACTGCCACGCAGGGGAGAGCTTGTCAAGAGGTTCTGGATCTGCTTCGGGATGGGACTGAAGGAGTCAAAGCAGATGGCAGAGAAAGCGCAAGAGTTTGCCCGTGGTGGCAGTTTACCCACTGATAACTTCGCTGAAGGCGCCAAATTCTGTAGGGGGCGCAAGATGAACTCAATTGAGCCAGCAGAACTTGCAACCAGCTTCCGTCGTATATGCGAACGAGATTTCAGCGATGTCCGTGACAAGTATCATACTCCAGAACAGAGGAGAAATTCACGTGGTTCTGAGCAATACCTCTTTGCAGTGCGTACAAATGATACTCTGGATCACCTTAATAAGGACTTACAGCTGCTCGCTACCAATTTTATACCTATTGCATATTATTTGGAGCAATTCGTTTGCAGTCTTGGTCGTATTATTCAGTGGGAGAGTCACCTTCAATCTTTCAAGCGGCAGAGTGGTACAAATTTGCGACAGGGCTTTGCCATTCTATTTGCACAACACTTATTGGGCACACTTGACTTTGCCCAGGATCCCCTGAACTATGAATTCCTAAACGTCCCTATGGGCCTTGCTCCTTCGTCTGTCATGAAAATGTTTTTTGAAAGCATCCCGGCTGAAAACGTACTGTGGTTCCAGGCTACTGATTCAGATGGAAGTGTGGTGCAAAAAGTAACAATTTAATGTGATGATATAGGGCATGGTATAAAAGGCGGCCTCAGCGAAATTATCGAAATGCAAGGTCGATTAATCCTTTAATTCCTCTGAAGAGTACAAAAGATATTATCACCACCAACATTTTCTTGGATAACATACAACAACACTTTCCATACCCACAAACCTAGAAAAGAAAATGGCTCATCAATATAGAACCCCCATCCTCCACTCCGTGGTCTCCGTGGTACTAACATGCCTATTCCTCACGTACATTGTTCCTCTTCAGTGTGCTTCTCCTGTTTCCTCTCACAAACCTCTGGTTTTGCTCGACCATATAATGGCACGTTTGGCCGCCGCATACTATACGTTGAACGGGGGCGCTTGTTTGTACTCCTCCGTCTGATATGATGATACTAGTAGATCTATTCAAGATGAAAGATAAGAGTAAGCATGGCATTGACTATAAAGAACGTGATGGGTGAAACGTGATGAAGTCCGAAAATGTGGTGCGAGAAAAACACGTGATGAATTGTAAAGAGATGAACAAAGCTCTCGCTGTCCATTACTCTCACCGTGGTCTTGATATCTTGAATAGGCAAGGCAATTATCCAATTAAACTTGATGTTATTGATCAATCGTATTTATCATGCCCTTCTATCAGGGCAAAGGCAATTGAGGCAACTAAAGCGAGGTAAACGACGAAAAATAGCACCCGACGTATCACATAGATCTTTTCTCTGGTCCCACCAGCTGTAGTTGTCAAGATTTTGACTGTGACTGGCATTCTCTTTCTCTCAGAATACCAATACCAATATGCGAGACGTTTGAAGAATCCGCACTGGAATGCAATTTGTGCTAGAGATGAATCGCTCATGTTGATCATATTGAGTGCGGCTTTGTACTCATTTTCATTTTTTTTCTTGAGCCTATCCAATGTATCTTGACCAGTTAATGTGATTGTAGGTAGATATCCAGCTCCATTTTCCATGAGCGCATCGAGGGAAAGAAGCGTCCACGACATTGCTGCAAGTAGTTCCACCATGATGTGCTACGTTGACGTCGATAGATAGATGCGAACTCTCAAAAAGAGCGCGGCGGGAGGCAAGAAGAGTGTACTCCTGCACTACTCCTGCTTAGATATTTGAAGGTTCTGAAATGATATGTCATGAAATAATCTTGGCATGAAATCATGTTGGTGTGTTCGACTCTCTGAGAGGCACATGGCAGATCTTCTTTAGAATTGAAGATATATAATTGCTATTGTTACTTTAGAATATGAAATTTGAAGAATGCCTATTGCATGCATGAAAGTTTGCCATCTCTAATGATGATTTTCGGAAATACAACAGCAGCCCCCAGATATGCTGATATGAAACCAATGCTATCAAACGTGAAACAAATACTGTCTAATGATCCTCAACGACCCAATGTAGACTAGTGTAATCAATGTTTTCTCTTTCATGTTGAGGATTGTACCCCTGAAAGTCATCCAGTGGGACGAACTCTTCCCTCACACCACCAAGGCATGGCATCCATTGAATCTGACTGAGAGCTTCCTCCCTCTGGTCATAAGTCTCTCTAACCAACCGGTATAGATCAATACTATCTGCAATGCACTTGCCAAGCAAAGCTTCTGCCTTCTGATCAACACTGTTCATGACGCATCGGCGGATAGTCTCAGGGATGTGCTGAATTTGAGATACTGAATAGTCAGGGGTTTCCTGTGGAGGAATGGTCTTTAGTTCATCAGATTTGTGAAGACCAATGAAACATAGAGTGATGTCATGGAAGCATTCTCTGTGATCCCCATTCCAATCATTGTAACCTGCTTCATGATCCCCAACTAAGCGCCCAGGAAAGGGAGAACACGACCCAGGAGGACAATCATTATCTGCCCAGCCAGTGAATAGAAGATGATGCATGAAATTGAAAAATGGAAGATTGTGTTCTTTCAACTGGTTCATGAAACTTGATCTTCCTCCATACAACATTTTTGTCTCAAATGAGGTAAGTTCTGGTTCGATGACTTCCACGTGATCATCGTGCCACACGGTCACTTGCCCATTCTCGTAATATTCACGGAGAAAGTTGAACGCCACCTGGCGAAGAAATTTGAGTAGCCTCTTCGCACGCTCTCTTGGGGAGAGCGAATCAAATTTGACATCTGGATTCAACCTAGGATCCAACTGAAGCAAGACGGGACCGTGGCGATGACTCTTCTTGCAGGGACAACATGTATAATTATCCGCCGTACAAGTATCACATCCCTCGCCCTCATTGGAAAAACAATGGTCACAAAATCCTTCATCACCAATATCATCAAAGCCATTCTTCATGTCTAGAAAATCAGCAATGGCTTCAAAATCTGGGCCGCCGCATGTAGGGGAATCCATAAGAGTCTTCACGTCCCGAGAAATTAGGCGTAGGTTGGAATAGTCCTCATTCTGACACCCCGCCTCGTCATCCTGCCAAGAAAACCATCCACTTCCGGAAACAATCTCAAGGATGAGCATGGTTGAGAATGGCATGGGGCCCCCCGACGGCCAGCAGAGTTTGGCGGATTCCGCCATGATTTCGAATGCGTTCTTCTTTTTTGCGGCGGCCATCGTCTTTTGCCTTTTGTTTGGGGATGCAACAACTGCTTGTGTCGAAGTCATGGATAGTCCTGCTGGGCGATGAATTGAAGGGGTAGAATTCAGAATGGCCAGCGTGGACGGAGTGGAGGAGGCAGGAGGCTGGGAGGTCGGTGGGATTATCTCATGATTGTGTGCATTGCCAATTGCCAATGGCATGGCCGCCGCGCGCCGCCGGGCGGGTTCCGGGTTCTTGATTTTAAATGAATTGTTTTGACAGATTGAAGATGTCTAATTTCAATTGAAATTGACGTTTGAAGTCAATAAAAATTCCACGAATGAGAAAAATGTCCATTAATAAGCGATAGCATAGCATAGCTTAGCTTTCGCTTGTGTCAATCAAACAACAATCGAGGAAGTGGTGGATTTGAACAGCGGGAAGCGGGAACATGGCCTCATAATAACAGAGAAGCGCGAATGTTACCTACAAAAAACAACAAATGAAACACAACGCTATTCTAAACTGCATTTGCTCCTTTGCAATCTTCATTTGTACCGCATCTGAACAAGTAGTAGAAACGGAACAGCAGGACGATGAGATGCAGGTATCTACAAGTAGTAGAAAGTCTGTTGCGTATGCGACGACACCTCGTGACATGAGTTCACGCCGAAGGAATCTTGGGTCGAACGACAACCTGGCTTGGGCGTTACAACAGTGCATAGATGGGTGCGATTCGTTAGGATTCTGCTGCGGCAATGGCAATAGAATCAACGGAGAAGCAGGTGAGCAGTACTGTATTCTTCATCTGTCAAGTCAGACGATTTCTTTCATCACCGCCTACACGTGCACGTACTCACTACTCAGATGCATTTTTTATTTTCAATAGGAGAAAGTTCAAATAACTATTTGTCATGTGCAAATGGTTGCGAGCTAGCATATTACTCTCATAATTTATACGAATGTGCGAAGTACTGTACGAATGGGAATACGAGTGAATGTACATATTCTAATCCACTGATTGACCAACCGTTTGAGAAATGCGGATCGTGTCAAAATGGATGCAGCGAGGAACAGA
>Ga0115005_10005123_pt1 | contig 10378 bp, 8 predicted proteins | sample ArcOceMetagenome_FD_87163 | JGI IMG/M metagenome (GOLD analysis project Ga0115005, IMG submission 87163) | Marine eukaryotic phytoplankton communities from Arctic Ocean - Arctic Ocean - Greenland ARC118M Metagenome | ecosystem: Environmental > Aquatic > Marine > Oceanic | place: Arctic Ocean...
AACCCGTACCATCCCAGTAAAAATTACGAGTTGAAACAACAGGGTGACGGTGACCGAACAACCTCAAGAACGACAAATTACGAGTTGCATGGCACGGGCCGAGCGACACGCGCGCCCGTCGCACAAACAATGCAAAGCGTGCGCCAAACATGCCCATGCACCAACCCGTACCAGTCCTGGATGCACTCATGTCATGTACATGTCAAATGTAGTCCAGTATGTAGCTACTCAGGTAGTAGTGTGTTGTAGTGTGAAACTGCCCGTGGTGCACGAATGTACAGCTGCTACTGCTAAGGGATAAATGTTGTAGCAAAGCTAAAGTTAAATTACACTAATAATTTTATCTTTCTTATCGTCAGATGCATGTACACCTTCCATGACACATACTGTACACATAACTTTGCGTTTTCTTTTGTTGGATTGCACATGCATTCTTTCTTCTTTCTTCTTTCTCATCTTCTCCATTACATCTCAAACTACTCAAACTACTTAAAACCTGTACTACTTACGGGTACTTTCACTGAAAGAGAAATCTTTTTCATTGTGTATGATACGATTCGCAAATGCACTTGACTGCACATTCATAGCACGAATCAATTTGTCCTGTCTCATTTGATCCATCATATCTGAATTCTTTTTTTGGCGGTTTTTTCTGCGGCACAACAAATTATAAACAAAATTATAAACAAAACAAACAAACGATCAGCACCCGAACCAGAAACCCAAACCAGCACCCCTTTCACCACAACCACCAACCACCAACCCCCACGTTAACGACCCCACTTACCTTTGTTGTTCCGCCAATCTTAATTGCTTGTCCAATGCACTGTACTGTTCCGTTTGCACTTCATTGATTCTTCGCTCTTCTTTCTTCACCAAATCCGTCTTCATTTGCATGCCCAATGATTTCATCATGTCTCTTCGTTTCTTTTGTGCCGCGGTCAATTCTTTTGGGACGGCCCCTCCCTTTTCATCACCAACGTCACTTTTTTTAGAACTGGACATCTCTTCCGCCTTTCTTTTGGCGTTTAAATATTCTTCTTTGGCATTGACATTTTTTCTTCTGGATTCGTACTCGTTCAATTGTTGTTTTCTTTCTTCTGCTTTTTTTTTAATCAACAAATCCCGTTGCCGTTTCAAATAATCCCGGCGTCTGTCCATTTCGTTGTCGTCCAATTTGGCCAATTTTTCCATTTCCCGTTGTTGTCGTTTTCTTTCTTCGTTTTCTTGTTGATTCAATCGAAATTGTTCTTGTGCGGCTCTTTTGTCGTTTTCCAATTTAGCACCCAATGTTGGTAATGGTGCGAATTTGCTTAAATGCGCCGCTCGTCCCATGGGTGGCAAATCACTGCCGCCGCCGCCGCCATTTTTTTCTTTTTTTCGTGCTTCTTTTTCTCTTCTTCTTTTTTCTTTCTTTTTCTTCTTTCTTTCTTTCCTTTTTTTTCGTTCTTCCGGTGTCTCTTTGGGTTTGGAAGAGGAAGCAGTATCCATTCCACGCATGGGTTCACTCATTGGATCAAAAGGTTTGGCGGCAGAAGAGGTGGAGGAAGCAATCGAGGAGGAGGAGGAGGAGGAAGTTTTACCTTCGGGGCTACGGACACTGGGCATCCCGGACAAAGAAGTCATGGACAAATTGGCGGAAGAGGGTGAATCAGAGGAGGATTTGCCTTCTTCTCTTTTTCTTTCCGGCGATTCGGATGTTTTACCACCCGGTGTATTACCGGTTCGGGCTCGAATGTCTTCTCTTTCTTGCAGGACAAAATTTTGTTCTTCCCGTTCCCCACCACTGTCGTTCGAATCCGAATCTGTGTTGTGGTCTCTGTTTTTTCCTTCGTTCGCTGCTTCTTGTTGTGCCAATGCTTGTGTCATTTCTAATGTTTTTTCAGCCAATTCAAGTTGTGCTTCGGACAACTCTTGTTCCAACTTTAACTTTTCCAAGCGGCGCTCCTCCAATTGCAACGACAGCGCCAATGCCTTTTCCAATTCAATCTGTTCCAATTCCATTTGTTTGGCGTACAATTGCATTTCAAACAAATTTGCTTCCATGGCCTTTTTCAAGTTCATTGCTTCTTGCAATTCCCTTCTCTTGCGTGCATCGTTGTCACCAATGGGTCCATCGTCGTCCTCGCGTCCATCTTTACCACCCCCATCTTTGCCACCCGCACTGCTACTGCTCCGTGAATGTTCCAACGCAGCAGACAACGCCAAGTCTTCTTCTTCTTTCGACCTGGGTCCAGCCAAGGTTTGACCGGCATTTTTCATTGCTTCAACCACTTCCAATTCCAATTCAACATTACGTTTGATCATCATTTTCTTAAAGGTTAAAAAATCATCGACCGCAATCAATTTTTCAAAAACATTTTTGTTTTCGGGTCTCGCATCCATGCCTGCTTCACATGCTTCGGCAAATTGTATTTCCGTCACACCTATTTCGGCCAAATGTGTTTCCAACAAATTGTCAATGAGATTACGAAATTTGCTAAATTTATCGTGGTACACCAATTTGTTCTCCTCGTCGTTGTCAAAAATGACACAATTCTCGTCAATGAATGTCATGACCGGCACCTGTTTGGCAATAAAGAAAGAAATAGAGGGGGGTGGTCAGTTAGGTTTTAAAAAGTCCAATCGTTGACGGCGGTGCCACCATAAAACCGCAACAAGATTCGGTTCTTACCTCCCAAGTCGGGGCTCGAAAAACATTCATCATGTAGTCGAACAACCAATCGTTCTCTGAAGATTGTGTTGTGACAGACATGGTGCGGTGTTTTGGTGTTTTTGGGGCAGCACTTCCACGTCGGTTTGAAGTGAAGGGGCTAAGTGGTCGAAGACGCCATCCTCTGGCATCTCGAAAACTAAAACCGAGTGAGTTCAAACGCCCTCCCCTCCTTCTACCTCTCTTGCCAACGATGAACCCCCTCCAGGAAGATGAAACGCTGTCCGAACAACACATGCTTGGTTTGATCAATCATTACTTGTCACTTCATGTCTATTCCACTGCTACGTTCTTGTGTGAACGTCTGTATGCCCAAAACAAAAAACCATCCATTCTTAATAAATTGGCCGCTTGTTACTACGCTTCGAATCACATTGAAAAAACATTCATGCTGTTACGTGGTTGCACCAGCCCCGACAATCGATATCTGTACGCGGTATGTGCTGAAAAATTAGGTAATTTGCAAGAAGCTGAAAAATCATTGTTGTACGACAGTACTTGTCCCTCGGTGCCCTTGGCAACCCACATTAAGAATTTAAACAACACCGTCTTGAACACCACGTCATCACCAAATGAATGTGCAGCAGCAACGCGTCAATTTGTCCAAGATCAAATGCATGTACCCAACGGTGCGTCCGGTTTGTTTATGTTGGGTACAATTTGTCGCAAAGGAAATCGTAAACAACAAGCACATACTTGTTTCAAATTGTGTCTGGTGCTGGAACCTCACTTTTGGGGAGCTTTCGCAGCATTGTCTGAAATGGGTTTTGAAGGACATGAAAATCAATTTCAACAGGCAAACCAACAATCCAGTGAAGCCGCGGACCCCTCTTCCACCTCCTCCCTTTCCTCCCTTTCCTCCTCGTCTTCATCGTCGTTAGCTGTACCGTCCGCCTCTGCGTTTGCCACACCTGGATTTGCTGCAACAACACCCCTGTCCAATACAGCGTACGAAACTCCTGGTGTCAACAGCAGCAGCAGCAGCAGCAGCAGCAGTGCTACCACCACCACCACCACCACCACCACCACCACCACCAACAACAATATCCTTTCCACAAATGAACCACGAACACCCTCCAACAACAACAACAACACCACAGGTATCCCCACACCAAGAAATACGGTTGGACGACCCCGTACCCATCCATCCGATTACATTTCAGATCAACAGGCCAATCTTGCATTGTTTAAATTGTTGCATGTATTGGGCACGGGGTACCATTTGTTGTGCCAATACCAATGCAAAAGTGCTTTAAAAATGTTCAATACTTTGCATGCCAAAGATTGCAATTCGGGTTGGGTCTTGAATCAAATTGCCAAATGTTATTTTGAAATACCCAATTACAAACAAGCAGCATTCATTTTTGAAAAAATACGTACAATTGAACCGTACCGCACGGAAGGAATGGAATTGTATTCCACAACATTGTGGCAATTGAAACAAGAAATTAAATTGTCTTATTTAGCACAACAATTGACGCAATATGGAAAAGTTTCGCCCCATGTTTGGTGTGTTGTGGGCAATTGTTTTTCATTTCAAAAAGAACATGATTTAGCCTTAAAATTTTTTCAACGAGCAATTCAAATCGACGATCGATTCACGTACGCCTACACGTTGTCCGGGCACGAATACGTGTCCAACGAAGATTTTGACAAAGCCATCGAATGTTACCGCCATGCCATTCGCACAGACGATCGTCATTACAATGCTTGGTTTGGCTTGGGTACCATTTATTACCGACAAGAAAAATATGACATTGCCGAATATCATTTTCGCAAAGCATTGAATATTAATTCTAAATCTTCTGTGCTGCATAATTATGTAGGATTGGTTCAGTCACAGCGTGGCGAAGTAAGTCGACCGGTTGGATTGGTTGTATGTTTATGTGTGTGTACTGATTGTTCTTCTGTTTTCTTTTTTCTTTTTTCTCTTTTGTTTTTGTCATGTTGTTACAGAACGAAAGTGCATTGGAATCACTTGAAGAAGCAACGAAATTGGGACCGGGCAATCCTCAAGCGAAATTCACTCGTGCTCGAATATTGCGTAAAATGAATCGATTCGAAGAAGCCTTGGATCATTTTACCGCCGTCCGTGATTTTGTGCCAAGAGAGGCCTCGGTTCATTTTGAAATGGGGCGAGTCTGCAAACAGTTGGGTAGAATTGATGATGCGATGAAACATTTTACCACTGCTTTGGATTTAGATCCAAAAGACAGCAATGCTATCAAAACGGCTTTAGATAAATTGTATGAAATGGATGACGTGGATGATGCTTTGTAAAAGGTAATGGCAGGGGGTGTGGAAGAGATTCGGTGACAGAGATTTTTTGTGTTCGAGCATTTATACATTTATACACCAATCGAGATGAGAGTTTTTGCCGGGTACCGGGTACCGTGCACCTGAAAAACATAAACATGCTCTCAGGTAATACACGGTAATACACCCTCTATACGGGTAACCTCTACCTTGTATACAATATGTTAACGATGTAGCACCAGCAACCTGGAGTGCACCTGTAACTGTGCAGTACACACCACCCTGTTGTTGTGCCGTGCAGAAGATGCCCCACCATTTTGTTGAGATTGAGATGTGTTTTTGACTTTTTAAATTTTGAGTTCAAAAAAACTAAAAAACCACAGCAACAATGGCAGCAAAGTAGGAGGAACGTGGCATATCTTTCAACACACGACACCACCATCTAAAAACATGGACGTCAATACCTTTCAACCCGAAGAATGGGCTCTCCCTAAAGAATTCGAATGTCCCGTGACACGAGAGATGATGGCTGAGCCAGTCTTGGCAGCCGATGGACACTCCTACGATAGATATGCAATTGCTTATTGGTTATCCGCTCACAGTACTTCACCCGTGACAAACGGACAGCTTATCCACAACAATTTAACTCCCAACCACACTTTGGCGGCCTTGATTGATCACCATCGTTCTCGGTTGGGCCAAGAGATGTTACGGCGGGTGCATGATTCTAACACTGAGAACGATGTAAGAAACCTTGAACATTTGGTTGAACAAGGAGGCAACATGAACATCCGCACTGCTCAAGGCAATTCTTTGCTGGCAGAAGCAGTGCGTGCGTGTCGGTTGGACATTGTTCAACTGTTATTGAAACACGGTGTTGATGTGAATTGTACACAGAACGACAAAGGCGAAGATTTGCTTTCATTGGCAAAAGAACTGCCGGTAGACATCTCTGCAAAGTTTGTGCAACTGCTTGCACCCATCATCGAAAAAAAAGTGGCCGAAGCAGCAGAAGCCAAAAGGCAAGCAGAAACAACACAGGAACAGGATGTGCATGGTGGTACAAACGACACCGTCCAAGAAAACGAAGGGTTGTTGGAGGGCTTTCCAACACAGGTGAATGGATGGAGCATCGATGCGAGCATCGGTTTCTTTCCATCATTGTTTGCTTTGATGTTCACCAGTTGGTTTATACCAACATCGAATGAATTGCCAACAGCAAGAGAACATTTTATGAACAATGCATTGAAGAAGTTGACAATTAGTTTGGTGGTGCTATCAATATTACTGATTGTGGTCTTGTAGCATGTGCAGAAGGTGTGTGTAAGGAAGAGTGAAAAGGAGGTGCTGTGTGCTGGTGGTACACACGACAATCGTGACACACAGAGACAGTGTTAGTACCTCTTGGTATACGTACGTGGTAATGCTTGTACAACTTACAACCACCGAGAGTATAAAACAAAGAGATAAGGAATTAGAGATTAATTTACACGTATCATATGGGTGTATTTTCAATGCGTAAACTACCCCCCGACTTTTCAACAATTTCAACGTAGTTTCCTGGAAATATTCCCCGTCCGCCTTCTGTGCTTGCTGGTCGATCTTTGGAATATTTTTCTCCAAACCACCAATCTCCACGGCGTTCCACCCCCCAAACAAGAGAAGCTCTTTCTAATTCCAAATCACCGTCTTCTTGCGCTGGAAAATTATGAAGAGCACGCAACAGCGTCCTCATTTCTTTGGGCGACGGTAGTTGTGGTGGTGTTGCTGATTTTGTCTTTTCATCCTCCAGAAATTGTTTCAATTTGTTTTCAACCGAATTTGAATCAAAATCAATTGGAGTGTTGGTGGTTGATTTTGATTCGTCTTTTACATCTTTCCCGGGGTCTTTCACATCATTCACATCACTCACGTTGTCTTTAACGTCTTTGACGTCTTTGACATCTTTGACATCTTTGACATCTTTGACATCTTTGACATCTTTGACATCTTTGACATCTTTGACATCGTTTGCAACAACAACAGATGGCGTGTGACTACCCGGGTTCGTTTGACCTTCAATCGTTTGATCCTCCTCAATCGTTTGTCGTGGTGGACTAACCGTGAGTCCTCCAAACAGATTCAAGCGATCTTTTGAATAGACTTTCTTGATTGCTTTGCCTCCTTCCTCCCCATCTTCCCCATCTTTCCCCTCCCCGCCCACATTCACATCAGGTTCACGATGGCTATTGCTACCGCCACCATACATCTCAACGTGCTCATGGCCAAAACTATCGCTCGTTGAATGGTCCTTGTAAGACACTGCTGCCGATTCAGGTTCCTTTAAAAATTTACCAAGCAATGCTCTGGATTCAGGTCGCTCGTTTGATGGAAATGCATCAAATTCATCTTCGGATTTTCTTTCTTCCAGATCCCTGTCATGTCGGTATTGTTGAGCTGGATGCATCGTTGAATCCGGTGTATTTGACGTTTGCCAACTGGCTAAACTATGATCAAATGTCTCTGCTGTTTCCGGTGTATCCCTTGGCCCACTAATGTTTAATATTACAAGATCTTGTGGAAGTACCTTCACTTGCATTGCTGCCCGACCTTTGGATTTGCCATCCAAAACAACTGAATATCTTCCCATCTTCCCCAAGGGCAACGATGGAGAGGGTCCTTCGGGTTCACACCATGCACCGCGTGTACCTGTTCTTCCTTTCAAATGTGAAGCAATAGTAGGTCCATACAATTTAACCCGCACAATTGGTTCAGAAGATGGCCATTCTCTTATTCGATCATCGTGTGCCGCTGTATGTAGACGTTCATCAAAGGAAACACGTAAATTTTGTTTGGACCGATGTTGATCTTCCAAACCGTTTAATATGTTGTTTTTTTCTTCTCTGGTCAATGCTGCATTGGATGCACCATTTGTATCGTCTTCACTGCTACTGCTGCTGCTGCTGCTGCTGCTTGAATCACTGTCATAACGACGACGGCTTCGTCTACGTCGTCCGTGCTTTGACTTTTTGGCCTTGCGATTTCTAAAATTTCTATGATTTCGATGAGTTTTGTTACCGTGTGGCTGCTGCTGTCGTTGGCGTTGGTGATGTTGTTGTTCCTCGTATTGGCGTTGCTGTTCTAAACGAAATTTACCATCTCTTTGTTGCCAAGTGGCAATGTGCAAACGAAGTGCATCCAATACATCTGGATGCGACAGAAACAAATAATGGTACAACACATCACCATCCAATCGTAATACAGTTGTGCCATTGTCCAAGGCCAACAAGGTTGCCGCAGCACACCATGGTGTTGCGCCACACACATATGCAATGGCTTCAAAACTAAACCAACGGGACGGTTGCACCAAAGTGGCGGTTGATTGATATTGTTGTTGGTGTTGGTCAGGTTGCCACGTGTTTTTTCTCTCTCCGATGGATATACGGCCCGTGGATAAATAGTGCAAGGTTTTCAGGGTCTCGTTTTGTTCGACAATCGTTTGATTGCAGAGATATGTAGTACTGTACATGGTTTTTGCTAATTTTTGCCGGACAATGAACGACAGCGACAAAGATGTTGATGTTGAAAATTCAAACACTGTTTCTAAATGTTGTACCCAGGTGTGGTGTGCCACAGCGTGTCTCAACGCTGGTGGCATGTTGACCAGTAGACGGTCCTTGGGTTGTTGTTTATCTTGTTGCTGCTTCCACCATTGTTGCAATTGACACGATAAGGCTGTATGTTGTAATTTGTTTTTCCAAATAAAACGATGCATTGTACTTGTTGCTTTTTGCTGCCCACAAAGTATTGTCCACGATACGCTGCGAACAATAAGTATTACGAAAAGCAACGATGTAATGGTTTCGTACACCAATGTGGCCGATGTGTGGACATCGGAACGATCTTTGGTCATGGTCCAGACGTATTGCTCCGCTACATTTGTGTACGACAAAGTACGAGTGTTGTTGATGGAAATCGTTTCACTGGACGACGAAGACGACAACAAGTCAAACATAATCGTTAAATGATACACTATGCACAGCAGCACGATATCTCTGGTCCAAAACAATAAAGTACCACGTGCAACATGGTCGTGATGGTTTGTGTTTGCTTTTAAAAATTGAAAAAGGTAATGTGAAACCCCAAATACAACGGCACGAATCAGATTGACATACAATTTCACATAAGAAGCCTTGTCAAACATGGCTCGAAATAGATTGGATTGCACTCTGTTGTTCACGAGTGTTGAAGCCTCTTTGAAAAAAAATATGGACACTAGATTGACGATGCACAGACCAGCAATCGTTTGCAACACATTGGCGAGAGAATTGGCGAGAGAAGAGAGGCCTCTCTTCTTTGATCGTGTCTTGTTTTGATTCTTGTGCCCACAACAACAGGTTTTAATCGTGTTGTCGATGGCAGAAACCAACAAAACGACATCAATGACGAGCAATATAGCATGCATTGAGGATTGCAACGAATCTCCCTCTTGAATGGCTTGGTCAAGAGGAGCTACCAGGAACAATCCTGCAACACACACCTGCACGACCCAACACCACGACAACCATACTGTTGCAGCGGTCCGATTGGTTGCTGTCTGGTAGTGTGGGGGGGCGGCATGGTTTGACCCCTTGTTGGTCTCTTTGAACCGTTCTTTTGCAAGTGACCGAGACAGCCGACGTCCAAGAAGTGACCCTCCCATGGATCCACTGGCCAGTTCAACTTTGCCAACATTGCGACCTGACATGTATCTTGCATTTCTGGCGCGCCGCCGAAAAGTTGCAGCAACCCGTAGAACCACCATCAACAATCGCCATCTTCTTTTTGTATTGTTGAGAGGACCAAGTATTTGAAAACAGGTTCTGTTGCCCACGAAAATGGTGTTGATGCGAAGACTCAATTGTTGGGACAAGAGTTTTTGAGAATGGGAATGACTGATGGAAGCTAAACCAATGCAAGACAGCAGGGATTCAAGGCACGTGGGAGGGGACGCAGCTTGATGAATCGATTTGATGTAGGACAATGCTTCGTCGTCCGATTCTTTGGTGCGTATGGATTGCGCATAACGTGACTGTGGTTTCGGCGGGTCTGTGTTGGTGTCTTCTTGTTCTTCTTGTTCTTCCTTCTCTTGATTGGGGGAGTGGGTCGATGGTTTGGAAAAGGACGACAGATTGTTTTGAAGGTTTAATGGGAGGAGCTGTTTTGGTTTGGAAGAGCGAAACTTTGGTTGGCCATACGCTTGGTATTGTTGATATTCTGACAAATCGTCGGCCATTCGTGTTCCAGGAGCTGACAACCTCAATGGGAGAGACTAAGCTTTGAATAATCAACGGTTAGTTAATTAGTTAGTTTGTGTCTACAGTTGTCATGTTGTCATCCCCTTAATCGAAACTTTATTAATCAACGGTCATCCTGGTCATCCGGGGGCGG
>Ga0115005_10005124_pt1 | contig 10375 bp, 10 predicted proteins | sample ArcOceMetagenome_FD_87163 | JGI IMG/M metagenome (GOLD analysis project Ga0115005, IMG submission 87163) | Marine eukaryotic phytoplankton communities from Arctic Ocean - Arctic Ocean - Greenland ARC118M Metagenome | ecosystem: Environmental > Aquatic > Marine > Oceanic | place: Arctic Ocean...
AGACTGATTGATTATTCCATCAACGAGAAATCATCCGAGACCGTGACTGGGAGACAGTGACTGAAAAGAGGGGTCAGATTGCACGCCTCTCGCCCGCGCAATTTTGAACGCCCCCGTCTGGCATGGCATAATAGATCATCTTCTTCAACAACACTAGAATTTTTGAGAGCGTGACTGATGTCTGGTGTCATGCGTCAGCGACGCCGGATTGGATGTTGAATAGATGGTTGACAACTAAACTGTGGGGTGTGCAAATCTTATTAAATCCAAACAACCAATCAAACCACCAATCAACATGATGACAGAACTCGTATTCGAGGTAAATAAATACCATTGCCAAATTGCGTGAATCTGCTGCCTGCAGAGCAGAATTACGCTCTGATGATGCCGAGTCTCTGATTCTCACTTCAAGATAGATGACTATGATAACATTTATTCCGGACTCGTGTAGACCTATTATGTGGGTTCGTGTCTAATTAGTCTCTTGGAAAAATGCTTCTGGTCGGTGATCGAATCTAACAGGCACGGCATATTGATAATCACATATCCACATCCACTCAAGAGAACAAGAGAAAAGGCTTCTCAAATTGGATTCCTCAGCCTCTTTACACTCCTTTCTCACCCTCCTTTCTCACTTCAACATGAACCTTTCACAGTTCTCCGCCACCAATGTGATTATTGGAGCATCGTGCCTCGCTCTCTTGTGGGCACTCCTCCAATTCCTGATCGTCGCCAGGATTCCCGTAGAGACTGCTGGATCATCCTCGGAAGAGTCCGGTCTCGTCAGTGGAAACGACGAAAACACCACTGCTCGTCTTATTGAAATTTATACAGCTATTTATGAGGGAGCTGAGTCCTTCCTCCGCGCAGAGTACACTGTATGTGCTTTGTTTGTTATAGCTTTTACTGTCGTTATTTTCTTCCTTATTTCATGGGGAACTGGATGGGATAAGATGCGCGGATTCTTAACAGCTCTTTCCTTTGTCCTTGGAGCTGTTACCTCCATGGCAGCTGGATACTTGGGAATGAAGGTTGCTGTATTTTCCAATGTTAGGACCACTGTCTCTGCACAAAAGCCAGGATGGACCGCATGTTTCAATACTGCATTCCGTGCTGGAGCAGTTATGGGATTCGCTCTTTGCGGTCTTGGAATCATGATGCTCTACCTTACCATGTTGGCATTCAGGGTTTACTACCCCACTCCTGATAGCTGGGTTTACCTCACTGAGTGTCTTACTGGATATGGTCTTGGAGGATCCTCTATTGCCATGTTTGGTCGTGTCGGAGGAGGAATTTACACAAAGGCTGCTGATGTTGGAGCTGATCTTGTCGGAAAGGTTGTCCATGGAATCCCTGAGGATGATCCCCGTAACCCCGCTACCATTGCTGATAATGTTGGAGACAATGTAGGAGATGTTGCTGGTATGGGAAGTGATCTTTTCGGATCTTTCGCTGAGGCTACCTGTGCTGCTTTGGTTATCGGACACAGTATTGGAATTGATGGATCCGAATATGGAGATTGGGATGCCATGTGTTTCCCTGTCATTGTTTCTGCCGTCGGTATTATTGTGTGCATCTTGTGTTCCTTCCTTGCTACACACATTCTTCCTGTTAAGAACGAAGCTGGTGTTGAAAAAGCACTCAAGCTTCAGCTCATCTCTACTACAATCCTCATGATCCCTACAGTATATCTTACTGCTGATGCTTTCCTCCCTCGTGAAATCAACATTGCTGCCACTGTTGGAAATGGAATCATTACCATTAGTCCCGACGATTGTGCCCTTTGTGTTGCAATGGGAGCTTTCGGAGGACTTACCATTGGACTCATTACCGAGTACTACACTTCTCACTCTTACAAGCCCGTGCGTGAGTTGGCTGACTCCTGTAAGACTGGAGCTGCAACTAACATGATTTACGGAATTGCTCTTGGATACAAGTCCGTCGTTATCCCCGTCATTGTACTTGCTGGAATTGTGTACGGATCCTTTTCTCGTTGCGATATGTACGGAGTTTCTCTTGCTGCTCTCGGTATGCTTTCAAACCTTGCTACTGGACTTACCATTGATGTGTACGGACCCGTTTGTGACAATGCTGGAGGAATTGCTGAGATGGCAGAGCTCGACTCTTACGTACGTGACAAGACTGATGCTCTTGATGCTGCTGGAAACACCACGGCTGCTATTGGAAAGGGATTCGCAATTGGATCTGCTGCCCTCGTGTCCCTTGCTCTTTTTGGAGCCTTCGTTACCCGTATCCGCACTGCTTCCGGTAATACTCTTTTCTTGGAGGGAGTTAACATGCTTGAGCCCCTTACTTTCGCATTCCTCATTATTGGAGGTATGATTCCATTTGCTTTCGCTGCTATGACCATGAAGTCTGTAGGTCTTGCTGCTATGGAGATGGTTAACGAGGTTCAGCGTCAGTTCGATGAGAAGCCCCACCTTCTCGACGCTAACCCTACCGAGCGTCCTGACTACGATGCCTGTATTGCTATTTCTACCAAAGCTTCTTTGAGAGAAATGGTGCCCCCAGGAGCTATGGTCATCCTCACCCCTCTTCTTACCGGAATCTTCTTTGGAGTCCAGGCTGTATGTGGTCTCCTTGTGGGATCTCTTATTGCATCTGTCCAGCTCGCTATCTCCATGTCTAACTCTGGAGGAGCTTGGGATAACGCTAAGAAGTACATTGAGAAGGCTTCCCCAGACTCTGAGCTCAAGGGTAAGGGATCTGATATTCACAAGGCTGCTGTTGTGGGAGATACCGTTGGAGATCCTTTCAAGGATACTTCTGGACCTGCCCTCAACATTGTAATGAAGTTGATGGCTGTTTTGTCTCTGGTATTTGCCGACACCTTCTATGCTTTCAATAATGGAGGCGGAATTTTCAACCTTTAAATAAATAAATAGATTTTTGTCATGATATTCTTTCATTTCAGCCATTCCACGTACTTTATAACCATACCCCCGAGGTCGCAATCTTAATTTTTAAAAGCACAGCAGTGGCAAGATGAATCAGAGTTGAATTGCGGAAGACGTTGATAAAGAACAGGGAATGTTAGACTTGATACATCAGATCACAACATTATATTTATCGGCCTTCTGATTGTGGGCATATTATTTAAAACAAATGCAAGGCTTCCCTGAAAAGAGGCCCTACGTTCAACGTGTACGTTATTTTAAAAACTCTTTATTTACTTCCACATATTCACAACTACAAATGAAAAAGAATCATAATAAATTTTAAAACAGCTGCTTTTTTAAACATGCCATCACAGGTGCCACATCATACAGTATAGTACAGTACATTAGCTCAAAGATTCTATGTACTGTTATCAATGAAAATGTCACGGATATTGTTTGCCGTTGGATCGTTTTGGGTCAAGGCACGTCAATGCAAAACTGGAGAATTACTCGTAATTCTGTCAATAGAAAATCTACGATTGTTATTAAAAACTTCCTGCTTTGATCTCTTTTTTTCTTACTTGTACTTCTTATCCTCAGATGTCAATCAGCAACCTCTCTCTCAGTCGATACTGAATAAAACATTGTGAACTTATCCTTGTGCCGTCCATGAAACCTACAGCCGCGTGCGGCTTCTGTACACAAAGCATAATCAAGTCACCTGGCTCAACATGGATCTTCAATGGAACTCCCAATGTTTCTAGTATTGAAACCACTACGTCACCATCATCTAGAAACAAAACTACTACACTAAGGCCATCAATGATGTCCTTTGTAGAAACACCCAACTCTTTTCTCAATTCCATTTGCAACTCGGCGTCTTGAGTCGTTTTTAAAAACTGGCCATTCTTCCTGATTCATCAAAACTTCCGCGAACGGAAAATCCCGATTTTTGTGTCGTGGAACGTCTTTTCTCATGACTGAAATCTCAAAATCGCAAGCTAATAAGACCGGGGGGCTTAACTAAAACCGACACAGAGCATCGCCGAAGAAGGCTTCATTTTGTTTCTTTCATAATTTTCCCAGTCACAACAACAGATTGAAACCAAACTGAAAACATGCCACCTTGCAATCAAAATATACGTATCATACCTGCACCCACCAATAACATGATGGAACATGAAATGACTGATGTTAGCTCCCACAATATTGTTCAAGGAAAGTTTGATGAGGGTACTAAAGGCATCTTGACTCCAAATGAAACTGATGTGTTATGTGGACGAGGAGGAACCATCAACACACACCCAGGAAACGCAACTTTTAGAAAGCTAGTTGAGACGAGTAAGCGTATCTATCTCACAGCTCGTTTCAAACGTGAAAAGCGCTTGATTGCAGAAGGTATTCTAAACGACATCAAGGGGCAGAATCCACCTGGCAGGTTCCTCCTGAAAAAGGACGATGCATGGTACGAGATTCCTTCCGAAAAGGCAAGGGATAAAACATCTCAGGCTTTGCGCGAGGGAGCTCCGAAGCTCCGTGAAGAGATCCAAAACGAATTAGATGCACAGCGTGTAGAACAAAAATCTGCACCTCATCATGATTACAACCCTGGTTACGATGCAAGGCAGAATGATAATTACTATGGAAGAGAAAGCCAACATGGCTATGGATCTCCGGAGCCTCACCAGAGCCAAAGTCATCGTTTTGACTATAATAATATCATGAATACAATGGCTAATGCATTTGGATGCCCTGGAAATCTCAGTGATGTTCGCGATGATGACCGCATGCATGGTAACTATCCACCACAGCACGAACATCATCACCACACGTACAACAATGGTGGGAATTCTGAAGACCAAAAGGGTTCCAATGGCTGGGACCAAAGTGAGTATTATGACCACAAAGCACCCCAGGAATACAATCACGGTCGTAGTAATCAAGGTTATTATGATCCAGATCCTGCTGTGACCCATGGTCACCATTTGAAACGACAGCCTTATCACAATAATCATCAAGGATCGCCAAACGACGTTAGTTCATTCGGAACGGATAGCGAACGGAATCAGAAACGCTTCCGTACATCTTCTCCTGTGGATTCGTCGATGGATTGTCAACCTACACGTCAGCATGAAGGGGGTCGTTCAGATCTGGATGTGCGGACTCCGCCGCCAGATGAAGATGGGCATCCGAATCCAAATATGTGCTCAGCAACTTTTTGTCAGACCAATTTATTTGACATTGCTTCTTGGACAATCTACGGTGACCAGCCTACAAATCATATTGACAAAGTGAATAGTATTGAGATTGATGAACCCGTGTCTCAGAGCGACTTGAAGGGCTCATCTTTAGTCAATGTCTTTAATGATAGTACCTCCAGCATTATGGAACCCCTACCGGTACCAGAGGTTGGCACGGGGAAAAGCGGATCTATGATGTCTCTCACCGATTCGGTGCTCAATGATTCGGCTCTGAACTTACTTCATACGGCATCGTTGGAAATGAATTTTTCCACGTAAGAGACGAAACAATCTCAACTACACGTACTCAAGCCATCATTCATTTAGACAATAAAACATAAAATACACGCAATATATTGAATATATGTTCTACACATACAGTATGAATACACGTATTCAAAACGATCAAAACCGTTATTGATGTTTTTAGTTTGAAGTTCAGCTAAAAAATCATCTTGATCTCAGACGATTGAATGTTTTTCATTTGCAGTTGAAAACTTGTTCACAACGGCGTTTCTCAAACTTTACAGAAACGCGATGGATATGGTCGTTATCCCTGCCTAATTTGAAATTGTGAATTATTTTCATTGGACAGGTGCTACACTACAAATCATTTTTAAACAGCTCTCACGTGACCTTTTCTTCATTACATCATGAAAGACTTCACATAAAGTCCAACTAGGTTTTGCCATGAAATAGTTCAGTATTGTTTGTAAACAAGAGATAAATCGATTGCCTAACGTACAATCTAAGAATCAAATTATATTGCAACGCATAGTTTTCCAAGCACGCACATGTTCAATGTGTGTGCGTGCCACAATAAATATTTCACCATATTCTTCCATTTCCTCACCCAACTCCTTCCAAATTCAAATCCAACCCGCATCAATCCTAACCCAACCCTAAAATTTCTAATTAAAAATGAAACTACATATAAACTAGCTTACTTAGCCATGGGATGTCCAGCAATGTATTCGGTAGCATCTTCAATACTCGTAATCTTATCAGCCTCCGCGTCCGGAATCTCAATCGCGAATTCATCCTCAATCGCCATGACGACCTCTACAGAATCGAGAGAGTCGAGTCCGAGATCATCGGAGAATTTGGCCTGTGGTGTTACCTTGGCGGGATCGACTTTGTCAAAGTTCTTGACTACGGTGACGATGCGGTCGGTTACTTCTCCTGCGTCGATGAAGGTCTGTTGGGTTTGTGAAAAAAGTGAGAAACTGCATGCAGATAGATGTATTGATATTGAAAAGTGCAAACTTACGCTTGCGGCAAAGTGTCTGACGAGGTTGGGCTGCTGGGTGCGAACAGCAGATCTGGAAGCAGCACGGAGAGCGAATCTGGAAGCAGAGGAGAACATGTTTTGAATCTGTGTACAGTAAGTAGGATTTGCCAAAGTAAGATTCACAAAGAATGAGCTACAAGAATGAAAATTGCAAGATATTTTTGTGCAATTCAATGCAAAATACACAAATTCTGATTCACAAGGTAGTGAATGATACGTTTGATAGGTATTGGCGGGCGGGAGTGCGAGTGCTGCGCAATGCATGAAACGAGGTCCATGCCAAAAATCCTTGCATCGTCCATTCCCACACTGAAGAACTCTTCTTCATCTTTAGGCTTGTAATGAAGTTTGGAATCATTTGGAGATGTAGGTGTGGTTACTTACTGGTTAGTCGGTCTAGTTATGAGAGTTGATTGTGTTGTTATCGTCGTCGCATCATCATTCGAGTCCTTCCACCTTTCTTCCTGGCGGCGAGGGTGGTGTTGTGCCTTGAAAAATGAAAATATGGTCTGTCCGTCAGCAAAAGGGGCCTAGGTGCAGTTTCAGATTGACCCCGCTACAGAGGTCGGAGAAAAGATCATCATGTGCAAAAATGACGAAACCGAAAGCATAGCAGACCCGATCATAATGAAACTGCTGGTAAATCCTATCCAAAAAAGCCAGCTAAGCTATAACCTTTTCTTCAAAGGACCCACCGCTAAGTCAAAGTTCAATCAATTTGAATTTCATCATACTTTGGATCCACAAAAGTAATCAATCATGGAGTGGGAACAACAATCAAGTTCATCCTATATCAACCCAAACGCATATTCATCTCCAACCCAAGGAGCCGGTAGCGGTATGCGTCGACGAACCGTCCCATCATCCCAACAATCATCTTTCTCCAACAACCCCTCATCCCCCACCGCAAAATATGACAAACCTCTCAAACGAAACCTCAAAAAACTCGACATATTCACCAAAGTCGAACAAGACCTCACCGTCAAAACCGACAGCGGGGGAATCATGACCATCCTCGCCTACTTCCTAACCCTCATCATCGTCCTAGCGGAAATATACAATCACCGCTCTCTCAGTAGTACCGTCACCCAGCATATGATCGTGGATAAATCTTTAGGAAAAAAGATGAGGGTTGATCTCAACATCACCTTTCCAGCCTTGCACTGCGATGATGTCCATATAGATATCATGGACGTGGCAGGCGATGCTCATAATGATGTCATGGACACCATGACCAAAACCCCCCTTCATCTGGATGGGAGCAGGCTTAGCAAAGACGAGATTCGAGTAGAGATTAATAACGCGCATGAAAAAGAGAAGGAGGTCCTTATTGCCTTGGATAAGAGTTTGGCAAAGGATTATTGCGGTCCGTGCTACGGGGCTGGAAAGGAGGGAGAATGCTGTAATCATTGCGATGATGTGATTAAGGTCTATAAAGAAAAGAAATGGGATTTTCAAGGTGTGCAGCATTTGGCAGAGCAGTGCATTAGGGAGGGGAAGTCCAAGCCCAGGGCGTTGAAGGGTGGGGAAGGATGTCAAATTGCGGGATTTATGGAGTTTGGGAGGGTGAATGGGAATTTTCATATTGCCATGGGGGAAGGTGTGGAGAGGAATGGGCAGCATATTCATACATTTTTGCCAGAGGATACGGCGAGGTTTAATGCAAGTCATGTGATTCATGAGTTGCGCTTTGGGCCAATTTATGGGGAGGAGAAAATGGAAAAGAAGTCCTCCAAGAATAATGAACAGACTTCGTTGGAAGGAGTGTCCAAAATTGTGACTGAAAAGAATGGTGAGTGGTATATATATTCAAATATGCTGCAAGCAAATATTGTATAGGTGCAAATCCAAGTGATTTGTTCTTCGTTTCAATGATGTTTACTATTAGTTTGTTCCAAAACTAATGCTGTACATGTACGTCCGTACAATTCATATCATGAAACAGGTGTCACTGGAATGTTCCAATACTTTATTAAAATCGTTCCAACATCCTACAAAGGTAAAAAGATTGTTCAAGAAATTCATCCCAACTTTGACATGACTAAAGAACCACTCTTGGAAACAAATCGCTATTTCGTCACGGAAAGATTCAATCCACTCATGGAACTTGATGATGAACACTGGGACCTTGCTTCCGAATTATTCGCTGAGGAAGATGACGATAGTGAATTTGCAGCTGCCAAGGTTGGTGGAAAGAGTGGAACGAGTCATGATAAACACGAGCATCATTACAAACAAAAGTCTGTTCTGCCCGGAGTATTCTTTATTTATCAAGTGTACCCTTTTGCTGTTGAGATCTCAAAGCAGGAGATACCGCTAACGCATCTGTTGATTCGAATTTTGGCCACCATTGGTGGTGTTTTCACAATTGTTGGGTGGTTGGATACAATTATGTACTCAAAAAGGCAGAATAAAGGTCTTGGTAAGCGTTAATAAAAGATTCCTTTCCTGCCATTGTACTGTATTTATAATACGTGTACTGTATGTTGAATCATTTCAGGTTTATTTTTATAGAGATTTTTGCCATTATAATAAACCACAGCAGTTGGTTATACCTTGGTTACACCGAGGGATAGAATGGGGTACGGTAATATTTTCGTCGAGGTAGGCTCCGTTCGTTATCTTTGTTACGATTCAAAGCATGCGACACAAATTTCAAAATTACCATTGGAATTGTGACATTATTCAGATGAGTCATTATTTCCCCATCCCTGAATTGACAGGGCGTGACCAGCATAATTAATTACAGGTAGGGAGAAGAGAGAACGCAACGAACGCCTTTGGGTTAAGACTTATCCGGAGTCAACACACGGCTCACAAGCTATAATCCTTTCTTTGAAAAATCAAATGGAACTTGCAAGACTCACTGCTGCAGCAGCAGCAGGAACGTGCCATTTGAAATGGCACGTTGATGAACTGCCTGCTTCCCTTGCTGAAAATGGAATGACCAGAAGAGCATTGCGCAAATTCACCACCGGTGCCAACGAAACAATGTCAATAGCCAGCAATTCCTCTTCATGTTTCGGCTCTTCCGGTCTATTTTTTCCACGCCGGAGAAAAACTAGGATACAATTCGATATGAATAAATATTGCGAGTTGAACGAAGATAAACTACCAACCGGGATTAGTGCCGTGTACAATTTGGAAATTGAGAGACGAGCAGTGAATTATCAGAACCGTGAAAAAGGATACTTATGCGATGCAGAAAACAAGATTTCTCACCAATTGGTATTCACAAAAAAACGAGTGTATCAAAACAGTCGGCAGTTTGGATGAACGATAATTCTTTTCCTCGTGCTGAGCACAGATTAGAATGAATCAAACGAATTAATGTATTGTAGTAGTATTGATTCACACTCGAATATTTCAATCTATCATCTTCAATGCAAATTTTTCGCGGGTGCATGAATGGATACTCGTCGTCATGGTCGTCATCCTCGTTTCCGTTTCCGTTTCTAGTCGTAATGGTGTTCACCCACTGCTCGGCATGTTCTGGAGTCAGTATGTGCGTGACATTCCTTTGCCAGTCCTGGTGACTTGCATGTACTGTAGAATGATCAGATCTATCTGGTGTGTCATGAGTTCGATCGCTTGGTTCGATCAAATAATTTTTATGTCGCGTTGATGGAGTGGCTATGTACGCTTGCCACGGTTGGAGAGAGCAGGTCTGTCATGTGTTTCTTGAGATGAAAAGTTTGTTATATCGGCGGCAGGTTTATGAAGAGTGTCTGAATCTTCTTCTGTAGGATTCATTGTTTGGTTGCACTAGGTTTATTACAAGTAAGTTAAGGAGTGGTTTGCCGACGTTGGAAAGGTTGATTATGTCACCAGATCAAGTCATAATATGTGGCTCAATCCCTACTTAACCTTCAGGGATAGACGCATACGTGTGTAGATATCCTGTACGTTGAAGAATGAACAGACACCATTTGTTTAATACGAAT
>Ga0115005_10005125_pt1 | contig 10374 bp, 11 predicted proteins | sample ArcOceMetagenome_FD_87163 | JGI IMG/M metagenome (GOLD analysis project Ga0115005, IMG submission 87163) | Marine eukaryotic phytoplankton communities from Arctic Ocean - Arctic Ocean - Greenland ARC118M Metagenome | ecosystem: Environmental > Aquatic > Marine > Oceanic | place: Arctic Ocean...
GTCTTCTGAAAATGCTGACTAATGCCAATCTGACCGTAAATGGGGATGACGGAGGGTACACTAGTATTGATAATGATAACACAGTATTGAGAATGCTCCATTTTCTACGTCTTTTGCACGTACTGGTAAAAGTGGTTTTCAAAAGTTGTATTGTTACAGCACTGTTCAGGACAACCCTTGCTTCTGACTTGATTGTCCTCGTTGGCAAGAGAGATTATGAAGATGTGTGGAATGCAATTAATTCCATCGATCTATCCTGATCAGTCGGATCTAGCGATTATCTTTCGGGTTATACTGCGTTACCCGACTGCTGATTTTGACTTAGTGAATTTTCTCTTGAATCTCTACTTTGTATCAAGGTGTGTCGTGATGCCATCCGTCGCTTGGTTACATGAGTGAGAAGGTCTTATTACTTAAAGGTGATGTTGATCCTGATGAGTTGATATCATCGTTTGTGTTCGCTGAAACATTTCCGATTCTCCAGGTGACGATGACGAGACTGCCTGCAGAATTGGTGGGAAAGTGGTTCGTGCAGCAAAAGTTCCAGATTTTGTTTTGATTTCTTGGCCTTTGTCTCCTTCGATGCTGGCCAACTAAACTTCAAAATGTTATGAATAGCTCGGAATCCAGAGTCAGTCACTCAATACGAGCCTCATGGGTAAGAGAACTTCGTTTCACCATCCTTGCTCTTGCCACGAATACTCATATTCGCAACATCATCAAAATGCGTTGCATTCCACGAATCAATCCTGTTCATTGCCATTACAACCTTCTGGCGCCTTTAGCTTTTTCTCGACTTTTTTCAAACCATGTCCTCTGGATAATGACTTCAAGCATAGAGCAGGGTTGTCCAGAACATCCACCGAAAGGCTTTACATAGCTGTGGCAGCACAGACGCAGACTAACATTTTTGGAAAACACATAGACAAATTCTTGTCGTCCTCTACGGCCTTGCAGTGTCACTTGCTGTCACTGACCTACGTCTCTGGGTGTTTACCGCTAAGGTCGGCCCTCAAACTTATTGATTTGGCGATTTTGTTTGGCTTATCCCCGGGGATACAAGTGATCACCCTTACCCAGAACAATATCTTCAATCACGGAGAAGAAGGAGCAGACAAAGAAGCGAAGGCAGGAGAAAATTGCTGCACGAACCATGGCGCAGAAGGTTGAAACAAACAAAGAAGGTGCAGCAGCTTGAAATGAGGTGGGAAAGATATGTTGTATTCAGAACCTTTATCTTATATTCAAGGAGAAAGGTCCTATTGTTTCTATCGCCATTTCGGCTGCGTACGCGGGCAACTACATACATACAAGATGGAAATCACCACCTGATTATGTGGTGCGAATTCAGCAGTTCACACAGGCCGGTAAAGGTTCTCTTGATGAATCTGCTAGGGCTGTAAAAGAAACTGAGGTGATTAGTCGATCAGTAAAAACTATATCGATAAAGATAACAAATTGCTGCGATGGAGTGCTTCGAGAATGGTTTGATTTATTAAATGGACAGAGATTTAGGCAACTTTAGTATGTGCTTTGTTTTAAAGGCGAATGGTAAAGCCACTTGTGCTTCTGAAATAACCTTCCTCGACATTTTCAACAGAACCACTAATAGTTGATGCATCCCAAGGATCTTGTGGAGCATCATTTGATAAAGACGGGGAAGCATCAGAGACCAGGAAATTAAACATTTTTGACACAGTTTGCAAATTGTTTTTTGTCCTCGGATCCTCTAGGGATTTCTTCTCTACGACAACAACGGGAACCGCATTTTCCTCAATGGAAGTGGTGACTTTCACAGGGATTTCACTAAGAACCGTATGTACGGTACGAGTGGCCTGCGGGGTCTCAATAATTGGTTCTAAAATGTCTTGCTCTGGTCCACGAATTTCTCCGTTTCCTTCTTTAGTCTCGTTACTGAGATTTGATTCGCACAAGGCTTTAATCTCTTCCATTGCCTTATTGTGAGAATCACCCTTTCCACCTCTGATGATGACACTAGAAGTGAGGCAATAGACATCAAGCTTAACTCCACAATCGCGTGCAATTCTATTCTTTTCACTTGTGGGTTTAGTGTCAAGGAAGATTGCTAGACTATTGTTATCAACATAGACATTAGTTCCTGGATTTCCCCCCTCCCAATGTATGATCCATTCATTCACCGCGCTGGCGGCATTTGACACAGCAGATTCTTCGCCATGAATACGAATCCTCGACAAGAATTTCTTAACACGATCAATTTGGACATGATGGGTGGCAGCAAAGTTGTTCATGTGTTTCAATGACTGCCCCACAAAGTGTGGCATGCTTGATTCGGGAAGATCCATAAATATGCTCTCCTTCTTGACTCTGTCAATGAGAGCCACGAGAGCGTTCTTACCTGCGTCATGTTTCCCAACGATACTGATTACAGAATCGATCTTAAAGATATCAATTTTGCACTTGCAAGAAGTCTCGATAGTAGCAATTTCATTACGATATGTCGTGAGCAATAATGAAAAAAGCCAGGAATCTGACGACCCGATATTAATCACAAAAATAAGTTCCTTGCACTGGTTCAACCTTTCTTCAACGGATTCCAAACCCTTGGTTAATTGCTCTGGTGATGCTGCCTGTACAATAAACATCTGCAAATCATGATCAAAAGTGATATCACATCCAGATTCAGCAGACATATGAATTAAGATCTTTGAGTCTCTAGCCACTTTAGCATAGAACCTAGCAACTTTCACCTTGGAACAGTATCTTGGGAATAGGCGCTCGACATGGTTCAGGAATAGCAATTTTGCTCTTCTAACATCGGTCCTCTTTGCGCTTACTTTCAAGCAGAGGTTTTTCTCATCAATTTGTGTTGTCGATTTCGTTTCATTTTCGACATTCTTCAAAAAGGTTGTTGTTTCTGCTTCAGAAGTGACCTTTTCAAAAAGTATAGGAGCTAAGGGAACGACTCCTTCATACGATCCTGATTCAAGTTCATCCATAGCTGCTTTCACGATTGGCACATCAAGATAATTGCCCCGTAACTTCGCATGCGAGTTGGTCAATGTCACTGTAACAGGTAGACCATTGGTGATCTGTCGTAAATTGCTTGTTTTTGAGAGGAACTCGTGCACTTCAGAGTTTATTCCGATTGACTCAATCACGCTAAACTTTGCCATCTCCTTCATTACCGCTCCTCTGCAAGCGTATGCCACTTTATCTTCGCCCCGGATAGTCATAACGTTCACTACGTTATTCATGCCGACCTTCGCTCCTTCATAATCCTTCTCAAACTTTGAAATATTTTTCCCACCTTTGCCGATCATGGCACCGATCACATTATCTGGCACGGAGATTTTCAAAACCAAAAAATGATCTCCACCAAATAGAAACCTCTTCACCTTTAGCACAGCTACGTCGACATTTTTCCGCAAACCACGAATTTCGATCACACCACGTGACCTAGCAAGATAAGTTTTAACGCCTTCTTCTTTTTCGAGTACGCTGAGAATTGATCCTTTTCGTTGCAACTGGTTTGCATCACCAGACTCAAACTTGATTTCCACAGTATAATTTGAAGCGATAAAATCACGGAGCATTGCAGCGGCTTCTGTGATATTTTCGACACTTCCCTTCAGAGCAACAGCGTCAATTCCCACTTGTTGCAGGTGAACTCCCTTTTGCGACATCACCGATCTAATTCCTTTCCCAAATGATCCAAAAATCTACAAACAAGGGTAAGCGAATTGTATGTTATCAAGGTAGCAATTATACTGCACATCGTCTACTTACCATGCCCATCATAGAGACATCAACGGGTATTTTCAAAATCTGATTCTCTGCAATGAATTTCTCAATAGCAGCTCTGATCAACTCTTTGGTGGCTTCGTCATTCGTGAGCACTGAAACTTCTCCAACTACCCCATCAACCTCGATAACTACTCCTGTTCCAAGCTTCTTCAATTCTTTGATATTTTTGCCGCCCTTGCCAACGAACTTAGCAATCATGTAAGGTTCAATCTTTATAAATAGGGCATCGGACTCATAATCTGCGATGCGTTTCTTCACTAATTCAACTGCACTCAAGTGGTGCATCCGAGGGGATTTAATTTCAAGAAGCGAGACACTAGATGATTCGCTGCCATTTTTTTCAAAAATCAGCCGCACTGCATTGCCACCGATAGATTCGTTGACTTCTTTCTGTACATCTTTTACCATCTTGCCAGAGTCCTGCAGAAACTTGTGACGAACCAAGTTGCTCACAACTACATTTAAGACAATGTCCTTATTTTGATAAATCAAAAGTTTAATGGCTTCGACGGCTCCTGCAACGTTGCCATAATTCCCAACAACTGCAACTGTTGCTACCTCATCTTTAATATCGTTGACATCAATCCCAACATTGAATTTGTCACTAAAAAACTTGATAGTAGCTCCATTTTTCCCGATTACTAAGCCAGCTTCGTTTTTATCTAGACCGATTGTCTCCATAGTAACGTTGATCCCTCCAAGATCAGTCTTTACTGCTGCCAAAGAGTCAATCTTACCGCGGATTTTCATGACTTTAGAATCTTTGGATAGGGCGATGTGAACACCTTCATGATCCTTACGCAATTGCTTCAGTGGATCCATCCCCTGGTGTAAAGCGTGTGAATTGAGAATTTATAAAATAAAGCTGAGCTGAAATGGAAAACAACGATTGGTCACTCACATTTCCAAACAAATAAGAATGCATTTCTGATGTCAAAGTGATTTGTTCCCCAACCGATTTCGTAATACTCTCAATCGCATCAATGCCCTTCTGAATTACTTCAGAATTTCCGCGTAAATGAACTTGGCCTTTGATTTTATCGACATCGATGATACACCCCGTCTCCTTCTCAAGCTTTTTGATGTTCAATCCTCCTTTTCCAATCACCTCACCAAGCTTCTCTACAGGGCAATCTACAGCGTGAGTTTCTAAGTCTTGCGTGGCACAACCTAGTCTTTTAGCTAAATCGATTTTGGCAATGGCAGATTCTAATTCGGCAATTTGGGCGGTCACAGTGCGCATCTCATTCCTCAGTGTTTCAATATCTCCCTTTTTCTCTTGGATTGCATGTTCGTGTGCGTTGCTAGATGCGAGCTGGATTTTGGATTTTTTAATTTGATCCATTTGCCTCAAGATGTCTTTCTCTTCGGAGAGTGGAAGACTGGTTAAGGTCCTACGACGCTCGAGATCATTGATTCTAGAATCGAGCTGTTTCTCTGTCGTGCGGATGGGCTTGCTTGTCGAGAATAGATTTTTCAGCTGTACTTTCCCAGTTTCGATCTTTGTCTGTATTTTGTGTTTATAGAAGTGACGAGATGAACAAAGATTAGAAAGCACTTGAGTATGTGTCTAAAAATACCATCTGGACATTGAACATGGCCCGAAAAACAGTTTTTCCAAAATCCGACTTACCCCAATCGAATTCTTTTTCGCCGAAATCTCTTCGAGGCGCTTGCGTAACGTCTCTCCAATGTCAAACTCTGCATTACTCATGATGGTTACTGTGGTGTAATGGCACTGGCTGGAAAGAGGAAGTGTTGGGACAAATCTTTCGGTCTTTATTTTCAAAGGTTTCTCCAAGCGGTTTCTCCAATCAAGCGGCTCCTGTTTGCCGTTCATCGTGTACTTTTAGCCCGAAGAAAATCATCTAAAAATGCTATAATAAAAAGTAAAAAGGAAAGATTTATTTTCAAATTTGAGGCTATTTTTTTAACGGTTTATTTTTTGAACAGCAGATTTTTCGAGATTTGAAGAATGCAAATTTGAAAATACTTCATAATTCATAAATTGATTCATAAAAAATCCTTATAGAATCAAGCGATAGAATGGTCTTATTAATAAGCAAATACGGAGTACACTAGTATATTGAATATATAATCTTGCTTACACTTCCATTTCTACAAAGATCGACGTTGCTGCTTCTTCCTGCATTCATTTTCAACAACAGAACCATCTCTTTCATCCGCTCGTCTCTTCCTTGGTATCGCTTCCTGTTGGTAGCATCGAATGAATCCAACCCATTCAACGCTGCAAATATTCAAGCTATTATTAATAGTAGCTTGTAGATTTTCAACCTGGTGGTTCGGAGCAATGATTCCTTCTTCTGTCAGTGCTTCGTGGTACCGTCGTGTGATAGTACACATTGAGACTTGTTGCTAGGTGAGTTTTCAACTTGGTGCATTCAACATCTTAGTTGCTTTCACTAAAATTCCATCATCAGTGTATAAGGCGTGCAATAACATTACATATCATTGATAAAAAGTGCGACTGTATGCGAATCGAAATGTGCCCACAACTACAATGGCGAACCACAACTCTCTCACAAGTTCAATGGAGTCAACCATCGAATGAGATGACACAGCCATGAGTAAAGAAGCAATTATCATCAACGAGCAATAGTCCGTAAATATAGTGAACACACTCTTGATCACTGCGAAGTTATCCGCCAAAGCTCCGCACGAAAATCCTTTGTTGTAAATAGACGATGCAATCCAACAGATGCTCATGAGACTATCCCGCTTGATCAAGACTGCAATAGTGGAGAAGCTGGAAAGTGTTATCGGTTGGATGAGACCGCCAAGTTTCCAGAAGTCACTTGAAAGAAAAACATCGCTTAGGCCAAGGATTTGAGCAGCGATGAGGATTGCGAGTAGGTCGCAGGCTAAAATTCGGGGTTCTTCAATATAAATGTTGTTTTCCAGCGTCTCGATAAAGTTCGTCTCTTCATCTTTTATGTCCTCTTCGTTTCGCTTTCGCGATTCCAGCGCAACAATCGTCGTTGCGGAAGAAAATAAAAGATTGTCGACTTTGTTCAGTGATTTTGTGGGATTTTTGGTTGTAGCAAAACTCTGAGCGCTTGGAACACTGGAAAACAGGAGAAGGAGGATTAGCACTTTTAACATTAGACGATCGTGAGGATGTAACGGATTGAGACTTTGGAGATGATCAAATGACAGTACAATACCTGGGTAACATACCAGCTCGGCAATTGAAAATGCTCTGGTTTGCGCTCTGGTTCATTTTTACGGGGGTCGGGGTCGAGGCTTGTCTCCGAAGATTTAGAGGGGAGGAGGGATGGGAGAGGGATGGGAGATAGAGGGAGGGAGGGAGGGGGTCATGAACTGGCATGTAAAATGTTCAATAATAATACCAAACTTTTACTACGGTACTGCATTAGTAGGTTTACTGATACGATACGAGTAAGCTGCTGGCAAAGTGGCATGTCATAGGTAGCCTCCATTGGCAAAAAAATACTTTTATTATAAAACAATATTAGTGAGCGAAACTGTCATTCATCAAAAGCTTCACGTAGTCTACCCGTGTACACCGTAATATCTGTATTTTTTCTTTCCTTTTCATGAGCACGAATGACAGTTTCAACTATTTATGAAGCAGATTCCTTTCTACTTTCCCAAAGTTTATGCATCAACAGAAGATGCTGTTGCTCGCTAGACACACTCTGAAGATACGCTACTCTTTCTGGTCCCGGTGGAAGTGCCATTGTTTTCTGCACAAAAAATTGATGAGTCATTTTCGCGTTTACCAATTTTTTTTCCCTGTCATGTTCTTCCATCGAATAAAGCTCGTCTAAGATAGACCGCTGGAGAGTTGCAGCTCTTGCAGCCATCTTCAGCTGCTCTCTCTCCTGTTCTTCGCTGCGTTGTTCCATTCGTGCGTAAGAAGGTGCGACATCTCCAACTTCGACTTCCTCACCATTGGTATTCCTCTTTACTGTCTTTTCTGAGTATTTCACAGAAATGACCTTGGTCACTCCACCCTCATTCTTGTCAGAGAACCCCTCATTGAGACCCTCATCCATTGCTTTCTTAGCAGCAACCTGCATTGTCATGAGGAAAGAAGCAAGAGATCCCTCCAATTCTTCATCTCTTTCATCACTGAGGTCTCTCATCATTACTCTATGCAACTCCTCTCCTCCAAACGTGGGTTCAAATCCAACCGCACAGAGCATCATTTGCTGCAACTGTAAAACTCTTTGTGGAGCTGTCGATCGGTCATGCACAAGAAATTCTTCTTCCACCTTATCACTTCCAAAAACTCTCTTTCCCGATTGCAAGTGGGTTTCAACCTCGGCCAGCTTGACAACAGCATTACACAATCCACAGAATTCGAGGATTGTTTCTCGTTCCATCGACATTCCGTCACCCTTTTGGTGCAATTTGCGTCTTGTATGTGTATAGTCCAAAATACCACTGTTCAATTTTTGCTCATGTTGAGTCCAGCGAGTTTCACTCCACAAGACCGATCTCGCAAATGCCATTCGAGCGTTCTCATTCATATCATTCATCTGATCCAGTAGCTCAGATCGTACTTCCTCGTCGTCTGTAATATTAGCAAAGTCTTTGGTGCCAAGTGCTCGAAGATGCTCTCGAATCTCATTCGCCGTAATCGATGTTGCCTTCTCCTCGCTGATTTTAGAAACGGCATCCTCCAAAGCGCGCAATTGCACTTTGAGGAGAAATTGACGCTGATCCTCCAGAGAGACTGGGACAATGTAATCATAATTTGTCGAATCTTCAAGTGGTCGAAGGAAATACTTTTGGTTATCGTCAGTAGGATGTTCTTTGAGTCGAACCGTTGCCTCTTTGAAAAATGAGAGAATTGTATAGGCAATCAGACTATACCGATCGCTGTTCGTGATTGCTGTTGATTCAGCATCATTACTGTCAATTTGATCTTTCCCCTCCATGTCACGAGTGGGTGCATCCTTCCCAACGACGTAATCGTAGCTTTGTTTCGCTTTAGAAAATACTGAACCCATGATGCCGCGATTCATCTCTTCAATTGGTACAGACTGGGCTTTCTTCCACGAAAGAATCATTTCAGTGTAACTTGCAGTATCTTTTCTTAAATTTGCCACCTGAGACTTTGCATTATTCGTCACATACCCCCCGCTCAAATCCAGAACAACGAGTTGCGGGATAGAACGAATAGATAATTTCGATGATAAGAGACTGGCGTATGGTAGGCTTCCCTCGGACATGGGTAGTGAGAGCCAGGGCATGGTGGTAAAATATTCATTGAAAGATTGAACACTTTTGTCAGAGGAGATCAAGATTATTTCAACGTTGTGTTTTTTGCAGGTGGAGTAAAATTGTTTCAAAATTGGAGTGAAGGCCTTGCATGGTGGGCACCTGAAAGAGGTGGAAGACAGTAAACAGAAAAGTTGGATTGAATGCGAAGAATATATCATCAACCGAGAAAAGCATTAGGAAGCTACTTGTATAAATCCGTCACACGGACCTCGGAACTTACCATGACGCTGAGAAATATAACAGAATCAACTCTTTGCCTCTCAACGCATCGCGAGTAGGCGTCGATGCACCTGGCGCTACAAGTAAATTTGGTCCTAACAGCCTCTCCATCTTACGCGAATTTCATAAAATAATCAATGTTCAATCTTGTTGCGGCGTTGATAGTCGGTTGAGTTGTTGTTGTGTGCCTCAGTTGAGTTGTTGTTGTTGCTTGTTGTTGGTGCTTTGTTGGTTTGTGCCTCATCCTGTTTGTTGAGTGAGTGTTGTGAATGAACTGTCTGTGTACTTTCCTCTTTGCTCTATTTCCTTCTTCTTTCTCCTAATTTGATAAACGGTCTGTCCATCATCCATCCATCATGACCGCCATATTTCTAAATGACCCCTCGCCTTGCCCTCGCGCGTAATAATTTCAAATTGAGACACGTTCCGAAAAAATTGAGACGACGACCTGTTATGCTGAGTTATGCTTTTGAAAAAATGCATTATATAAATAGAATCAATCTCTCTTTTCTAATGCACCATAGTCTCACACACATATTTTTGAAAGGTACACGTATGTCTGTCTGTAGAATTTCACGTAGAAATCAGAAGACACCTAAGGTTTAAAATCATCATTCAGGCCAACCCAAGTAACTAATGATAAAATACCAATAACGAATATGATCAATAGTTTTACATAGATGACTATTGTGTACTGCATTAAGAAAGTTACTTTGTGTGTTGAGCATATTCATATGTTTTTGTTTCTTTCATCGCGGGAAATCACTAATAAAGAACTTGATCTGTGTCTCAAATAAGTGAGACATCTCAATTTCCGACGCGCGTAGTTAGCCGTCCGCCGTCCACTCAGCGATCTTACCGCCGTCTATGTACTAGAGTGGTACATACTGTAGTTCGTGTTCATCAATTTGGTGCTGTTGATGTCTATTACACAAATAGTAGTTTGCCCCCGGGCAACAGCTCATAATCCATACGTGTACACGTAGTTTCTAAAAGAAAATGGATGATAACTGGAAAGATTTGAATGATATGCCCGATGAGCTCAATGTCCTCTTCATCGAGGGATTCTGTCAAGTTCCCTGGTTTCAAAACAAA
>Ga0115005_10005126_pt1 | contig 10373 bp, 7 predicted proteins | sample ArcOceMetagenome_FD_87163 | JGI IMG/M metagenome (GOLD analysis project Ga0115005, IMG submission 87163) | Marine eukaryotic phytoplankton communities from Arctic Ocean - Arctic Ocean - Greenland ARC118M Metagenome | ecosystem: Environmental > Aquatic > Marine > Oceanic | place: Arctic Ocean...
GGAACGGGATAACATAAATATATAATCGGTTTAGAATCTAATGCTTGAAATTCATCAATAAAAACTTGATAATCCTTTACAAACTCATCTGCATATTCCCAATTTTGTGGCTTCGTATCATTTGTCCCTAATTTAATAACCACAACATCCGGCTGAAAATCTTTTGACTCTTGAAAAGTAGGTTCATTCCAATATGGAAAATCGCCCTTTCTCAAAAGCGTTCGACCACTTACACCAAAGTTCCGAACGTGATAATCCACCCCTAATATCTTTTGTAACTGAGCCGGATAACTGTTATTTTTTCTATCCTTAATTCCACTACCTTCCGTAATACTATTTCCAATACAAGCAATCTTTAACGCTCCAGCATTAGGCATTACTTTCGATATATTTAAAGCTGTTACATTATTTTTTTCTACGTTCTTTTTGCATTTAATGAAAATACTTGCAAATATTAATAGTAAAATGATGCCCTTGATTTTCATAGTTCTAAATATTAAAATAAATTAGATTAATTCCTGTTTGAAAATAGCGTAAGCTGATACTAACAAAATATTATCGTTCAACCAAATATCCCTAAGATATCCATTCGCAATAGAACGAAAACTAATAAATCAAACAAATAATTTTAATTATACCGTATTACTTTGATAATATAATTAACTAATGCTACAAAAGAATTGAAAAAAGATAGTATAGAGATGAAGACTTATTTCAATCGAAAAAATTCAAAGATAGAAACTTTAGTTTCGGGAGTATTATATTTAGAATTATTACTTTTTTCTTAAAAGTCAAAAATAAATAGTCGAAGATATTTATTTTTATAGTGATGTAATCTATTTAAAATCAAAATTTAATTATTGATGGGCAACTGGTTCTAGGTCAAATATTATCAACTTAAGGAACTTTAATTGTCAGATGGTGACTTTTGGTTCGCCCCCTACCCTTTCTCGAAGTAAGCGGATTTCGACTAAGATTTGCAATAGATGACGCTAAATTGAAAAGTAAATTATTAGTTAATAATTATTATTTGATGCGAATAATACAAATTTACAAATATGAAGGAATAACTTTTTGATGCTGACCATAAGAGCCAAAAGTCAACATAATCTTTCCATCACTTCTCATTCTCAAGGTTACAGAATCACTACTTTCACCAAAGTCAGCGATATAATCTATCATGATTACCTCCCCATTTTTATTTCGTGTCACTTCAAATTCTTCATAAATATCTTCTTTATCATCTATTTTAGTTAAAACTTCTTCTATTTTATTAGATGATTTTGGAAACTTAAAATCTATCGGATATAACAAACAGGCAATAGTGAAGACCGCCCTCATATTATTAGAAACTAATAATAATTTGAACTCTTGTCTGTCATCCCAAACATAATTTTCGACATCAATATCAAAACCTAAATCATCCAACTTTTCTGCATATTCTTCTATTGTTTCTTCCTTATTTGGCGGTGGAAAAATTCCAATCCACTTTTCTGAGACATAAACTGTGTTACCTTGATAATCAGCTTTATACCATTTATATCTAAAACTGACTTCATAATCAGATGACATTAATGTTATTTTTTCAGCGAAAGGAATATGTGCGATTTCTTCAGAATACAGATAAGGTTCAAAGTATAAACCGACACCTTCAAAAGCATAAACAAAACATACCAAATTTTCGGTAGTTTGTCGCTTTGTAACGAGTTTATAACGTGACGGAAGTGTAGGTTTAGTTTGATTCATCAATCTTAAAATTATGTCTTTTTATAAATCGAAAGTTAAGATAAATAAATAAATTTAATGTTTTATAATGTTTAGATAAAAACTGAAATTTAAGTTCTGAATACTTCAAAACAACAACGATACATTTTCGGTTTCCCACGACTACATCGTGGGTTATAGTATATCGTCCTTGTAGGGCTTGAACGCTGATATTTAATACAAAATAATTACTTTTAACCTTACAAAGATAATATATAAAGCAAATTATGGCAATTCTACTTAAATCGAATCGCTTTGACTGGTGTAATTCTCGTTACCAGATAAGACGGAATAACCATGACGACAATATTAATAATTAAAGTACCAATATTCAAAAAGACGATGGTCCAAACATCCAACGAAACTGGAGCAACTTTCACATAATACGCTTCTTCCGAAAGTGTAATTACACCAAAATACTGCTGAATTAGGCATAAACCAATTCCAATAAAATTCCCCCAAAATAAACCCTTCCCCAAGATATAAGCAGAGTAATACAAGAAAACTTGACGAATATTACGGTTATTTCCACCTAAAGCTTTCAGAATTCCAATCATATTTGTCCGTTCCAAAATGATAATCAAAAGGACGGTTGTCATATTGATAAAACAAACAATAATCATCAATGCGATAATAACCTGTTCGTTCGTATCTTGTAAATCTAACCAACCAAAAATCGTCGGATAAACTTCCTTAATCGTATTTGCATAAACGTTTGTTGGCAATTTGGTATAATACACATCTGACCAAATCGGATCTAAGTCCTGAATATCATCCAAAAAAACCTCAAAACCACTTACTTCATTTTCTGACCAGCCATTTAATTTCTGAATTTGGCGAATGTCAACAATAGCAAATTTCCGATCATATTCCTCCAAGCCAGTTCGATACAAACCAACGACTTCAAACTGTCGAATAATTTGAACACGTTCTACAAAATTCACCAATAACTTGTCCCCTAATTTGAGTTTCAGACGTAGAGCCGTTTGCTCCGAAATAATGACACCTCTTGACATCGTGGAATCGACCCAAGTCAGTGTATCACCTTCGATAAGGTATTTTTTCAAAAATTGCCAATCATAATCATTTCCAATTCCTTTCAGTACAATCCCTTCCAGTTGATCCCGAGTTTTGATAACACCAGCTTTATTCGCATACACTTGAATGTGTCGAACGCCACCAATTGATTCCTTCGTTACCCTATCATCTAACCCCAAAAATCCATCGGGAACTGGACGACCTAAAAACATTCTTTGGTCGTAATAGGTCACTTTTGAAATCGTATCCAAAGAAGGATAAAACGTTTGGTCAACCTCAAGTGGCAATGCTTCAAAGGAATTATTAGAACTTAAATGTTCAATATGAATATGTCCCCAAAAACCGAAAATTTTCTCACTTATCACCTGTTTAAACCCAGATACCAAGCCAGTCGTGACAATCATCACGGCCACCGATAACGCTACTGCAGCAATTGCAATACGAATGATATTGGTAGAAAATGTCTTTCGACCACTAAACGCAACTTTTTTAGCAATGTAAAATGGAAAGTTCAAATTTTTGAATTAGGGATTAATAATTAGGAATTAGGAATTGATAATTAGGAATATTATAAGTGCTATTAATTCCCAATTTCTGATTCCTCCTTATCCTTATAAGGACAATGTCGGCAATTATTATCACAACAATAACCTCTTCTCTTCAGAAACGCTGCTGTAAAAACGTAAAATCCATTCTCTATGTAATAATCTTTGCTCTCTTTCATTAAATCTAAGTGTAGATGTTTAAAGATGTTACGGTGTAAAGGTCTAAAGATTTTACGACAGAACGATAAACCTTTAAACTAAAAAACCTTTATATCTTTATATGGCTTCCGTCGGCATTTTACGATCCACTTTTTTGATCATACCTTGAATCACTTTTCCAGTGCCACCAACTTCCACGAAACTTGCCACACCATCTTCAATCATATTCAACATCGTTTGTGTCCAACGTACAGGTGCCGTTAATTGAGCAATTAAATTTGCTTTGATAACTTCTGCATCTGTTGTTGGTTTCGCATCTACGTTTTGATAAATCGGACAAGTAGGTGAATTAAATGTCGTCGCTTCAATAGCTGCTTGCAATTCCTCCCGAGCTGGTTCCATTAATGGCGAGTGAAAAGCACCACCGACTGGTAATACCAAAGCACGTCTTGCACCAGCTGCTTTCAATGCTTCACAAGCTTTATTCACACCTTCTATTGAACCTGAAATCACTAACTGACCGGGACAATTATAATTCGCAGGAACGACGATTTCATCAATTTCTGCACAAATTTTCTCAACGACTTCATCAGCTAAACCTAAAATTGCAGCCATCGTACTTTCTTGCGCTTCACAAGCTTTTTGCATTGCCAAAGCACGCTTAGAAACCAACTTCAAACCATCCTCAAAAGACATCGCTCCAGCAGCAACTAAAGCAGAAAACTCTCCTAAAGAATGACCCGCCACAACATCTGGTTGAAATGATTCCCCAGCCATTTTTGCTTTTATAATCGAGTGTAAAAATATCGCAGGTTGCGTTACTTTCGTTTGCTTCAATTCTTCAGCGCTTCCTTCAAACATTACATCTGTAATACGGAAACCTAAAATTTCATTGGCTTTATCCAATAATTCTTTTGCAATATCAGAAGATTCATAAAGGTCTTTTCCCATACCCGCAAATTGAGCACCTTGACCTGGAAATACATAAGCTTTCATATAAAATCAGTTGCCGGACGCTCGTTCTTCGAGTGACCGTTATTTAATTAGATTTAAAAATTCGTTTCTGGTTTCAACTTTACGAAACTCGCCCGTGAAAGCAGAAGTCGTTGTTAAAGAGTTTTGTTTTTGTACTCCTCGCATCATCATACACATATGCTGAGCTTCGATAACGATCGCAGCACCTTGTGGCTTTAATGTTTCTTGAATACAATCCAAAATCTGATGTGTCAATCTTTCTTGAACTTGCAAACGCCTTGCAAATGCGTCCACAATTCGAGGGATTTTACTCAAACCAACAATATATCCATTTGGAATATAAGCAATATGAGCTTTCCCAAAAAATGGTAAAATATGATGTTCACAAAGGGAATATACTTCAATATCTTTCACGATTACCATTTCACTATAATCCTCTGAGAACATTGCAGACTTCAATATTTCTGCAGGATCTAGACCATAGCCATGTGTCAGAAACTGCATTGCTTTCGCAGCACGTTCTGGCGTTTTCAATAAACCTTCCCGTTTAGGATTCTCGCCCAATTCCGTAATAATTTTATTATACTTTTTAGATAAAATCTGGGTCACTTTATCATCGTAAGTTTCACTTTTTTTATAAGACATATTCGGTATTCAGTATTTAGTATTCGGTATTTAGTAGCTTTAATAAGCTTTATTTAAAGTCAACACATTATGATTTTAGATAAAGCTTATTAATATTCGAGGTTTACTCGTTAGCCAAATACCGAATATCAAATTAAAATTCTTCTCCATAATATTCGCAAGAAATATTTTCAGTTTCTACCAATTTGATACAGTGTAATTCACAACCTCTTTCAATAATATGAGGTTTCAATTGATTCCAAATCAAAATCACTAAATTTTCTGTGGTCGTTTGCATTCCTTTAGGCACAAATTCAACATCCAAATTCAAATTAGAATGATCTAATCTATCAACAACAATATCTTCAGCTAATTTCTTTAAATCTTTGGCGTCCATCACGTAACCTCTTACTGGATCAGGTTTTCCCTTTACCGTAATAAATAATTGATAATTATGTCCATGCCAATTTGGATTAGCACATTTACCAAAAATTTCAAGGTTTTTTTCAGGAGACCAATCATCTACCCAAAGTTTATGAGCAGCATTGAACGTCAATCGTCTGGTCAAATAAACCATTTATTATATCCTTTTTGTTAAAAAAAACACGAACTTAAAACATCCTTTTTATGAATGCTTTATTACTCGCACATTCTTCTAATTATACCTTCAATTGAAAAATGAATGCAAAAATACGAACTAAATACCGTCTTTTAAATTTATCTATTAAATTAGTTGATTAGTTATTCAACGATTAGTTAATTATCATGGCTTAAAAATTAAATTCCAATAGAAAAATACTTCGTTTGATAATTGGATTTTTAGAAAATATATTCCAATATTCACATTTGAATACAAATTAATACTTGATGAAGTAACAAATCAACCAATAACAAACAATGTTTCAATTTATACTCCTTATTGGAATTTGGTCTTTCATAACCGGTCTATTTTACTGGTTAGGTAAGCGTTCTATTGCCAATCTTTCGGAACGGAAATTAACTGAAATTATAGCTTCTCCAATTTTCAATGATACCTTTCGCCGAAAGCATAATCATCGAATTTTACATTGGTCAGTTGTTATACTTTTCACCATCGGTTTATTAGGGATTATTGCAGGAGCATTGCCATTTACTTTTTTATTTCAACGCTTACAACTTTGGCTTTTCAATACTGAAAATGGTGTTTTTATTCCTCATAATTCTGCCTTACTCTATATTGCATCATTGGGAATTGGTTTTGCAATTATTGTCTTATTACTGATTTTTTTAATGAAAAAAGCTTCTCCCGTTCCGTTCAAAAAATGGAACGAATTCCCAACACTTGAAACAACCTTAAACAGAATCAAAAGTATTCGAAATTTTGGTTTTGCATTAAGCATCATTTTACAAATTACCTTTATTTACGGAATGTACGATTATATCATTATTGATGAAAATCAAATCATTCGCAATGCTCCCGAACGATTGAGAGAAAAAATGATTCCATTTAATAACATTAAAAAAGTAAATTTAAGTTATAAGTACGGAAGAGAAAAAAGTGACCAAAGTAGTACGGAAAGAAAAATTTTGCATCCTAAATTTTGGATTTATACGGAGACAGATTCTTTTAATATTTGGTATCCATTATCTAAAATTTCTACTAATATTTTTCAAAATACAGCTCAAAAGTTACATGAAAATAACATTCCTATTCATGTAAACTATCCTGGAGTAAAGGAAAAATACAAATGGAAAAAGGATTATTCCAAAAAGAGATTTGAACTGATTATTGATATTTTTGATTTTATCAATCTTTTGTCGGAAGGTTTAGAAAAAAATTATAAAATCAAGGAAACAGTCCGCACTGACCACCTTAAAATTCAATTAGATTCGGCAATTTTCAGTAATCAACATAATATTTTTGATCCGTCAGAAGATGAGGCACTTCTACTCTACTTTACCGTTATGAATGAAAGTATTGATACTAATTTTTTTGAAACATTATCGAGTTTAGAAATATTTGATCATAATGAAAGAAAATACCCGACAAGCAGGACGATTAGGAATTTAGGCTCTTCCGTAATTCCACCAAAATCTACGGTTTCACTTATGCAAGGTTATAATGTTCCGAGGAATCAAAAAAGGCTAACGGTTAGATTTACGCCAAGTATTTTTAGCACAGAATATACTACTTTTGAGTTAGCAATGGAGCAATGAATTGACAGTCGGTTCCCAATAAAAAAGACCGTCATTCCGACAAAAATCGAAATGACGGTTTCTTTTTTAATTCAATTTAACAATCTTCCGTGTCAAACTTACTTTTCCTTCTTCAAGGATTCTTATAACATAAACGCCTGATTCCAAATTATTACCAATTGAAATCGAACCATTTTTATTATTAATCAAATGACTTTCCATCAATTGACCGACCAAATTATAAACTTGTAAAGTCGCACTTGAAGTCGTTAATTTGTATTCGACCTGCATACTTTCCATGAACGGATTTGGATACGTTTTGATACTTATCATCGATTCGATTGGACTCGTTGAAACAGGTTGACCTTCATACACTTCAAAATCATCAATTCCAGCTTCCACAATATGTCCAGAACCTTGGATATCAGAGGTTTTAATAAAGAAACGCATCATTGCCGAAGGAACAATATAATCGCTCAATTGATAATCTCTCATTGTCCAAACGCTATCCGATAAAGTGATTTCTTCGATAGTTACGGTAGAATCTCCATTGAAAATTTGAAGGGTTAGAGCATCATCAGGTGTACCATTTCCACCAACATTAACGAACCATGTCGCTAGACGCACATGAGCACTAGTAAAGGTTGTCGCATCAAAGGTCGGAGAAAGTAAACGAACCGTTCCATTATCAACATCACCATTCCCGGGTGTACTTCCACCGTTTTGAGTAATATAACATTCACTCCCTAAATCAGTTTGAATATCTAATGCCGGCGAAACTTGACCATAAGTAGTCGAAGGAATTCCAATCGGCGTGACTCTTTCCCAAGCACCAGTTTGCGCATTAGAAACCGTTTGCCAGCCCAAGTCTAAAGCAAATTCATCTTTATAACCTGTTTCTAATTCTATAACAATATTTGAATTCAATACATTAATTGTCGTGTCTTGAATCAATTTCGTTTTGTATCCCCAATTTCCAACTAATACATCGTAACGACCATTTTCTATAGTGGCAGAGAAGTCACCATTTATATCTGTAACAAAGCTATAATCGTTGACTAAACCTTGTACAAATACTTTTGCGTCTTCGATTGGCGAACCTTGCTCATCCAAAACTTGACCGCTTACCACAAAAGGTATCGCAGGTGTTAATTGGAAATCCTGTACCGTAACTTGTCCATTTGATAACGTGACCGTGACCATTTCTGGCATATAACCAGTCGCCAAAACTTGTACATCATAAGTTCCTGATGTCGCTAAACCGGTTTCATATTCCCCAAAAACATCTGAATCATCAGTCGCTAATGCTCCAAGAATTTCAATATTGGCATTATTAATCAAGTTACCATTTGCCGCATTCGTCACCGTTCCTTCTAACCAACAGGCACGAACATAAGTCGGCTGAAAAATATACAATCCACTATTAATATCTGAAACGATAATCATTCCCGATGGTAAATAAGGATAAGCTCCCCAAGAGCCATTAAATCCACCCGAACTACTTATGTAAGTATCAAAATTTCCAACTTCAATCAAGTTACCTGGACGACTTGCATCTACTAGAATCAGTCCATCCGTATAATATGAAACGATTAAATAATCATCCCAAACGTGGACATTATGAGGAATTACTCCTTGTCCAAGTGTCTGCAAAGGACGAAATTGGTCTAATTCAACAATATTCGATGGATTAGAAACATCATAAGCACCAACCGGCGCATTTGGTTTTTCATCCGTCGTGAATAAAGTTTGTCCATCATCGGATAACCAAACATTATGAGCGAACGCAAGTTCAGTCGGCTGGCTTCCTAAATATACAGGATTGGCTTTATTAGACACATCATAAACTGTAAATTCTCCAACATAAATATCTGCAGTGTATAAGGTATCGCCTCTTGCGTAACAATCGTGAGAATAGTTATTCGGCGTTGTACCTAAATAAATAGGTGTCCCAGGTGTCGTGTGAACATCCAAAATCATTACCCCGCCATTTCCTAGATTCGCACCAGAAATATAAGCGTAACCATTTTCATCCATCCAAATATTATGGGCTTTTTCAAATACTCCTGTTTGGCCATTTACCGTCAATGTCGGTTGCCAATTGGTAGAAGTTACGCCATTTGATAAATTGGAAAGATCAATTACCGTCAAGCCATCTGTTCCAACATCTGTTGTTACATAAGCGTACTGTCCCCAAGTTTTAATATCTCTCCATGTAGAGTTCGCACCGGCCACATAACCGACTTGTACGGGATTCGCAGGATTTGCTAAACTTACAATCGAGGTTCCACCTCTTAATCCAACAAGAGCATATTCGATACCTGAAATCGTATCTTTATATCCCCAAATATCGTTGGCATCTTCAGTATACTGAAGTTGTCCAACAAAAGCTACGTTTAAATTTTGAGCAAAAGTCATTAAAGAAATGAATGACATCGCAAATACGAAAAGTGTTTTTTTAAGCATTTTTATTTTTTTTGTGTTAAATATTTTAAGGTGAGGACTTTTTTATAAAATAATTCTGTAAAACTAGCTTTTTATAATTTAAAAATCGTCTTTCAAAAGTCAGTTGTTCCTTTTAAATGCACTGAAATAAATAGAAAATAATTCATAAATTTGTAATATTACCGTTTGTAAATAAAAAATCATTTCTAATCATAATTTATATTTTTCATAGAAACGGCACGACAAATAGTTCATCATTCATAACTTACTAATATAGATATCATGCAAGAGACTAAAAAAATAATGCGATTAATTATTCATCAGATAAAATTACAATTTATGTGTATGGATATTTCCTGTATTTTAGTCAGAATCGGATGGGTTTTATTTTTCTTAGTCGGCTGTTATCATTTGGCAAGTAGCCAAAACAATCAAACATTATTCGATCAAACCGTTGATTATGTAAATTGTGAATTTGCGAAGCAATCCTTGAAAGAACATGATGAAACGTTATATAATAAATACTTAGAAAAATTTCCAAATTGTAATGGAACAGAATCAAATTTTGGAAAGAATTTAGTGAATTTTTTAAAAGAAAATCAAGTCACTGGAACTTATAATCTAGCGACAGCGATTGACGATTTCAAA
>Ga0115005_10005134_pt1 | contig 10367 bp, 6 predicted proteins | sample ArcOceMetagenome_FD_87163 | JGI IMG/M metagenome (GOLD analysis project Ga0115005, IMG submission 87163) | Marine eukaryotic phytoplankton communities from Arctic Ocean - Arctic Ocean - Greenland ARC118M Metagenome | ecosystem: Environmental > Aquatic > Marine > Oceanic | place: Arctic Ocean...
CAGACGATGGCCCCAGGCCATAGACCCAGTCCATGGACCCAGACCATGGACCCAGACCATGGACCCAGACCATGGACCCAGACCATGGACCCAGACCATGGACCCAGACCATGGACCCAGACCATAGACCCAGACCATGGACCCAGACCATGGACCCAGACCATGGAGTAGTTCCAAGAAAACTCTTGTGAAAGTAATAATTATGTGTGGTAGTTTCAAAATAAGCTCTTGTGAAATTACAGCAAATAATTAGGAAAGGCATTCTACATTTATATATGTTCATATATATATATATATATACATATACATATATGTGTATGTATATATATATATGTATGTATATTTATATATCACTGAGCAACCATCCAAGCAACCATGCCACAAGAGTGGCCACACTCAATGCCACATGGGTGACAACCATGCCACATGAGTGACAACCTAGCTGCTGCTCAGATCGCTCCGAGAGTGCAGGGTGGCAGCGCTAGTTGACTTTTTATTAATTCTTAAGGGACCTGTCCAACATGGGGGGGTATTCGACCAAAGCTCTGAAACCCAACTCGCCAGACAACACAGGAACTATGACAACATATATATATATACACATATAATGCAAACATTGATTGACTAAGTGTTACGCAACGAAAACAATATGCATGCCAGATATCCAGGAGTGTCATTTCTCAGGATCAGCAACAAAAACCAAATATATGGCAGGGGGGGGGGGCATTGGGGGGGGGTGGGGTACAGGGATGGGGGAAGGGGTGTGGACCCTTTCATCATAAAAAGTCAACTACCTGGATTGCCATTCTGTGGGCCAGTCGGACTTCTAACTGGCTAAGGGCTCAGGATCCCGCTTGCTACTCAGGCCGTCTTTCCGAGGGCAGCGATTCTTCATTGCACCATGTTGCAAATTTCATAATTGGGTGCAAAATCGAAGACCTCTGATAGCATGGTTAGATCTGTCTCGTCTCCACAACATGTTTCCGTTGCACATGGCCCTACAAATATTGTATGCCTGCTGCTAATCCAATGCAAGAATTGCAAAAGTCCGGACTTGGGATCGGAAGCTAAGAATTCGTTCTTTCGCCATCACAAAAAAGGCCAGACTGACCCCAAGTGCTTCGGGTGCTAAATTGATACCTTTGCCACAGCACCTGGCATTCTTGGGACGGCTTGGAAATACAAAACTGAGTTTCAGTGGGATGCCCGCGACATCTGACATGGATGTGGGGGGTTGGGCTAATCATGATTTTCCTGGAAATAATGCCGACAAGTCACCAATCAATATCAATAAGCACCACATTAATTTCAACAGGATACAAGTTGTTACCTAACAGCCCTCAACTAGACCTAGATAGTGGTGAGCAATAATTTATCAGTGCTGTTGCTCGGCCCTGGTATAGCTGGGCTACACATGGCTGCTAGCTCCTGTGCTAAACACCATAGAGTTCACACACATGGATGGGAAAGGAAAGCTTTCGCCCACCCCACCCCTGCGGGGGGGAGGTCAGGAAAGTTAACCTGAAGTCTACCTCCCCACCTATCGCGAACCATCAGGCCAAGGCTCGCTTTTTCAGTGGTGTTGGGGGGAACAGTCCACCACTCCTGGACGACCACCTCGATTTTTCGACCCACATCTCACAAATTCGCTTGGTTATTCATATGTGGCACGAATGGACAAGCCTGCTAATGAAAAAAAATCTATGGCCAAGCATGTTTAAGGCCACAGTGCCTGTACAGATACAGGATAGACACAACCATATAATGTATATATATATATATATATATCTACATATGTACATATATATATATACATTTATATGCATACATGGGGCTCACAATACACATGCATGTGAATATGTACTATCATGTGAGTGCACATATTCATACTAGCTCGGACTGAAGACTAGCATGTTGTTTGCCCTGGAGGTCAATCATTCCCAACACCTGTGGCAGCACTTTGCGTATATAAAACGTCTCAGCTGCCATGCCCCACAAACAGTTTTGTTGAAGTGGGGGCCTTTATTAACAGGGGGTGGCAGCGGAGAAAGTCAATTAGATATGTGGTCGTGAAGCCAGAAGGGTAAAGATGATACAGTGGCGCATGGAAGCCAAAGAACCAAGTGCTGGCACACAGACGATGAATATACCTTACCAAGGCAGCCTTAATAATCGTAGAAGGGCAGCTTCTTATCCATAGAGCTCCACAGGCAAGGACCTGAACAACACATCGAATGATTGGAAGGGTCCTTATCTCAGATGACTTGAAGAGGGCCCTTTAGTTGCATGCATTGTGGTGGAGGGCACGCCTCAAAAATACCAAGATCGATGCAGCACAAATATCAGACAGGTGCTGTACGAATCAATCAGGCCCACTGCAGCACACATAGGAGACAGTGTCCCATTAATTAAGGATTGTCATAATTTCGCAAAAACGACTTATCTACTCCCCCCATTATCGCGGCCCCCATACCCATCCCCTATACCCCACCCCACTATACCCAAAAGCGTCCCCCTACCCCTCCCAAAAAAAAACTCCAGGATATTTGATTTGTGAACGCAATTTGGGCTGCCCCACATAAGAAAGCGACTGTTCCACATTGCAATGGCCTATCCATAATTACAGACACACTTGCCACCAAAAGCACTGACAAGCGCCATAAGTGCAGGAGGGACACATATGTATGCTTCTATCTGAAATGCCTGCTGACCTGCTCTACCATGACTCGATCTACTTTGTTAGACTCTACCTTATTAGAGCTATCTCTGATGAAACATGGTGCCATCCTGCACTGAGTCGACTAGAACAGAACAGGTGAAATGCCGAAAGCTGGGCCAAAGAATGGAACAAGACTTAATGTCAGAGCAGCTATACTCAATTGACTATTGGGATTTGGCAAAGCTCCTGAAATTTAAGTATATCAAAAAGAAAAAGCCAACACAACCCAAGCAGCACACACATATCGATTTAATCTTGAAATGCATGACAAAGCCTTGGGGTGGGGAGCATTTGGTTCACCATATCACCCCTAATTACAATTCGAGAGGAAGACAATAAACAACAAACCACTAACATATAAAACCTGATACCAACACTGGCTGTAAAACAATGCTCACTGCTGCTAATCATATAACTAATACATGCTGGCATTTGGGTCAAGTCCTGGTGTGTGTGTGTGCATGCCTTAGATGATACAGTATGCAAAAGCAAACAAAAACAATGTCATGCACAAGGTACCAAGTAGTATGTCTAATGTGCAATAGCAACACCAAACACACCATCCGCTCAGATGGTCAGTCGCCATCGAAGCGAATATCGCGGTAACGGATTGTTAACATCCAGGGCCTGGGGTGTGGAGCTGTGTTGTTCCACTGAAGATGTGCGCTTGCAAATTACCCTGCTAACAAATGTTGCTGGAAGTGTAGGGAATCCTACTCTGAAAAAACTGCCCATGAGGCAGCACTCGAAATTTTGCCGATGGGGTCAAATCACAAGCCACATGCGACCAAGTGTGGTCGCAAACCTGTCCTGGTGTGTTGCATGCTGCACAAAATTGGTACTGGGCACCATCACCAGCGCATTTTCAGGTGGCTGTGCTACCCATCACCCCCTGGTGCTGGACCTGCTGAGCTTGCAGGGGCAGAGCTACTGCTTGCACCACCTGCAGGGACAGAGCCGCTTGCAGGGACAGAGCCGCTTGCAGGGACAGAGCTGCTTGCAGGGGCAGAGCTACTGCTTACAGGGGCAGAGCTTTGGGCAGCGCTTGCCTCCGCAGTTCCAGCAGCTGCAACCTTGGCTGCTGCACCTGCAGCATCTTCCTATCTGATTCAAAGCCATAAATAAAAATTGGAAATTTCCAAATTGACGTTCCTGGGGCCCTAAAACGAACACAAAATGACAGAATCCAAAAAGGACATGTTCTAAATTTCTGGGGACATGTTGTTCGACGGAAACAAACCCTGCGGGGTGACACCTAGCTCATAAAGTGCTTCTAAAACGCAATAGAATCACAAAGATAATCAAAATTCAGAATCTTGTTTCTGGCGCCATCTCCGGCGTCATACCCAAGAATTTTTCACGATTTATGTTGCAAATTCAATAGAATTGCGGCTCACAGTCAATGAGAGGGGTCCTGTAAGCAAGAAGATTAAAAATCACATTTGAATCCAGTAGGTCTTCTGCCCCAGTGGCAGCCTCAAGCAGCCCATGAACAGGGCAGTGCTCCAAGCCATATACCTGCATCAGGCCCCCCCTGACGACTAGTATGTCACATCCCAGTTTTCAAAATCAAAACTAACCTCTAAAACAAATGTAAGTCCCCTTCCTGCCGGAGTGAACTGACTTGGATGTTACAAGGATGTTGCAGGATGCCTTCAAGAAGCGAGGATGTCACCAGGATGTTGAGCACTGGCTTGTGCACTTGCTCAGGATGTGCATGCCAGCCCTCCACATGCCTGCGCATGGCATGGACTGCCCATGAGTCCCATTGGCCCAATGGGCCCCATGGGCCCCATGGGCCTGCATGGGCCCTCAGGGCAGGCGGGCGGACGGGCGGGCGAATGGGTCGGGCGGGCGGACAAGTGGTCGGGTGGGCAGTTGGGTCGGGCATAGTACGCATCTCATGAAATGAATCACATAGACTAAACAGGGTTGGAAGTGAAGCTACCTTGGCAAGATAGGTGGCCCTGGATCAGGCAGCCCTGGATCAGGCAGGGCGGCAGCCCCCCCAGGAACAGGCTCCAGGCCCCACAGGGATCATATGCCCATTGGGCGGAGGGGTAATGGGGTGTAGCCATCCACCTGGAAAAATCCAGAATATGAAATAATTGGTACTAAAAATGAAACCCTGCAAAATGGAAGACAGTTTCCTCGCAAAGTGGAAAGGAGGATGTGTAATTATTATTTTGTGTTGTGCAACCCGACAGAATATCGCAGCACTGCTCCTCAATAGATAAATAAACACAGAGATAGAGAAAGATATTTGTATGAACTTATATGATTCTGTGTGGATTTGTGTTGATTTATATGGATCTGTATTGATTTAGATGCGGAAGTATATGTTTTATAATGATTTCATGTTGATGTTGCGTTGATTCTTTTTTATAGATATCAAATCGTATGTGTTTTTATATTCTGATATTTGTCTTGTTCGTCTTTTTGCATCCTGTGGGACCCTTGAGCCCAGGACCCGGACCGACAGTCAGACGTTCGGATGGTCACATGGTCAGACGGTTGGACAGTGGCACAGCTTCATGGGGCCCGCATACCATCGATTTGTTGTTTGAAGCCTGATTAATGCGACGAGCAATTATTGCAGTAACAGTAACTGGTTACAGTAATATTATGAATTTGTGGATCAATTCTTGAGGTAGATGGTTACTGTGACGCGCCCCACCGACCCCAGCCACCCCAACCCCTGTGTGGTGTTGGGGGGGGGGTGTAAGTTGTGATCCTGAGAAGATGACAATCCTGAGAATGTTCTTGCTGTTGAACCTGTTGATTTTGATGAAGCTGTGTATCTGGAAAAGTTCCACATGTATTTGATAGTTGTTCTGCAATATTCAATTCATATTTTGTCATTACCTCAGTAATCCACCAGGACATCATTGCGGTAACAGTAAGTGATAACAGTGACTGTAAATCATTCGTGAAACTATTCGTCAGGTGAGGATAGCAAACAAAGCCAACAGTACATACATGCCACTATGCACACATACATAAACATATGTGTCTTAGAAACGACTTGGGCAAACCGAGCCACCAGAATCACAGATGCAGACGCATGTTTACACTTACTGCTTGTACTAAATCAGCCCACCTCTTACTGTCAGCGCAAGCTGTAATTTTAACAGCTGCTTACCGCAAGGGCTGCCCGCCCGGCCGCAAAAACGTACAGCATTAACCATCTGAAAATTGAATTACTGTAATACGAACCAGTTACAATGCAAATCCATCATATATTACATTATGAATTCGGCATGCAGTCAATGCTGTAATCCATAAGCCTTGAATACCCCCCCATGTGCCCCACCCCACCTCCCCATGGGCTGGGCCCAGGACCTGGGCCCCAAATCGCGTGGGGCGGTTGTGTGCTGATATTTGAAGCCTGTGGATAACAGCATTAATTGAGTGCCGACTTCATAATGTGATGAAACAAATTAACAATATTATCAGTATGCATATCATCCCTTCCACTTTGCAATGAAAGTGTGCTCAATTGTGCAAGGTTTCGTAGTCTTGCCAAGGTAGCTGAACTTCCAACTCTGTTTTGGTCTATGTGATCCATTTCATGAAATGCTTAAGTGGTGCGATATGAAAAATGAACAACCCCTCTTCTTATATACACATATATATGTATATATACACTGGGGCCAATAGATTCAACGTTATCTCAGCTAATCATGTGCTCGAGCATATGTGTGTTTAACAACATATTTCATGAATCTGAATGGCCATGTCAATACCTACATAGAGGCCACCCATAATTATATACACTATTTGCATTTCCCTGCCCTCAAATGGATGTGGGTTCTTGTTTTAATGACCCTATCCCATGCTCATTCTGCTGTGTTCCTTCTCCTTCTCCTTCTCCTTCTCCTATCCTCCTGTCCTCCTTCGATCAATCCATCCATCAATCACTCAATCGATTAATGAACTGATCAATCAATCCACCAATCAGTGTCAATATCGATTTGCTGACCCCTGCTGAGGATTAGGCCCCCATGCTGACCTGGAACTAAACCCAAATTGTGTTGATGTCGTTCAGACTAGGGGCTCGTATTTTGGCCTTGATTCGCTGTGCCAAGGATTAGGCCTCCATACTGCTTTGGAGCTAAACCCAGATTGTGCTGATGTCGTTCGTTGGCCTTGATTCGCCAACCCCCATCAAGGATTCGGCTGTCATAACCCCCTGCAACTAAACCTAAATTCAACAGCTGGACTGAACAAGGTTTGTATGATCCATGATCCCAGAAGCTTCCCAAGGCTCTCCTGGGCTCTCCTGGATAGACCACTTCGGATTGATATGATTCAAGCTCAACAACGCACTGGGTTGATTTTGAGCCCCTCAGGGATCTCTGGGGACCTTCAAAAGGCGAGGCGCACTATAAGCTAATTTGTTCGAACAGCTGAACTGAACCAGGTTCGTGTGATCCAAGGTAGCTTTGTAAGCCTTTGTATGCCAAGGGTCTGATCCATGGTATTCTTCCGTTGCAGTGGAGCAGTTGTCATGACTGTGGACTTGGCTGGTTTGCTTTGAAAAACTATAGTGCATACGTGTGTGTATGCGATGCGTTATAATCTTGCTATGGTCAGGCCAAGCCAGCCAGGAAGCAACATCCGAAAGTGGCCCCTAAGTTAATAACCCCACTGCAAGAGGAAGCGCCTGACCTCCATGTAACGCAACCAAGCTTTCGCCAAAACGATCATAGCTGATCCCCGGTGCCCGTATTTCAACCATGACCGTGACTTCCGCCAGCCTTCTAAGGAGACCAGCCAGCGTCTTGAAAGTATCATGCCACACAAACGCCAAGGGTGGCGCCATAGACAAAACCTCCTCGCGCTCTAAGGTGCCAGGTGGCACATTGGTAGGCAATCGCTTGCTGTCATCTCTGCTGATGGGATTTTTGAAGCGGGCTCGCCGTCGGCATTTCATCTTGGGCGTCGCTAGAACTTTTGTTCTGTGGGCTTTGCGCATTTCCGCCAACTCTTTTTTGAACTGCCGGCGATCTGCTTTGCCCTCCTTCGCCTGAGTGGCATCATTCTCAATGAGCTTCTGGTCAGCAAGTGAATACAAGTCTGTGAAATCTTCTACCTCCACAAGCTCTTCCAAGTAGCTTTTCTTCAACTCCCTCTGCGTAAGGATATCAAGGACCTCCTCTTCGGAGCATTCTGGGAGGCAGTGCCCCAAGAGTGCCCGCAACAAGCGCATGACCCCATCACTTTTCCGACACTCGCAATGCCAATGCTGAGACAGCTTGTACAAGGTGGTGCGGGGCAGGGCACCAAAACACATGTAAGCTGCCGCCTTCTTTAATGGAAGTGGGCCTCGCAAGATATGGGCAAACAGGCCTCGCCGAGGGCTCTTGTCCAGTACCAGCGTAATGGGGGACCTCCACTCATAGCACATTGCCTCGTACTCATTCTCATCTAGCATGATCATGAAGTTAACCATGTGCATAGCAGAGTATGATGGGTTGCAGTCCGGCACGTAAATGCGACTCTCTTTGATCTGCTCAGCTGGCCAGCCTAGCCCACTGGTGCTGGCAACACTACCAAGACTAAAGAACCATAATGGTTGCGGAGGTGGCCCAGCAAGGGCTGGTCCTGGCACCACTGGAGCTGGGTCTGGCACTGCACGCACAATCAATCCGCTGATCTGGAAGAGGACGCTTAACCAGCACATACTGCCCTTGTCAATGGCTGCCCTGCCACGCTTAATGACATGATCCCGCAACTTGATGTCAACGAATGGGGCATTGCCGCTCTCTGGGGTGCAAGTGAACCAGTCACCGTCAGGGCGCCTGATGCCTTTGACGTCACAATTTGTGCTCACCTGGGCTGGCGAGGGGTGGTATGTCGATTTGGGTAGGTGGCAGTCACTTCCCCTGGCCATGGGCGCTGTGCCCAGAGGGATGTGGTCAAAATGGTGAACCTTCGCAACAACTTCCTTGTCCAACAGAACTTCCCATGCTGCCTGCGGTGTCATGTGGCCGTTCTGTGTATTAGCCTGCGCCCTGCGTTCTCGCTGGAATCCATCCTCATTCACCTGCGACGCCAACAGTCCACTATATTTCTTGCTGTGGTGGTCCTGAACAGCAGGTGTCGCAATCCCGCCAGTCTCCTCCAGGATTGCTGCAATCTGGAGAACAGGTGTTGTTCTGAACACAGACCGGTCAGCAACCGCCTTCCAAAATTCGCCACCTTCCTTTGCTAGCACAGTGTCATTCTCATGGTCCTGGGCGAACTTGTTGACTAATTGCGCGCGGATGGAATCATTTTCATGAGAGAAACAGATGCTCTTCGATGGCCACCCTTCGAGAGCCCATAAGAAACGACACAATCTAGCACCAACGAGCTCCAATCCAAACGCCCCAGCGACTAAAGCCCTCTCATGTTCTTCTTGCACGAGAGGATGCTTTGCATGTAAGCCAGCCAAGGGCAGGTCGTGAGCATGCACAGTGAAACCACACTGCTGGAGCTTACCAGGATCTGAGAATGTAGACATCACCATACACAATGGCTCCATGAACTTGCCTGAGCATTCTTCGAGAAACCACTCGCGAGCGCCCTTGCAGCTCCGGACTGTCTTGTTCTGATGCGAATGCCAATCTTCAACAGGTTTGCCAAAGACTAAGATGGTGTCTTGGAGGTGTATCGTGTTCGGTTCGAGTTTGAACAGTGTGACGATGGGCAGGCTGCCATGGTGAGCCTTAAAAAGATTGTTCACGCATGCATTGCCTTGGGCCATTGATGCCCTCTGGCTTTCGCCCATCTTCACTGAAACCTTCAGCTTTTTTGTGACTGTCTTCAAGCTCTCTTGGTGCAACCAGCCCTGCTTCACCCCAAGATACACCATGGGCACCAGCTTCGTGTGGAAAATGGACCTGTAGGCTCTCATGGCGTGTATCACGCCAAAGAATCCTTGGCGCAAGCAGTGAAGCGCAAACAAACACATGTTCTTGTTGCACTGTCCCTGGGGATGATATTATGCTTGATATAATCAACTGCTGTGGGAGATATCTCGTATCTGGGAGCTGCGCCTACTTCGAAAACCTTATGCAGCTGAAGCTATTGAGGGGAGCTGGGAAATGGGAGGGGTGCAGGGCAAGGCGATGGGGGGAGTGGGCGCGCTCCAGAGATCTTGGAAAGTGTGGCTCCAAAAAAACTGGGATGTTTTACCAAACACACCCGCAGCTTGGACAAACATATCTGGGAAAACATATTGTTTGGCCAAATGTATCCGAATCATTTTGAAGTTATAGCATATATATATGTGTGTGTGTGCGAGTGTGGGCGTTTTGCTACACAACTCTGCAACCTTGAAAATCCAAACGAGATGGGGTGGCTGGGTGGGTGGCTGGCTAGGCTGGACTCCTAGGGGCTTGTCTGGGCTGTGCTCCGTTGGCCAGGCTGGCTTACTGGTTGGCTAGCAGGGTGTGGCTGTCTGGCCACCTGTTGGCCCACAGCGCCAATTCTTGTTCCACTGTAGCCCTCCACAACAGCAAACTTTTTGGGCGCGGGCGCAGTGGATGGTGAGAAATGGTGTCTGCTATAACTTTTGTGGAGAACTGAAATGAATTCACCTGGCAGAAAACTGGCCTTCGCTGGTCTGGCTGGCTGGCTAGGGTGGGCGGGGCTGGGCGGG
>Ga0115005_10005136_pt1 | contig 10365 bp, 7 predicted proteins | sample ArcOceMetagenome_FD_87163 | JGI IMG/M metagenome (GOLD analysis project Ga0115005, IMG submission 87163) | Marine eukaryotic phytoplankton communities from Arctic Ocean - Arctic Ocean - Greenland ARC118M Metagenome | ecosystem: Environmental > Aquatic > Marine > Oceanic | place: Arctic Ocean...
AGATATCAAGTCATACCCCCGAGATACTATACAGTTGGAATTCGGAGTTTGATCAACTCTTTCGGAGAAATCGTTTGTTTCAACCAATAAAAAGAAGCATCAACGCACCTTAGTAACTCCCATTATACGCGTTCGGTATTTACTAAATATCAGAAGTAAGAGTTCTGTATAGAATGTGGTGGTGGTGTTAGTGTGGTGTTATAATTTTACGGTCAACTGTCAACTCAGGTCAACTGGTAAAACATAATATTTATCAAAAAGGAAGGGAAAGATAGAGAAAAGCTATTAATATTACCACTGCACTGGCGACTGGCGACCTCAAAAATCAGTCTACAAATGGTTGAACAGGGATAAAGAGGTGAATTGAAAATTATGAATCTACAGCTAAATGACTCTTATTGGAAATTAAACAAGTACCGTGCACACGATATAATAAACTTAAACGTTGTGGGATTCGAGCGAAAATATTGGTTTTCAGCGAATTTTCAGCGAAAAGTAAGTCGCTAAATATTCTCAGATATCTAAAATCTCTACTTTTACTCGCTCTTGACAGAACACACAAAGATTCAGCGAAATAAGATCGTCCGACATGTATGTACCATCTACATTGGCTCTTGCCCTCTTCAGCCTATTGATTTTTAGCAGTGCTAGAGCTATTGAATTAATTGGAGAAGGTTTCGATGCTATAGATTCGGGTGGAAATCACGCTGCAGCCATTGATATGAGTAATGATGGGGAGTACATTAGTGTGGGTTCTCCACATGCTGGAACTGATGATCAAGGACAAGTTAAGGTGTATAAATCCATGGAGAAAGATGGACATATTGTTTGGGATCAAATAGGAAATACGATCATTGGCAAACAAAATTTGGCTCATTTTGGTGTATCTGTTGGATTATCTTATGACGCCAAAAGACTTGTAGTCGGCAGCCTTGTCGAAACCGAAATAGGTTCCAAAATAGGTTCCATCTCTATCTTTCGTTATTTAAAAGCTAAGAACAAGTGGAAGTGGATTGCAACTTTCAAAGGTGAGGAATCAGAGGAGAAATTTGAATCAAAAGTTGATATTAGCTCTAATGGGAACAAGGTTGTTGCGATTGGTGCCGGCTTTGTCCAAGTTTACAAATGTAATGACAATTCCTGTGATGTAAACGGATCCCGTATTATTCTTGATACTATTGTCAGAAGTGTCGCACTTGCTTCAGGAGGTCAATCGCTTGCAATTGGAGCATATGGCAATGGAATCGATAGTGCAGGCAAAGTAATGGCATACATATTTGACCAAGATAAAGGGGAGTGGATGCTCAAAGGAACCTTCGGAGGAATCGATTCAAGTCGAACTGGAACTTCGGTGTCTATTTCCCAAGTCCCCGACGAAATAACGGTGGCTGTCGGTGCTCCGACATTCGAGAGAATTGGTAAAGTGACATTCTTTTCCTCCACAGATGGTGGTGAAAATTTCAAAGAAAATTCTAGTATTCAAGGAACGCGCACCAATGAGCTCGTTGGTCTTTCCACTAATCTATCAGCGAATGGCGATGTTGTGATTTTGAGTTCTCTCAACAGTGAATTAGAGACTGTATTCAAAATATACTCCAAGAACAAAAGTACTGGTGCTTGGGATTTAAATCAAGAGATTTTATCGACATTTTTGCCTAATTCTGAGAGTCGTGAAGCAATTGAGGGCAAACTCGACTTCGATGGTCAAAGGGCGATTATTGTAAGTCCCGGTGAAATCAATACGACGAACGTCGTCAAAGTGTTTGCTGATACTTTGTCTGTTACCGACTTGGCAGATTCGTCTGAGAAGCCGTCAATTTCAATTGCTCCGAGTGTGTCTGTGGCTCCTACCCTCTCTGCAGGTCCATCTGCGAAGCCATCAATTTCAATTGCTCCGAGCGTCTCAGCAAGTCCATCTGTGGCTCCTACCCTCTCAGCAGGTCCATCTGCGGGCCCGTCAATTTCAATTGCTCCGAGCGTGTCTGTGGCTCCTACCCAGCCACCACCAACGAACGAAAAAGGTGGCAAGGGCGGCAAGGGCGGCAAGGGTAGCAAGGGCAGCAAGGGCAGCAAGGGCAGCAAGGGCGGCAAGGGCGGCAAGGGCAGCAAGGGCAGCAAGGGCAGCAAGGGCAGCAAGGCATAAAAAACACCAAACGCTCAAAAGCGTGAAGACCCAGGAAAACATGCAGAAATCCCAGTTCACCGGGACAGAGAGGAACGGAGCAAGTCATTTTCTTCGAGAAGATCTGCGTACGTGCACTTCGATTGGAGATTGTGCAAACTTCGAAACAGCAAAAGCACATAAGATGTGCCATGTTCCTATTGCTCCCATACAGTACAATTACTCGTAGATTCATAAAACTACTCTATAAAATACTTCACTTAGATGCGTTGTTATTGCTTGCTCTGTCTTTGCTTTGACAACTCGATTTTTTTCGTTTCAGGACCAAGATGCAATGTTGACTGTTTCCTTTGTAACCACCGTTTTGAGCACAATACTGTTTCGAACACAATTCAAATTGTGTGCTTGATATGTGTCATTATTTAAACACTAAACAACGAACTTCGTGCAATCCAAAGCATTCGTGATAAGAAAAGGATAGGGTACTACTTTCTAGTTAACAACCCCACCTCCGGGCATTCTCGAAGAAGTTGAAAAATCAAATTTGGCGAAGCATTTGCAGATGCAGCGTACATGAAGGGGAAGAATCCATCAACATCATCAGAAACACCTTCCGGGTATGCATGCACAATATCCTTGAACCCTTGTTCCACAGTCATACCTCTCTCTGCTGCAAAGTGAAGAGGAAGCATACCAAGACTGTCTTTCATCTTGGCACAGTTCTTTAATTCGTCACCAGTTGAAAGGACGTCATTCAAGAGTATCTTCCGAATAGAGCCAAAATATTTCTTTTCAACAATCTTCTCTTGGATATCATCGAGTTCCCTGTTTCTCTCGTCAATGAGGTTTCTCAACGGAGTGATAGTTTCCAAGTCAATTTCAGGCTCAAAATCAATGCCTTCCTGCAACTCATTTATCTGGGGTCTTAATAAGCGCTCGCGCCTGATATTCAACGCTGGATGCATGGGAAATAATTCATCGGGTTCGTTTCCAAAGCGCTGCCTGCGCATCTGTCGCCTTAAGCGCCTTGCTATTTCCACGCGAGCTGCATTAGGACCATTCACATTGTCTAGTAGGTGGCCTTGATTGGATCCATTCATATGCATAATAACATTAGGACCCTCGGCAGGACGTTGTGCAGCCTCGTTTGCATTGGCATCGTTGTCGCCTCCATCATCATTATTCCTGTTTCTTCTACTCTCAACCAAATCTAATAACCCTTGAAGTGCACGCAGTCTACGTGTGCCTTCAATAAACAAAACATCGTGATTGTGGTCAGGGTCATCGGCAAGAATTGATCGTTCTCTATCCCACAGCCGTCCAGCCATTCGTTCGAGCACATGGCGCCCTTGAGGTTGAACAAGATTTCTCAACATCCTATTCTCAACATTTTCATTGTTGAGCCTCGCGCCCCTTGCAAAGGCGACGTTGCGACGATCATTCCCATCTTCAAGGTCTCGTTCTTGTTTCATGCTCCTCATGATCTCACTTGTTGCCGTATATCCGTTTGTCGGTCTTCGAGTCACTGTAGAAACGAGCTCAAAGATGGCGGTTCTCCCAATGTTATCTTTGTGAAGCGTACATCCCTTATATTTCTCCAAGATTGCAGAAAATGTATTGATTTGTACAACTCCAATGGAGGCATGAAGAATGGGCACATTTGGATCAATTTCATGTGGAGATTTATTGTACATCCTGGCCTGTGCAAACTGCAAACAGATCTGGAGGCATCTTTTTCTTTCCGGGTCGTCCCAAGGGCAATTGAGCGCAGAATCGATAGCATGGTTCAAGGCGGATGACGAGGAATCAAAGGTGTACAGTCCTCCGCATGCATCGTCACCGCCTACGTTATGTTCGAATCCAAGATCCAGAAGAAAGCGCACAATAGGAGAGCGATTATGCCACGGTCTATATCCCGTTGAATCAGAATTTGCAAGTGCGGTGTGTATCGGAAGTTGCTTCGAAGTATTTCCTCTGTAACTTGTGACAGCAATTAGTTCTGGATAAGTGTCTAGTATGAGTTTCACATTTGTGTAGTTTCCCTGTAGAATGAAAAACATGAGCAGCCTCTTGCTCTTAATATTTTGTAACGACACAGCCGTAGCTTTATTCTCCATCAAAAGTTCGAACCAAAATGTGTGCTATAAAAAAAGGTTGGGAGTTAAAAATGAGGTGAATCGGATTGCACAAATGAGAACGGAATATGGATTATGGATTATGGAATAGCAAATAGCAACATGTTTCTTGGGAGCTACTACTAGACGCAAGACTCACGCTTGAAGGCCTCATTTCCTTCCACTCTTTAATGCACGAAGGCTTAGCAGCCTCACAGTTGAGAATAAGAACCTTGGCTACATCTCTATTATTGTTGCACGCAATCCAGTCCAAGTCCCACCGCTTGATAAATTCTTTGCTTGGAATTCCGGGCTTTGCGTCAAGCAAAACACGTAACACGTCACCAGTCGTATGTGCATAACGACATGCATTGCCAAAGTCTTCATCATTGCAAGCTTCAGGGTAGCAACCAATCATTAGTTTGACGACACACGCCGGTACAGGAGTGGTGCTATTGGACAGGGCGAGGTTAAGAGGGTACGAGATCCCCCACAAGGCACGTGCCTCGTGTGGATGTGTGTTCAGCCTTCTCTCGACATGTCTCCAATTGGCTTCTGCTGTTGAAGGGTCTTGATTCTCGCCGTGAAAACCCATGTATTCTAATAAAGCTGAAGTTGAACTGGCTTCTTCCATGGTCCGCTTTCTTAACGCTGATGCTTCATAAACCATTCTTCGTTGGTCTTTTTGTTCAACCCGAGGTGTTCTTTCATTTGTTGCTTCTCGGTTTTCCACGATGTGCTCGGTGCTGGCTGTACCGTACGAGGTAATCATGTACGGTAGTACGGTATGTACGGTATGATACCTAGATACAAACAACTAACAGGAGGAGGGTGAAGAAAAAAGAAAATAATTTGATGATTTCTAGATTTCTAGATTTCAGATTCTTGATGTCAGTCCCCTTTGACCATTTTAGCTTGACACAGATTTTTGGTTCAGATTTAAAAATGGATTCCCTCATCATCACAACTGCCATATTGGAAATCAACCTGAACACCAACCGGCAAAAAAGTAGAAACGGTAGAAGTTGTGCATACTGCAGTGTATATTCAATAAACATTAACGCTATATAGTCCAGTCCAGTCCAGTCCAGTCCAGTTCAGGATACGCCATTGACCAGATCCGATCCAGCGAGCTCTGAAACTCACCTTAATTCACGATAAAATGGACTTCAAGAAAATGGCATTTATGCATGATGCCCCTCGATTCTGGCACACCAAAAACATTGCTACTCTTGCGTCCCAAAGTGCAGCTGTCAAGCAAGACTACATTCAAGGCATTGTTGCTTTCTCTATCTTTCTATTCTCATTCTTCCTGTGTTGGTTCCTCTTCATGCTCTATTTCAAAGTCCGTGGTTCCAAACGGTATGGGTGCATGGCTGGGCAAGTCACCTATAAGAAGGAGGTTGAGACTAAGGATAAATCATTCCAGAGATATGAATATATCCAATACGTTTTCCTTCTAGCAATATGTGGGATATTTTTTGGATCCGCACTGCTACTGAAGAAAGGGGTCCCGTTTCTTGCTTCAGCGGTGACGGAAATTAAGGTTCTCAATGAAGATCTACGAAATACGTTGTCTGGAGGGAAAACCATTGCAACCTATACGAGCGAAGGAATCCAGGCTGTCCAAGGACCCCTGGCGGAATTAGGTGGTTACATTGACATCAACGAAATCTGCACAAATCAGAGTGCCGTCAACACATACAAGATTGACTCGTCAATTAGTGATATCGTGGATCACATGAGCGGAGTGGAAGACTTTCTTGAAAGATACGAAGTTGAGGGACTTGAGTCCAACCTTGATATTATGATCGACAGATCAAAAGATTTGGATCAAGCTCTTGATTTATACACAGGAAATGACTGGGTGGTGAAAATGTATTCCATGATAGTTGGGGTGTTGAGTTTTTACTTCTTGACCTATACGCTATCTGGTTGGTGTAATTTGGGGAATCCTGCAGCGAAAGCTATGACTTCATACTTTGTGGTACCCCTATTTGTTCTCATGATTTCAATCGGTTGGATGCTTACCATTTTATTTGCTGTGGGAAGTGTATTGAACTCAGATTTCTGCGTTGGCGATGGAATCATTGGGCCAGAGGCTACCATTGAGGAAGCGCTGCTTCAATATGGCATCCCTGAAGATCATCTCATGTTTCAAAGTTTCCTCTATTACAAGAGCGATTGTACAACAGAGAACCCTTGGGATAGCGAAGTAATTGTGCAGTTAACGAGCATTCAGAGCAGCATCGAAACTACTAGTGATTTGTTGACAAATAAGGACGACATCAAGAATGCCTGTGGAGATAGCATTGATGCATTTATGGAAAATATAGATTCTTTGAAACAAAACTTACAAAACCTCAATGAAGGATTTGAACGGGGACTTGACATTTCAAGATGCTCAAAGGTGCTACCAATGTACAGAAGGTGAGCTTTTGCGCAATTTGTTGTACTGTTTGAAAATATTAATCGTGCAATACGCGTACTTCATTTCGAATAATTCTAATCGATTTCTTACGGTAGGGTCTTTAATGGCGCATCGTGCGAGGAGAGCCTCAAAGGATTAAGTTGGAGTTTTTTTGCATTATTTTCTGTGGCAGTGAGCGGTATTTTGATGATATCATTCAGAAGTGCCCTCTATAAGATCAAAACGATTTCCAATTCAACCGAAATGAGGGATGATATGGACTATAACGACGACGATTTGATTGACTGGGAAGAGTTTAGTAAGCACCAACGAAATACTGGATCTTCCTCTTTAGGCAGTGACAAATATCAAGTCGAACAGAAAGATAGTACTGAAACACGTCTTACATTCACTGCGTCCGACGAGGAACACGGCGTAGAAGTGAGATGTTTTGAAGTCGAGGAGGGCTTCCCATTGTCTCCAACTGCTCGTTCCAATCAATCGTCGATAGATACAGATGAATATTTTAACGATGACGGAGTTAATTCATTCAACTCTGAGCTCGAGCCATTGACGCCGTCTCCAAGAGCAATCTCAAAATCAGTCGGGCACGAGCATCTTGCACCAGTTGCATTTAATTTCAATCAAAAGAAGTCACTATCTAGGACCAGCGCTCACGCCAGAGCAGACGCCGCTGAAAGATCTCCTGGCAAATCCATCACAAAGGGAAGCTTTGATCTCTAATCAAAAATACCTATAAGTACAATATATAGATGTACCTTGTACGGTAGTAGAAAGATGCACACCTTGCATTTCAACCACTTTTATTCAGCCGAAAGTCAGCAAATGATTTTGTAGCAATCTTACTTCGAGAACATATCCCTACAGTATGACCTTGCAAGTGCCTCGCATGCAGACAACAATGTGAAATACATTTATAATATCCTGGCTGAAATGTCTTTGGATTCTTTGCCCATCATCGCCATGAAATAAATATTTGTTTTTATCATACAAAAATGGAAGAATGGTATTTTGAATTTGTAATAAAACGTCACTTTAGGCAGTAGGCTTCATCGAGAAGATTTCTCTAATTGAAGTGGAACTCCTTTGGATGCGCTGACTTTATTGCACAGTATTTATAAAGAAGGCGAGTTTCACGTTTTCTCGCAATACACCTTTGATTTCACCTCGAACCTGTCTCTGTGAAGTCTTCGTTGTCATTTGCAATTTCTCTCTAAATCCTTTTCAGCTCTGTTCTCTCCGAGAAGACGCTAACATACATCTGTTGCTTCATAGATTGAATGTTTCTATTCTGTTGCATTCCCGCCCTTGTAGGGGCGCATCAATCTTCTCCTCGGATGCATTATTAGAGGATTTTAGACACCACCAATTTATTGTCAGAGAACCGAATTCAATTCCTTTGTCTCTTTATTGTCTTTACTGATGGACTCTTGAGCCGTCCACGGATTTCTTGAAGTCTCTCTCCGCTGGAATTGTCAATACGCCCTCTGCGACCATTTGAACACTCGCACTACGAAACTGGGAAGCCTCTGTAGCACCTGATTTCGAATCTAGCGCCAGGAAAAGATATTTTTGACCATCTTCACGCCCGAGCTTTTTTGCATATTTTCAATTTGTCCCTTGCTCCGTGAACAGTATCCCTCGCAAAGACTGGAAGAGAATCCTTGCCGCTACTACCTTAACATCTTTATCGTCGTCGGATTTTTTCTCCTTGCTTTTTTTGATCATCCAGGAGGTCGTTAACTACATTGTTGTAATTGAAAATGGTGATAGGCTAGTACCAGTACCTACCTGGTAGTGGTACCGGGTATGATACCGGGTTCCGGGTGGGGGATGAGAGATCAAGCGGTTACGTATGTAGGGTTAAGAGTTTTAAGAGGAGGGTCGCTTGTCGCTTGGTGATTGGTGACCTGATACCTCCTGACTCCTGATGAGTGATGAGCCATCCGATAAAACAACCAGGGGCAACCAGCAGCAGGACAACTTGGACAAAAGGGAAATTCGGAGAACAACAAAATCGTACGTTGCAGGTTATAATCTAAATTCAATTTTTATCTAATCTTGATTCGAATCAAGATTAGATATCTAGTCTTGATTCGAATCAAGATTAGATTTGGATTATAACCTGCAAGCCTACGACAGAATAAAATGTGGCACTAACCCTCGGTACGGCTTTCTGACACATACAGGTCAACTGCCCAAATACGTCGTCCAATAAGTAGTATCACCAACATAAATATCATACGAACAACGGTCGAAGTACTCTGGCACGATACTGGCCAGTCCGCACGAATGACTGGAACGGAAAGAAGTACAGCTAAAACCGTAAAACATGCTTTTGAATTTATTGATGTTGAAATCACCTGAATTCGAATTTCCGAACCCTAATCCGTAGGGGGATAAATATAATCCTTGAGGGATAAGGACAAAGAACAAAGACGAAGAAAAGTTTGAATGATGGACAGTTATTTGGAAGTTTGAAGTCGCAAAGAAGAACAACCAAGAACCAAGCAATTTCTTATGTCACTTCTATCATACAGCACTATACGAACGGTAGCATCATACAGTACTGTTGTAACAGGACATGGCTTTAACTTTTTATTTGACAGCATCACCAGTGGTGCTGATGTTGCTGCTAATCGTCGTACTGCAATTAGTGGTGGAAATTCCCTTGCTCACACACGGATTCCTACCAATGGTGCAGCATACTACGAGGAGTAGTACTCATCAGCGTCGTGATTGTAGCACTATTTGTAGTACTCGTCCTCGCATTGCTGCTGGTGCCACTGTTGCACTACGTGTAGATTTGACGGATAATATTAACGCTATCACTAGTACTACTGAAGGTTTAAATTTGGAGTCATTAAGAGAGATGCTACAAGAGTTGCGAGCCGCCCTGTTAGTACAGGCGGAACAGGACGACACGATGAAGAAGAACAAGCCAAGAGATCCAGCAGCAACAGCAACATCTGACGACGACGATATGTCGCAGGCAGTAAACAGAAATCTTTCTCCTGACGAAGTGGCTCGGGAGACGCTCCTTTCAACAAGAATTCCTAATTTGAAACTGTGCCACACACGCCTGGGTCCAAGCACATTACCAGGCGCAGGTCGAGGTCTCTTTGCAAACCATGACATTTTCAAGGGCGACCTCATTACTTGCTACCCTGGGGATGCTCTTTTGTACGAGCCACCGCATGATGATGGTGGGAGTTATGATGAAGAAGATTTGGATGTGGAAGCGGATGAAATTGTCATATGGGGGGCTCACGTTGACGAGGTGGACCGTTGGGATGAGGATGCGGTCTTCAATGGTCATGAAGAAGGACGTGGAGGTATAGATGAGAGGCCGCTCACGGACTACGCTCTTTGGGTTTGTGAATTTTACTCAGTGCTAGCTATGCCGCTTCTCGATACCGACCCGGCCTACTCAGGACACTTTGCGAACGATGCCGCTGGCCATCTTGCGATTAATGGAAGTGGTGGGGTTAACGTTGGCGTCGAGGAGGGTATTGCAGCATATGTCAATGAATCGATCAAACTGTCTAATGCACACCTCGAAGTCCTGGAGGATAGTCATATGGTGGCCATAGCGAGAAGGGACATCTCCGAGGGAGAAGAGATTTTTGTTACGTATGGGATGAATTATTGGATGGAAAATGTCAGTTTTTAGAGTCAGGAGGCGAGCGTCTTTTTAC
>Ga0115005_10005137_pt1 | contig 10364 bp, 9 predicted proteins | sample ArcOceMetagenome_FD_87163 | JGI IMG/M metagenome (GOLD analysis project Ga0115005, IMG submission 87163) | Marine eukaryotic phytoplankton communities from Arctic Ocean - Arctic Ocean - Greenland ARC118M Metagenome | ecosystem: Environmental > Aquatic > Marine > Oceanic | place: Arctic Ocean...
AAAATAATCCTGATATTTCTGCAGATTTGATTGATTTAAGAACACTTATTCCTTTAGATAAATTGGCTGTTTTGGATTCAGTAAAGAAAACAGGAAGGGCAATTGTGTTGCATGAGGACTGCATGATTGGTGGTTTTGGAGCTGATTTGTCAGCTATGATTTCTGATGAATGTTTTGAGTATTTAGACGCTCCTGTAAAGCGTTCAGCGTCAATGGATACACCTGTCCCTTTTGCAAATGAATTAGAAGATGAGTTTTTGGCTAAAGCACGCTTTGAAACTCAATTAAAAGACTTGCTTTCTTACTAAAATGGTATTAATTCTTACAGCATTGTTTATCTAATTTTTTTTATCATATTTGTAAATCATAATTCAAGTAAAGAATCGCAATCTCATGAACAAATTTTTTTTTGTAAAATCAATATTTTCAGCACTACTTTTAGTACTACTTTTTTCCTTTTCATCCTGTGTTACAAATAAGGATTTAGAGTATTTTAGAACTTCAAATAGTGTCTCAAAAGTAAAGTTAAATACTAATAAGTACTTGTTACAAGTTGGTGATTTAATATCAGTACAAATTAACACAGTTACTAATCAACAGCACGATTTTTTTAATAAGAAAGAAACTTCTACTTCAATGGTGCAGAATCCATATTTATATGGTTACTTAATCAAAGATGGTGGTTTTTTGGACTTACCTTCCTTAGGGAAAATAAAAGCTGAAGGGTTTACATTAAGAGAGTTAGAGAATATTATTAAGGAAATTGCAGTTTCTTATTTTGAACAGCCTATAGTAAAATTAAATATAATTAATTTTGAGATAAGTGTTTTGGGAGCAGTAAATAGCCCTGGGAATTATTTGGTAGTTAATCCTGAGGCAAATGTTTTGTATGCTTTAAGTTTAGCAAATTATATGACAGAGTTTGGTAACTTAAAAAAAATAAAAATTCTTAGAAATGATAATGAAGTAAATAGGATTTTTTATGTGGATTTATCTGATATAAAAACATTAAACAATCCTAATTTCATGCTACAGCCAAATGATGTGATTTTTGTGCCTCAATTAAATAAAAGATTTTATTCATTTTCTAGTTTACCAAACTTGATTTCTATATCAATATCAGCAATAACACTTTATCTATTAATCAATAATAACTAATAATGAGTATTAATAATCAATTTGATGAGATAATAGATTTTAGACAGTTTTTTTATAAGATAATTAGTAACTGGTATTTTTTTGCACTCAGTTTGCTATTTACTCTTACTATAGCTTATTTATACAATCGATATACTAATGAACTATATTTGGTGGAAACATCTATTCTTATAAAGGAAAATAACTCAATGGGTTCTGCTTCCGATTTATTGTATGAAAAAGCAACGGGAAGTAGTAATATAAGCATAGAGAACAAAGTGTTAATGCTAAAATCTTACCCTTTAGTTTATTCAACATTATCTGAATTAGGTTTTGATATTAATTACTTTATTGTTGGAACTATAAAAGAATCTGAGACCCTTATTGCTCCAGTTAAAATTGAATGTAGTGATGTTTCTAAGCTAGTTGGTAAGAATCTTACTATTGAATATATTAATGACAATCAATATACATTAATTTATAATGATGAAAAAAAACAAGAAATTAATCAGTTTGGTGAAGAAATTATTTTTTATACGACAAAGATTAGAGTAGATTTAGATACTAGATATTCTACAAATAATATTGATATTCCTAATACGGTAGTTAAATTTATGAATTTAAAAACTCTTACTTTAAAGTATCAAAAGAAGATTTTAATTAAACAAAAAGATGTAAAATCAACAGTTATTGATATATCAATCCTAGAAGAGGATCAGTTAAAAGGAGTAGAATTTTTAAATAAATTAACTGAAAATTATATCAAGGGTGAGCTAAGTGAAAAAAACATAGCATCTAAAAACACAGTTTCTTTTATAAACAGTCAGCTGAAGGAAATGAGTGATTCATTATCGCTTATTGAACTGAATATACAAGAATATAAAAATAATAATAAGATTACTGATTTAAGTTTAAGGGCGCAAAGCATTTATACTAATATTGTTAATGTAGATACGGAGTTAGCTAAAAGTAAAAGTCTTAGTAATTATTATATTTATCTTGAAAATTATATTAATGATGGTGATAATTTAGAAAGCATAAGCGTTTCTACTTCATTTGGCGTTAATGCCAATGGCTTGAACTCGATAATAAATCAATTAGTTGAGTTACAAGTTAAAAAGAATGTCTTAGTTGATGGTGGGCAAATAAATAATCCTTCAGTTTCTCAATATAATCGTCAAATTAAGCAATTAGTACTAAATCTTAAAGATGCAATTAATTTAAGTAAATCAACTAATAATTTATTAATTAAAGATTTTAAAAATAGAATTAATAAAATGGAAGCTTCATTAGGAGATATTCCAAAAGTTGAGAGAGAACTGTTAGGTATTGAGCGTTTACAATCTATTTCTGAAAGTATCTATATTTTCCTATTACAAAAAAGAGCTGAAGCAAAAATTACATCTTCCTCTAATGTCTCCGATAGTAAAGTGCTGGAGCCTGCAATGCATTTTCATAAAGAACCTGTTGATCCTGATAAATCAAAAAATCATCTAATTGCATTACTCTTAGGTTTTATGTTGCCTTTGCTTCTACTTTTGATTAAAGAGTTGATAAACGAAAAAATACTTTCTAGAATTGATTTGGAAAAAGCTACGTCTATTCCAGTTTTAAGTATAATTGGCAGCAATAATAGTGGCAATACCTTACTCTCTCATCAAAATCCTAAATCAGCTGTTTTCGAGGGATTTAGAGCTTTGCGTTCTAATTTAAACTTCTTCAATCCAGATAGTAAAAAGAAAATATATTTAGTTACTTCATCAATTAGTGGAGAAGGTAAGACCTATATAGCTCAAAATCTAGCTATAGTTTTTGCAAAATCAGGTAAAAAGACTTTAGTTGTAGGGGCTGATTTAAGAAGACCAAGAATGTATGTTGATTTTGGACTTACAAATGATATTGGGATTTCTAACCATATACTTGGGGATAAATTATTAAGTGATGTAATTGTGCAATCAGATATTGAAAATTTAGATATTTTGGTTTCAGGACCTATACCAAATAATCCTTCTGATGCTTTACTTAGTGATAAATTTGGGAAAATGATAGATGTCTTAAAAGAAAAATATGATATTATTGTTTTGGACACCCCTCCTTTAGGGTTAGTTGCTGACGCATTATCCTTAATGGACTATTCGGATATTAATCTTTATGTAGCAAGACAGGATTATTCAAGAAAAGGATTATTGTCATATGCTGATGATATGTATGTTAAAGAAAGGTTAGGTGATATACATCTTATTTTTAATGATGTAAAAGAGGGTAGTGGTGCTTATGGGTATGGCTATGGCTACGGCTATGGCTACGGATATGGCTACGGATATGGAAATAAATATGGATATACTCAGGGGTCAGAGTATTTTGATGATAATGAAAAGTTAAAAAAAGTATAAATGAAAAATTATTATGAAGCTCCAAAAGTGATTGCAGAAATTGGTTGCAACCATAAAATAGAAATTGAAGTAGCAAAACAGTTATTGAAGGTAGCTGCAGAAAGTGGAGTTGAAGTTGCAGAATTTACAAAGAAATTAATAATGAACTCTTAATAAAACAATATAAGAGCTTTTAAAACCTAAAGGAATATGAAAATATATGTAGACATAGATGAGACAATTTGTTTCTATGAAGGAGAGCGAAACTATCCAGATGCAGTTCCACATTTTGAAAATATAGCTAAAATAAACAAGCTATATGATGAAGGAAATGAAATAACATATTATACAGCAAGAGGCACTATGACTGGTATAGACTGGCTTGAGACTACATCAAATCAACTGGAGAAATGGGGGTGTAAATATCATGCATTAAATGCTGGGAATAAGCCTGCGTATGATTTATTAATATGTGATAAAACAAAAAGAATAGAGGAAATATGAGTTTTTACTATGTAATTCCTTGCAGAAAGAATTCTAAAGGGTTCAAGTATAAAAACAGATTTTTATTTGAAAAGACTGCAAATAAGTTAAATGAAATAAAAGAAAATGTTATTATTACTTCTGATGATAATCATATTGAGAAATTAAATATTAAATATGGTTTTAAGTTTCTAAAAAGATCTAATGATTTATCTCTTGATACAACTGACATCAGATCTGTCTTGATTGATGTTGTGGATAAATTTGCACTCAAACCAGAGGATCATATAGTTTTGCTATATCTTACATACCCTGAGAGAACAATTGAAGATATTCGTAAGATTATGGATTTTTATAAAAGCAATAATGGATCTTCTTTATTGTGTAAGGAAGAATTAATTCAACATCCTTATTTATGTTTTTATGATAAAAAGGATAATAAAGGAGAGCGAATAATTAAACATGATTTATACAGAAGACAAGATTATCCAAGTTGTTTCTTTGGCTCACATTTTTTATCAATTGTTAAAGTATTTTATCTAAAGAATGTAGATAGAAATCTCTTTGGAAAAGACACTATCTTTTATGATTTAGAAGATCATAAGTTAGATGTTGATTATGAATTAGATTATTTAAAATTAAACTAAATAAATATGTTATATATTTTTGAAATGGCTAATAACCATATGGGGTCTGTAGCTCATGCTAAAACAATCATTGATGAGTTTTCTGCATTAGCACACAGAAATAAATTAATGGCAGGAATTAAATTACAATTTAGAAATTTAGATACTTTTATTCATCCTGATTTTCAGAAAAGAAATGATTTGAAATATGTGAAAAGATTTAATGAAACAAGGCTTAGTAAAGATCAGTTTCAAGATATTGTTGAGTATATTAGCTCTAAGAACCTGCTTACTATAACGACTCCATTTGATAATGAATCTATTCCATTATCTAATGATTTGAATATAGATGTTTTAAAAGTAGCGAGTTGCTCAGTTGATGATTGGCCATTACTTGAGGAAATATCTAAGATCAATAAAAAGATTATTGTTTCAACAGCTGGTGCAGAGTTTGAGACATTAAGAAAAGTTTATAAGATATTAAAGAATGAGAGCCGTGATTTTTCTTTTATGCATTGTGTTGGAGAATATCCTACTTCTATTGAGGTTGCAGAATTAGATCGGATTAAGAATCTTAAACTAGAATTTCCTGACATAGAGATTGGATTATCAACTCATGAATCTCCTTTCTCAAAATCAGTTACTGCGTATGCTGTAGCTATGGGGTGCACAATTATTGAAAAACATGTTGGGGTAGAAACTAAGGATTTTAAATTAAATGACTATTCATTAAATGCTAATCAGATGCAGATAGTGATAGATGAAATAAATTTAGTGTTAAAAGCTTCAACAGGGAAATCTGAGAATCAAAATATTGCTTTAGATGCACTTAAGAGAGGCGTTTATATGAGAAATGATATAAAAGCAGGAAGTATTCTGACTGCTGCTGATATTTATTATGCAATGCCAGTTCAGCTGGGTTTTCTTAATGCTAGTTCTTATTATAATATTCTTGGCGCTAGATTAATAGAGGATTTAAAAAAAAATGATGGATTAAAATCTTCTGATATTACAGTTATTGATCAAAAGGAGATTATAGAAGATATAAAAACAGAAGTCATTAAATTATTGCAATTAGCTAATGTAACTGTCACAGAAAAAGATTCTACTGAGCTTTCGTGTCATTATTCATTACAAGAGTTTGGAAAATTTGGAGCTGTTATTATTTCAAAAATAAACCGTGATTATTGTAAGAAAATTATTGTTATGATTCCTAATCAATCTCATCCTAATCATAGGCATTTAATTAAAGAGGAATCTTTTGAATTGTTATATGGAGATTGTGAATTGGTGTTAAATGGCAGAAGAATAACTCTTAATAAAGGAGAGCCAATTTTAATTAACACTAAAGTTGACCATTCATTTAGTACTAATTTAGGTTGTGTTGTTGAGGAAATTTCTACTACACATATAAAAGGAGATTCAATATATCAAGATCCAAAAATTAATAAATTAAAACTTAAAGATAGGAAGATAAACATAACTCTTATTTAAGTAATATAATGGGAATAAAATATTCTGATTTTATAAAAATAGAATCTTTCTTATCTGCAAATAATATACATAAAGATGATATATGTTTAGTAAGTAGCTTATCTCTTGCGCAAATTGGAATAAGAGAGAATAATGATATTGATTTAATTATAAAAACAGTTGTAAGAAGAAAAAAGTTTAATCAAGATAATGTCATTATTATCTCAAATCACATAGATATCGTTCAATCTCCTTGGTCATCAATATATTCAGATGATGAGATAATTGACAAACCAAATCTTCATACAATAGTTGATGGATATAAGGTGGTCATACCAGAACTTGTATATCATAAAAAAATATGGTTAAATCGCCCAAAAGATCAAAGAGATATTCTTGAGCTTAATGAATACGCTAAAGTGTCATCTTCTTGGGATTGGAGAATTATTAATGATTATTTTCCAAAAAACAAATTTCTTAGAAGAGTTAAAAACAGTCTTAAGAATCGTTTAGGCATAGTAAGAGACAGGATTAGAGAAAGAATAAGTTATTTTACAAAGATTCATTCAGATGCCATTGAAGTAATACCAACCAATCTTCTTCTGTCAAAACAAACCCGTTCTACATATTTTAATAGATATGATTTAATGATTAGGTATATGGCTATTGAATCTTTTATGTTAGATGATAATTTTGAATTTGAATTATATAATCGCATGCAAAAGAAAAGAGATACTTCTGAATATAAAAACCCTGAGAAAGTCTTTAAGAATTTGATTAGTTCTTTTAAGATGATAGGTTTTGATTTATACTCTCCTATAATTGTAGATGAAGAAATGCATGTTATTAATGGTGCACATAGATTGTCTTGTGCTTTATATTTTGGCGTCAAGTTAGTTCCTATTCGTATCTTTAGAGGTAGTTTTAAGACATATTTTGGTATTGATTGGTTTAAAAAAAATGAATTTAGTGATGCTGATATTAATTTGTTAGAGAAAAAGAAAGAAAATATTTTTCTAGAGAATTATATGTATTTTGAAGTTGTTTTATGGCCGCCAGTTGCATCTTTTTTTAATGAGATTGAAGAGTTGATACGAGAAAAGTTTACAATAATTTCTTCTAAAGATCATAATGATATCATCCATTTTAACGCATACATAAAGGCTTTATATAAGATTGATGATATTAAAGATTGGAAAGTTAATTTAAAAATACAAAGAATGTCAGCTTATCCTAAAGATATCAGAGTTATTAAAATAGAAATCCCTGAACCTAATTTTAGATATAAAGATAATAATCATTTAATTTCCAAAGTAGTGGAGGAGTTGAAAGCAGAAATAAGAACTAAGTATAAATCAAAAGTGGATAATTATTTTCATGATATTATTATTCATATTGGGGATAATTATTCTCATAGTAAGCAATCATCTTTACTTGAGATTAATGTTTAGTAATTTTCCCTTTCTTGTAAAGTCCTTTTTCTTCTTTTTTACTTCCTTTTTTATAAGAAGAAAGTATGATGTAGTTTTTTATTATCCACAGCATTTTAATAGAGGAATGGTGCAGGAGAATTCTTTTTTTACTCCTTTGATTAATACATCTAAAAAGAATAATCTAAGATATATTCTTATTGAAGAGCCAGATTATAATTCAAATAGTAAAAGAAATAAGGATGCTGTTTATTTTGATTTTATATTTGTTATTATACTTGTTTTAAGAAAATTGTTTAGTACTGAAATGGATGCGATTACTAAAGATCATAAAATTGGCAGATTTTTATCTAATACCTTTTTTTTAAACATAAAATTTATGAATGTAATTACAATTTCCCAAAGTATGGTTAGTGTTTTTAGAGGTTTAAATAAAGATTGTAATATTTATGATGTTCAGCATGGTATTATTCATAATAATAAACCTAACTATATTTTACATAATAAAGCTGAACCTAATCTAGTTGACAATAATGTCAGCTTATTATTAAGTGGAAAATCATTTCAAAAATTACTAATTGATAATGAGGCCTTAAATTATTTTAAAGAGCATACTTTTGTATTAGGTTCTGGAGATAATAATTTAGAAAAAGTGCATCATTCCTTCAATAATAATGTGTTAGTTACTTTGCAATTTGTTCATAATCATTCTGAAGTAGAAAATATAGGATTGTTAGATAAATTAACTTTGTTTTTGATTGAAAATCCAAATGTAAAATTTCATTTAAAACACCATCCTAGGTTTAATAATGAGGTTGATTTATCAGTAGTTATGAATTTAAATAATGTAATTCTTGCTCCTATTCATTTGGACGAATGCTTTAAGCTGTGTAGCTTGCATGCTACTGCTTATTCAACTTCCGTTTTTGAAGCTGCTCAACATGGAATTCCTAGCGTTATCATTAATCCTTTGAAGCAGTTTAATTTTTTTAAAACAGATTTTATATACCCTTTAAATTATGGCATTTCTGATTTTATGGATATTACTGTTTATCAAAAATCTACTGAAATAGTTAAGGTCTGGGCTAAAGAATATTATTCTCCATATAATGAACTTACTTTTTTAAATTTATTGAAATGAAAAAGATAAAGGTTTTTTTAGGAGGGTATATTAATTATACAAATGCTCAGAATTTGAATTGTAGGGCAATAGCTGAACATTTGAATAAAGATAAATTTGAGGTTTATGCCTTAAAAGTTCATTTTGGTGATAACGAAAAATATACTACAAAATCTTTTAATTGTTTTAAACCCTTTCATATTACACAACACTTTGGATTTTTGTGGGGTATTCTTCATTGTGACGTAGCTTATTTTTCTAAACATGTTGATACTCCAATGTGGATATTAAAGTTATCTAAACTACTTAAAAAGCCAATTTTTACAACTATTGAGGGGAATGTTACTGATTTGAGTAAGCCTAATCTTATTGGGTTATTTAGATCTCAACAAAAAATGAAAAACCATTTTACTTATTTTAATGCAGTGTTTGGTATAACTCAACAACTTATTAATAGTACTCATCAAGTTATAAAAATGAGGAAAACCCCTTTATTATTAGGCGTTGATCTCAAGAATTTTTCACCTCATAATAAAGAAAAACTTGCTTCAATTGTATTTGTTGGCGGATTGATAAAAAGAAAAAGAGTAGAGGAGTTTTTAAGATTAGCCGAGCATTTTTCTAATTTACAATTCCATATAATAGGAGAGGGTCCTGAGGGGGCGGGGGTAAAGCAAGCAGCTCCTAAAAATATTGTATTTCACGGAGCAATGAATCATAAAGAAATGGATGCAATTTTTTTCAGTTCTGACTTATTGTTCTTACCATCTAAATCAGAAGGTTTCCCAAAAGTAATATTAGAAGCAGCATCAGCTGGAGTTCCATCTGTTGTGTATGATAGTTATGGTGCTTCAAATTGGATGAATGATAGAGGAAATGGATTTATAGTAAATGATTTTAATGAGGTTAAAAGTGTTGTTAATGAGCTGCTTAATGATTCAATATTACTTCAAAATACATCTGAAGGTGCTATGAAATTAGCTCAAAAATTTGATTGGAGAAATATTATTTTAGATTGGGAAAAAGTAATAGTAGAATTACAAAATGGAAAATAAGAAAACATATATTATAATTACTCCATTTTTTCCTTCAAAATACTCTTTTGTAGGCAGTTATATTTTTGATCATGTAAATGAACTCAGAAATCAAACAAACTTTAATATTGAGATTGTTAAAGCGATTTCTATATTCTCTTCTGAACAGGATTATAAATTTAAGGGTTTTAGTGTTCATGTTTTTAAAACAATCGACTTTCCATATTTTATCTTTCCTGGAGTTTTTAATCAGATAAATAAGAAAAGATTTTTTAAATTATTAAAGAAAAATAAGATTGAAAATATTAAATATTCTCATTCTCACGTATCTTATCCTTCTGCTTATTTGGTTGAAGATTTGGTGTGTAAGAAAATAGTACAACATCATGGTTTAGATGTTCTTCAGCTAACGAATGGTAGAAATAAATTTATGAGAAATATCCAAAAAAGATTTTTAATTAGAAATACTATAAAACATCTTAATAATGCTGACATAAATTTAGGGGTTTCTAATTTAGTTTTGGAACAACTTAGAAATTATAAAACTTATAATCCTCAAAATGAATTTGTATTGTATAATGGAGTTGATACAGCAAAATTCTTTGAAAAAGAAACTGCAAAAAATGATGTTTTTACAATTGGATGTGTTGCTAATTTTTGGAAAATTAAGGATCATATAACTTTGATTA
>Ga0115005_10005138_pt1 | contig 10364 bp, 6 predicted proteins | sample ArcOceMetagenome_FD_87163 | JGI IMG/M metagenome (GOLD analysis project Ga0115005, IMG submission 87163) | Marine eukaryotic phytoplankton communities from Arctic Ocean - Arctic Ocean - Greenland ARC118M Metagenome | ecosystem: Environmental > Aquatic > Marine > Oceanic | place: Arctic Ocean...
ATAGTATAATGTACCCACAATGGACCTTTCCATTTCACCTTCAGGGCTTAATTCTTTTAGGTTAACGGCTTCCATGATGTCGATTTCACCTGATTTTGGCCAAGTTCCATACACTTCATCGGTAGACAACATCCAAAATGCTGGCCAAGTGCCTTGACCGAAGGGAAGTTTAGCGCGCATTTCAAAACGGCCATAAGTAAAATCTGCTTGGTTTTTTGTGACCATACGAGCGGATGTATAAGGCAAATTCTCAGCACTATCAGCAGCCCTTGGTAAAGCTACAATATTTAACATGCCTTCGGCAACAAACGAGTTTTCAGGGCTATCGGTATAACATTGTTGTTCCTGATTGCCGCCACCGTCACAATTGATTTCATGTGTCCAATTTGATGTATCTATACTGCTGCCATCAAATTCATCACTCCATACCAACCTCCAATCATCTATGGATGTTGAAACATCTACTGCTGCTATATCTGTATTAGTTTCTGCTCCACCACAACCAGCCAGACTTACAGTCAGGGCTATTGCAATTGATGCAGACAGAATATGCGTCATCCGTTTAACGCTACTTTTCACCATGGTTATCTCCGATAATAGTCTTTTAAAAGTGCAATCCACTCGTTTTACTGCTTGCTTATGCAAGTCTTTTAAACAAGGTAACAGCAGTTAACATTAAGGTTTAGTATCATTATTGTTAACGACATGGAAGATTTGTAACACAAAGGTTAATCTCATCGACCATAAATGCGGTAAAACGGTACAAAGGAAAGGCGGAACGGACGAAAGCTTGGGAACTCAAGCATAATAGGCGTTTAAGGCCGTAACAAATGCTACCAGTAGGCTACATTTACATGGCAGCAGTTGTTAATAACTTGTAAATCTAATTAGTCGCAACTCAAGTCCCTTTTAGCTTGTTTAGTTTGCGTTAAGTCAAACTTAGCTTAGGGTCTCTCACATTTTGCAAACGATGAAGTATAAAATCATTGTTGTGCGCGCTCCAAAATGGATTTTATTGAGAGCCATTAAAATGGTTTTTATGAAGAACATTATTAAATGGCGCGGGCAGTCTTTAGTTTCACACATATTACAAGAATGTAATCAATTATATTTTAAGAGAGAGTGGCATGATTGTTTCAGCCCCTAAAAGTAGTGATGTAGTCGGTCAGTTTATTCATATGCAAGGTGAGCGCTATTACGCTATCCGCAATATGCAGGATATGCCTCCCTTTTTTATCAGTTTAATTTCTGACAGTGATCACTGGTTGTTTGTTTCCTCAACCGGCGGTTTAACCGCTGGCAGAGTTTCACCTGAAACCGCACTGTTTCCATATGCACCAGTAGACATAATTCATGAGAATGTGGCTAACACTGGTTGTAAGACCATGCTGAAAGTCAGTAGAAATGGTCAAGAGTTTAAATGGGATGCCTTTAATAAAGATTTTAACCATAATTATAAAGTCAGCCAAAATTTGTATAAAAACACCTTGGGTGACAAAATTTGTTTTGAAGAAATAAATCATGATTTAGAGTTGGCGTTTCGTTACACCTGGACAACCAGCGATGAGTTTGGTTTTTGTCGTCAGTGTGAATTACAGAATTTAGCCGAACAAGATATTTCGGTAAAAATGATTGATGGTTTACAGAATGTATTGCCAGCTGGTACACCACGTTTTACTCAAACGGCTTCCAGTAACTTGGTTGATGCCTATAAATGGAGCGAGCTGGATCAGGCAACTGGCCTGGCTATGTTTACTCTTTATTCAGGCATTACCGATCGCGCTGAGCCTAGTGAATCTTTAAAGGCCAATACAATATTTTCTCTGGGTTTTGAGGCACCAAATGTTTTACTTAGTAACTTACAACTAGAAAAGTTTTGGCGTAATGCAGACATTGAAACTGAAACCACAAAGCGCGGTGTTCGTGGCGCCTATTTACTTAATGTTGAGTTCAAATTAGCGGCACAGCAGAGCAAAAAATGGCAGTTAGTGGCTAATATCGAACAAAACCAGTCTCAGGTCAGCGCATTGATTCAATCTTTAGCAGACCAAAATAAAGTGGTCGCTGACTTGTATGGTTCTATAAGTGAAGGTTCAGACATTTTGGCTCGCATTATGGCGGCGACCGATGCATTTCAACTGACCAGCGAAGAAAATGTATCAGTGCACCATTACGCTAATACTCTGTTTAATAATTTAAGAGGGGGAGTTTTTGATAATCAATACTCCTTATCGACAAATGATTTTATTGCCACCTTAAAAACGTTTAATGTGGATGTGTACAACAGGCACGTGCAAGGTTTGTCTCAATTGCCAGAGCAGATTTCATTACAAGACTTTTCTAGCACCATTTCCTCGATTAACGATCAACAGCTAGAACGATTGGCAGCTGAATACTTACCTATCACTTTTGGTCGTAGACATGGAGACCCTAGTCGTCCCTGGAACCAGTTTGAAATCAAATTAAAAGACGATGCTGGACACCGCTTGTTGTCATATCAAGGCAACTGGCGTGATATTTTTCAAAACTGGGAAGCGTTGACTTTTAGTTACCCAGAATTTATTGAATGTGTCATCGCTAAATTTGTGAATGCTTCGACCATTGATGGTTACAACCCTTATCGTATTACTAAAGGTGGAATAGATTGGGAAGTAGAAGAGCCCGAAGACCCATGGAGTTACATTGGTTATTGGGGGGATCATCAGGTCATTTATTTGCTGAAAATGTTGGAACTGTCTAAACAATTTCATCCCAAGCTATTGACGCAATTACTCAATAAATCGATTTTTAGTTATGCCAATGTTCCTTATCGAATCAAGTCATTCGACGACATGTTGACCAATGCTAAAAGTACCGTGACTTATGATGAAGATTCAGCAGAACGGATTGCTGAAAAGGTCGAACAATTTGGCGCGGACGGTAAGCTAATACTGGATAAAAACGGCGATGTTTATCAAGTCAATCTGTTGGAAAAACTGTTGGTACCTTTGTTGTGTAAATTGGGCAACTTGGTAGTCGACGGTGGTATTTGGCTAAATGCCCAGAGACCAGAATGGAATGACGCTAACAATGCTTTGGTGGGTCAAGGCCTATCTATGGTTACGCTTAATTATCTAAGACGTTATGTACGTTTTTTCCAAGATTTGATGCAGGACCAGTCTGAAACTACTGAATTGTCTTATGAAGTAGCATTGTGGTTAAAAGAAACCGCCGAAATATTACAAAACTTAAGTCCTAAATTGGATGGCTTACCGATATCAGACACTCTGCGGTTTGAGGTGTTGAGGGAGTTAGGTGAAGCGGCTTGGCGTTATCGTCACGCTGTGTATGACACTCAGAGTTTTAGTCATAAAGAAAACTGCTCGGTTGAAGTGATTAATATTTTACTCAGCAATGCATTGATTGCGATTGACCATACTATTCAGACAAATGTGGGTGATGATGGTTTATATCAATCATATAACTTATTAAGTTTCGGCGACGAGCAAGCAATGGTAGAAAATCTCTATCCTATGCTTGAAGGTCAAGTGGCGGCTATAAGTTCTGGTGCCATTAAACCCGCACAAGCTGCGGATGTATTGGATGCGTTGTTTGCTAGTGATGTTTATCGCCCTGACCAGAAAACCTTTATGTTGTATCCAGACCGTGTCCAGACACGATTTTTAGATAAAAACGTGATCACTTCGACCGCATTCGATGAGGTGCCAGTAATGGCGAAAATGATCGCCGCCGCTGATGAACGTCTTGTGATGCTGGATGTGAAAGGTTGTTATCGCTTTAATCCTAATATAAAAAATAATGGTGAATTGATTATTCAGCTAAATGCGCTTAGTGCCGACTATCCTGGTTTGGATAAAACGATGGTGTCTAAAATTGAAAGTCTGTATGAAAAAGTATTTAACCATCAATCTTTTACCGGCAGATCCGGAGGTATGTTTGGTTTTGAAGGCTTAGGCAGTGTGTATTGGCACATGGTGTCAAAACTTTTACTCGCATTAAAAGAGAATTTTTATGCTGCGGTTTCAGAAGATTCCGAGCCTGAGCTAATTCAGCGTCTGGGCTCACTTTATTATCGAGTGCGTGGTGGTATTGGTTTTAACAAATCACCTGAAGAATATGGCGCATTTCCTTGTGACCCATACTCCCATACTCCTAAACATGCCGGTGCACAGCAACCTGGTATGACAGGACAGGTAAAAGAAGAAATTTTAACTCGTTTTGGTGAGTTGGGTATTCATGTATCACAAGGCGAGGTTGAGTTTAAACCATCACTTCTTCGTAGTCGTGAATTTGTATCCGCAGAGCAAACGTTTCGTTATCTAGATGTCAAAAATAATTGGCAGCAAACGACTGTTCCCCAAAACGGTATCGGATTTACTTGGTGTCAAGTACCTTTTGTATATGAAATAAGCAGTGGAGCACCTGCACTTACGATGACCTTGTCTGATGGAAAAAAAATTACAAGCAACGACCTAATGTTAGGTGGTGAATACAGTCATGCGTTGTTTAACCGAACGGGTTTCATCAAGCAAATTCATATCACCCTGAACACTAGCCAGTTGCTAAACGAATAAGAGACGTACTGTTATTGTTATTAACAAAATAGAGGTCATTATGTCTCGGAATTATTATCGAAACCGCGCTAAACAAGGTGCGGTTGGTTTGCCAGTAGGTGACGTCGGGGCATATTGGGGAATTTTAAATAAAGAGGGTAATCATGAATATGCAAAATAATTCAGAACAACAATCTGCCATTGAAAAAATGATGGGCCTCAAACATGGCAATAGTATTTGTTATTCTGGTTACAGAGATGGTCAAAATCCACGTTTGGGCATTTTTCCAAGCTATGAAGAAGTAAAAGAAGATCTGTTATTGTTAGCTGATAATTGGTCTTTTTTACGTTTATATGATTGCAGCAAACACGCTGAAATTGTGCTTAATGTAATTGAGAAAGAAAATCTAAATTTTCACGTTATGTTAGGTGTGGATATGGCTGCAGAAGTGAGTAATCCAAATTGTCCTTGGGGGGCTCATTTTAGTGATGAAAAATTAGCTGAAAATAAACAACTTAACAGTAATCAAGTTGAGCGGCTTGTTGCTTTAGCAGCCGAATATCCAACCACTGTGTTCTCTGTGTCCGTGGGTAACGAATCGAGTGTGGAATGGACCGATCATATGGTGCCGGTTGAAAACTTAGTGAATTATGTGCAACACATCAAAAGCAATATTGCGCAGCCAGTGACTTTTTGTGAGAACTATGTGCCATGGACCAATAAACTGGCTCCATTAGTGGATGAACTTGATTTTATTTCAATACATACCTATCCAGTATGGGAATTTCAGAATATCGAGAATGCACTAGAATATACCAAGAAAAATTATCATGAAGTGCTCAGTTGTTACCCTGATAAACCCATAGTGATAACAGAAGCAGGCTGGACTACCCAGACAAATGGTTGCGGTATTGAACACTGGAATGCATCAGAAGAATTGCAGGCTGAGTATTATACTCAACTGCTTAAATGGACAACACAAGAGCGTATACTTACTTTTGTATTTGAAGCTTTTGACGAGCCTTGGAAAGGTTCTGATGATCCACAAGAGCCAGAGAAGCATTGGGGATTGTTTAAGGTTGATCGCAAGCCTAAACAAGTTATGCAGCAAGCTTATAGCTAGGCTATCAAAACTAAGCTATTCAAAAAGGGTCAACTTTTAAGGGTTTGTCATATGGTAGATAATTATCTACCATATTTATTCAGCAAATTAGTCAAAGTATTGAATGTACTAATTTATAGTGTAAGCAAAATAATCTAGATATTGGTGATTATGGCTAAGTATAAAAAATATTTAAGAAAGACCGTGAAACAACTGAGTGTTGTAATATTATCTAGCTCGGTTTTAATCGCATGTGGTGGTAGCTCTAATAATAGCAATGTAGTTGTTCCACCACGCGTGGTTATAACCCCTGAGCGAGAAGGTCAATCTGTAGCTCGCATGTGGAATGAAGTGCTATTACTGGCTATACGTAATGATTTTGCACGACCTACTATACATGCCAGAAACTTATTTCATATCTCTTCTGCGATGTTTGATGCATGGTCAGTTTACAAGCCTCAGGCCCAAGGTTATTTATTTGGTAATGAGGTTGCTGGGTTTTCTTGCTCCTCAACTAACTTCGATTTACCCGACGATGTGTTGCCACATCAAGAACAAGCCATTAGTTTTGCAGCCTATCGGATCATTCAACATAGATTTCGTTTTTCCCCCGGTTCAATTGAAATAATGGTTACTGCCAACGCTCTTATGCAGAGTTTCGGTTATAACCTTAACAACGAGTCATTGGATTATTCCCAAGGTTCGGCAGAGGCCTTAGGCAATTATATTGCTGAATGTTACATTGAATTTGGTTTGCAAGATGGTGCGAATGAGGGAAGTTTCTACGCTAATACAACTTACGAACCGGTGAATCCCCCGTTAGTATTAAGCAGTGGAGCTTCTGGTAATCCGTCCATTACAGATTTGGACCGTTGGCAACCTTTGTCAATCGATGGCTTTATTGATCAAGCGGGTAATCAGATTGATGAAGCACCTAGTTTTTTAAGCCCTGAATGGGGGGCAGTAGTACCTTTTTCTTTGTCAGAGAATGATAAAAGCGTATTTACAAGGGATGGTTTTGAGTACCAAGTTTATCATGACCCGGGTACTCCACCATTAATTGATGGAGCCTTAAGTGAGCAGTATAAGTGGGGATTCTCACTGGTGTCTATTTGGTCGTCTCATCTTGATCAAAATGATGGTGTAATGTGGGATATCTCTCCAAATAGTATTGGTAATATCACTGCATTTCCTAACTCTTTTTCCGAATTTGGCGAATTCTATAAGCAAATTGAAGGTGGAGACCCAAGTACGGGTTATGCTCTGAATCCGGTGACTAATCAACCATATGAAGAGCAATTGGTGCCCCGTGGTGATTACGCCCGTGTACTAGCAGAATTTTGGGCCGACGGCCCAGAGTCAGAAACTCCCCCTGGCCACTGGTTTGTTATTTTAAATACTGTGAGTGACCATGAGTCCCTGGAAAAACGTTGGGCAGGTGAAGGGGACGTGCTGGGACCACTTGAGTGGGATATCAAATCTTATTTTGCTATGGGAGGCACCATGCATGATGCCGCAGTGGCTGCATGGGGAATAAAAGGTCGTTATGACTATATTCGACCAGTATCTGCTATTCGCGCCATGGCAGAATTAGGACAAAGCAGTGATTCTTTATTACCTTCCTATCATGTTAATGGTTTACCTTTAGTCGACAATTATATCGAATTGGTCACAGCAAGTGATTCTCTGGCCACTGATAACCCACAACATATTGGCAAAATAAAACTCTATGCTTGGAAAGGACCAGACTACGTGAGCGACCCTTTGGTTGATCAGGCTGGAGTAGATTGGATATTGGCAGAACAGTGGTGGCCCTACCAAAGGCCTTCTTTTGTTACACCTCCTTTTGCTGGTTATGTATCAGGTCACTCAACTTATTCTAGGGCAGCTGCAGATTTGATGACATCGATTACAGGTTCAGCTTATTTTCCTGGTGGAATGAGTGAGTTTGAAGTGAGTGCGAATGACTTTCTGGTGTTTGAAACTGGCCCTAGTGTCAATATGACCTTGCAATGGGCTACTTATAAAGACGCCTCGGATCAATGCAGTTTGTCACGCATTTGGGGAGGCATACATCCACCTGCTGATGATCTACCTGGTCGAACAATTGGTGCGAAAATTGCGACTGATAGTTTTGAGTTTGTACAATCTTTTTTTGCTCAATAAATGGTTTTAGTGATTGATCAACCGAGTAAACATATCCAACATAATTAGCGTGGAAAATTTAGGTTGGCAATATTTCATGAAAAACAATAAATCAACCCTTTTTTTAGTTCAATTTATAGGTGTAATCGCTACCATCACTGCAACTACTGTAATAGCAGGTCAATTTAGCGCTGGTTTTGCCACTTCTGACATTTCTCCCAAAAAGGGAGAGCAGATGTTAACCATTTTAAATGGTGCCCAACTCACCGACAAAATTGACGATCTTATTCTGGTAAAGGCTTTGGTATTGTCTGACGGTAAACACCGTATGGCCTTAGTTGTGGTGGATGCCATAGCACTGTATCAGGATAATTTTAATACGTTGTTAGAGGTGTTGTATCAACAACATGATTTTGATTATGTGACTATTTCAGTTACCCATACACATTCAGGATTTTTCTCTGAAAACCGCGCATCAGCCTTGAATCAAATTATTATTGATGCAGTGTTGATGGCAGACAACCAACTAACCCCAGTAAAGATAGGAGCGGCTCAGACCTCAATCGATGAGTCCTATAATCGAATTGTACATAAGGCTGATGGGGCAGAGATGTTGTGGATCAACCCTAAACGGATCAAAACTAGGCCAGTAGACAACACCTTAAATGTGGTGCATTTCAAAACCTTAGACGAACAACCTTTTTTAAGTTGGGTTTTTTACAATGCACATCCAGTGGTGACTATGGCACTAAATCACGTAGTTATATCTGCAGATTATCCGGGACAAATGGCAAACGTCATACAACAAAATATTGGTTCCGAGGTTCTATTTTCATTGGGGGCTGCCGGAGATGTGAATCCCTATGACGCTAATACGACGCCTGTAGCCTTTTCGATGCAGAAGTCTAAAGAGATGGGGACTAAGTTAGCCAACGAGGCTATCAGGGCTATCAACTCCATAGAGGATTACCAAAGCCAAGGGCAGTTTTCCTTTGTATCAAAACAGTTTAAGCAGCCTGATGCTAGTGTTGGTGTCATTAGGTTAACGCCGACAATCGGATTAGCGCATTTCCCCGGTGAATATTTCAATGATTTCGCCGTGCAGCTTAGACAGGGCAGTCCCTTCGAATTTACGTTATTTATGAGTATGACTAACGGCAATTTAGGTTATGTACCAACCGCAGAGGCAACAGTAAAAGGCGGTTATGGCGCTGACTTGAGCGAACTTATTGTGAATGAAAATACCGGCCAACAGCATGTTGAATATGCGGTTACATCATTAAAGGAAATGGTGATACCTAGGCATTAATCAATGCTTTGGCTTACACCAGCCAGAATCTGACCATCATATAGGGCAAACCGCTCAATCAATTTCATTTTAGCTTTCAAAAAACTTGCTTCGCCGAATCAGCCAGTAACAACAAATCTTTTCCTTGGATTATCTCCATTTTCATAAAAGAGATAATGGCGTGCATGATGATAAGTAGTTCTTGATAATCGACTGGGTTGTTTTGCAGGTGTTGTTTGGCTTGTTGATATCCTTGTTTTTTATATACAGCTAACAAAGTGACGCTATTTTCTTCAGGCGTAATGACGCGATTTAAGGGGGTATAACCTAGTGCTTCAATAACGTCTTCTGCCAGCGTCCATACTGACCAAGGGTTTTGACCAGTGAGTAACTTTTCATCGTGAACGACTTGTTCTAAGTAGGTTAATCCTGCTTGAAAATTGGCGCCTTGTTCAGACAGTTTATCTTGTAAAAGAAAAGGGAAAACGGTTTCTGCATCTGGGATTAAAAATAACTCTTCTTCATTAGTAAATGCACTAATATTTCTATTACTGGCGAACCACTCACCATTGTCGAGTTTGACGTTAACTAAAGCTGCTGGACCATGGCAAACAGCCGAAATAACTTTGTCATTTTGGTACAGGTGTTTGATGATGTTTTTAATCGCAGGATTATCTGGGAAGTCGAACATAGCGCCTTTGCCGCCAACAAAATAAACCGCTTCATAATCTGCTGGATTAACATCATCGATTAATAAAGTGTTAGTGGCTTTGGCTTGCGCTGTTGGGTCGTTTAGAAAGGCATAGTCATATTCACGCATATCATCGTCGTCAAGCACAACTGGAGGTTCACCACCTTTGGTGCTGGCAATATCAACTTCAAAACCATTAGTTTGGAATACCCAATAAGCACGGGCCAATTCAGTCAGTTCATAGCCCGTTTTTTTACCTAACGTTCCCATTACATCTACGCTGGTGACGACCGCTAATATCTTGCCTCTATTTTGCAAAACAGGCTGTTGCAGATAAGGAATATCAATTACTTGGCTTGCTTGGATATCAGTAAAGTAGGCTTTGCTAGGCAGAGTATCTCTTAACCAATGGACGGCGTAGCCACCAATTGCGGTGATCAATAAAATGATAGTTACAGTGGTAATCAGTATTTTTTTTAACATGTCTTTTCTCCAGTGTTTTAGACATATTAAAAGTGAGTAGGTGAAACCCGAGTGAAATTTATAAGAAAATGATAAAAATCAATGAAAATCAATAAAAAATA
>Ga0115005_10005143_pt1 | contig 10361 bp, 9 predicted proteins | sample ArcOceMetagenome_FD_87163 | JGI IMG/M metagenome (GOLD analysis project Ga0115005, IMG submission 87163) | Marine eukaryotic phytoplankton communities from Arctic Ocean - Arctic Ocean - Greenland ARC118M Metagenome | ecosystem: Environmental > Aquatic > Marine > Oceanic | place: Arctic Ocean...
CGCATCCGCATCCCCGCGCCGTGAGCAGATTGGCTCTCAACAATTTTGACGGTTTCATCCAATTGAAATTCCAATGCATATCTTTCCAATAATATATCCGTTTCAGCATCGTAAAATATGAGGTAGAGACCATCAATCAAACCGGAGACAATGCCTGAAACCGCTACTTGAAGGGTTTCAAAGATATAATCCACAACATCGGGATGTCTACATGCATGACATGCTACGCCATAATGCCTTGTGGGAGAAAATGCATCGTGCGGATAGAGTGAACGCGTGTAGATAATTTCATGAGTTAGGACTTCGAGAAACGATCCTAGGATTATAGTGAGTCGTGGCGGCTGGGAGAAGTTTGAATTGTTTTGTCGTTTCATAATGCTGCGGCTTATTGTACCTTTTCTCGTGTTTACGATACGCTCCAAAAACCGCTGTCTCTTTATTTCCCTACGGCAACACCCAACTAATGCATTCTTTAGCTATTGCGGGGAGGCTACTCGTTATGAAAATCACGATGTCGTGAGGTGTGATAGTGTGATGCTGGATGTTGGATGTTGTAGCATTGATACTTCGTGTTGTTATAAAAATAAATCTCGTGATGACCGTATTGGATTGAGATTGGGGTTGTAAATCTTCCTCAATAATATCACCGAGTGTGAGAGTGAGTGAGTTTGAGTGAGTCCACGATCTCTCAAACTCACAATATCTTTTCTCACAACAGGAACAGCCGTGAAGCTCATAAAGAACAACGCACAAAAACGTATTGACACCAAATGCCAAGGAGGTGAGGGGTGAGAACTGTGAGAAGGGTGAGATATACTATGACCAGTTACTGGTCCCAGCGCGTGTCCTTTTATAAATATAGTGTCATAGTATATTTCACCACTCAACCTACAGTAGCATTGCTAGCTTCCTGCCGGTCATATTTTCCAACTGGTCATCGAGAGAATACGTTTTTCGTTGATCGAGGTGGTGGTGGTCTCGTTGGAGAAACAGGAAACAGGACCTCGAGACGATGCTTAGATAAATACATACACATATTTGGTTTAGCTAACAAACGGTATGCACTTTTTATTCCACTTCAAGACAATAATTATAGCAGCAACCCCTGTATACCAATGATACCGACAGAAAAATTTCTGTGGCAGCTATTTTGTGCGAGTTTTACTGGAACCATACTATTACCGGCAGGATGCTTCATCTTCGGTGTTGAACTTCTACTCCGTAGAAACTTTCTTTCGGATATTCATCATATAATCTTGATTATTTTAAAATTGAGGCTTGGTTCCTTTAAAGCAAAATTGAACTATTCTATATTGCGATCGTTTCATAAAATTTGTAGCTCTTTCTACCAAATGATTTCCTATTCAAATGGTTTCTATTTTTTTTCAAATACCGATGAAAAAGCATCGTATTCCTTGTCATGTTTCGGGCTGATGGCAAAAAGAATGGTTTTGAAATAACCCTTTAGCTCATTTGAGAGTATTTCCTAATAAAATGGAAGACAGATACGAGGTTAGTTCACCATGAAGGACGAAGTGACATATGAAAGGTGCTGTACTGTACTGTATGTACTGTAATGTAGGGGCACACTATCAATATTTCAACGTCATCAACAAGTCTGACTTACGTTGAAAACATCTGCAACCATCTTGGGATCATTTCCGCGAGTACCACAGCCATAGGAACAGAGAACTAGATCTTCGCAACCCTCCTGTGCAAAGATGCACAATGCACGGAAAATATGAAGTCTCAACGCCTTCCTCACAGCAACATCGTCTGCCAATTCAAACGCATTGGGCGGAGGAATGGATAAGATGGAACAATCTTGGCACACCTCAAGGAACTGAGCCTCGAACGCATCTCTCCTAATTACCGGGACTTTTGGCGAGAAAATAGCACAACTACTGGGACTTAGCTTGAATTCATCAGAGGAATTGATAGTGTACATCGTTCCAGGCTTGTTTTCGAATGGAGCAAGGGTTGGCCAGAGGAGGCTTCCCCTACAGAGACATGATTCCTGACTTAAACACCCACTTATGTACTTTCCTCCTGGTTTTGTTGCATTGGCAGAGTTTAGAACACCGACGTGAGAACCACGGCGCTCCTTTAGTTTCAATGCTCCTTGAATGGAAAAAGTAAAACAGACATGAATCTTAGTTTCGTAATTCTTCTTCGCAGGAGGTTTGAGTTCATCCTTATAATCAAAGTGTTTTGTATTCTCAATAGACCATTTGAGAGCTTCCTCTACTTCAACTACCTTTCCATGTGTATTCAGGTACTTTCCTTTCTCAGAGATCTCGTTATTTTCTTGAGCTAATTGCTGAAAGTGCGTTCTAGAGAATGACAGCGTAGAAAAGGCAACGGAAGAACTTGATCTGTAAATCATTGTTGATTGAAGATTCGTCTCAAAGCGCTCTGATTTAATTTTCCTTTCAAGAATTTATGGAAGAAAGGTTTCAAGCTGATGTGTGGGAAAGAGAAGAAAAAGTTCTGCAGGAGGCTTGGAGGGAGGTAGTAGGGAACAAATAGGTTACCGGATTTGAAGCAGAAGTTTTGAAATGTTACCTCCGGTAGTAATGAGGAAGGGTGTTTCAGGGTCGATCGAAAAAGTCACTCAACGACTCTTTTCTGGGAGAGGAATATGAGGAATATTCAATATTCAAATATGTCGACTTGGCGTGGATGCGGATGGACTTATTATTTCAGCTTGTTGGATCGGGGGGGGTCAAATTTATTTGATGCCGAGAGACGACGCGACGACGCGCCGGGCCTTCGAAATCGACGTTACCAAACGAAAAAGGAAAAGTGAGAGAGATAGAGACAGAGAGAGCAAAAGGTTGAAGACAGACAGACGCATGCTGTCGATTGAGCCACAAGAAAATTCTAACACAAAATTTCTGTTTGAATCTTCCATCAAAGCATCAAATCATCAAGCAAGCGTCAAGCGTTTTAACAACACACACTATCATTCATCTAGTTTTCGATAACAAACAGCCTTTCTTCAACAAAACTACAGATATGTCATCTTCTGCAAAAGTAACTCTTTTCGAGGACATCTTCGAGGTCACAGCTCTCAACCCAGACGGGAAAAAATTCGAATCCGTAAATCGCATAGCAGCGACAGGAACAACCTACGAATGCGATCTTCTCCTCGATATGAACTGCCAAATCTACTCAGTGAAAGAGGGAGAAAAGCGTACCATTGTACTTGCATCCACGCTGAATTTAGATGGAACCCCTGATGATCATTTTTCTTACAATTCAAGTGCGAATGGGGCTGAACCTAGTCTGGCGGATGCGTATGATTATGTAATGCATGGGAGAATTTTTCAGATTGATTATAAAAAGGATGGCGTTGTGGTCATTGCAGCTAGTTTTGGGGGATTACTTATGCGTTTGACTGGGGATCAACGGCATTTGAGCAGTATTTTACCGGACATGAGATTATATATACTCGTAAAGTAAAGGCAGTTGGTGGCGTCGAAAGGTTGGCCAAGCATGGGAGTCAAACACCAAACACACATGGAAACAAGGACAAGAGTTCTTATTTAGATCCGCTAGTTTGTGTCATCTATCGTATTTGGGATCTTGCGGTTGGTGCTTGGTGAGCTTTCGATACATCATCTGTTCCTGTTAGGGGGGAGGGTATGTTTCAGAAAGGCGAACAAAGCTCGTTATGCGTGGTCTTGAACTTTTAGACTACAACAGAAGTAAATTGATGCTACAGTTTAGTAAATCTTGGGAAGTTTTATATTTTATCAACTTAGCAGCAATATTCAGTGCGTATAATCACGTATTATTGATTTTTCTTTGACTCATCTTCATCTTCAACGATAGCAGCTTGAGCAGCAGCCGAAATCGCATCCATCCCCCCTCCTTCTACTGGTCTTGATGTGTCGACAGGATACAAGTACCGCTGCCATAAATATATGATAAAGACGATATCATCTCTGAAGCAACTGATACGAGCCATTGTAGGCATTCGGATGATAAACGCAAACAAGTCGTCGATGAAGGTATTGACGAAACGATACCCCAAGACTTTCCAAGGTAAGTGTGCGACTGACTTCAATTTATAATTCATGAAAAGTTGCGGTGTCATAAAGACAAATCCCAACCCGTACATTGCGCTTGATGCCGATGTGATAAACCAAGAGTACCAACCAGAGTGTTCCTCGTTGATCAGTGTATGACCAGTGTATGCAAGGATCAATGGAAACATCAAATATTTACCAAGAAGACGAGTCGCTAGTTGATCGGTTTCCTCACTCAGGGCAGCCAGGTCCTTGGGAGCATCGTCGTCAGGCTTTTTGTCATTACCTTTAGAAGCGGCAGCACGAAGGCGAGTAGCTTGAAGTTCGATACCTACAATGCGGAGAACTCTGTTATAAAATATTACCTTTTCATCCGTTGGTTTTGCCTTTACAAATTTCAAACCAGATCCTCGCTGAGCCTTCCACAAGGCGATCAAACAACCACAAGCAGCTGGAATTGTCATGAGAAGCGAACTTTCCATCTCAATCAAGTAGAGCAAAATAATGGCCTGACTAAAGAAATCCATAAAAAGGGCTCTCACGCTAAGACCCGTCAAATCTTTATTTCCTCTCCAAAATTCAACATCATTCTTGAAGGTAAGAAACTCAAAAAGTAAATGTAAAACACTCGCCACGACAGTGATTCCAAGTAGAGTCACATTCGTATCCGCGATGAGACGTTTTACATCATCAATATCGCTTTCTTCAAATCCGAAATCCTTTTGAGACTCGAGATTGTTTGCAAGATGACGAAGCAAACGCCATCTACCAGGTGATAAACCGTTCCCCGAAGCTTCATCGTTTTCATTGCCTAGTACGTCACCACTGTCAAAACTGATTCTCAGAGGCAAAGCATCGACGGTATTGTTTACAGGAATATACATTTCACTTGTCAACCCCATTTCATCTACGTATAATCCAGGCAAATAAGCATACCCACTCTCAAACGGTTTTCTCCCAGCCAATTGAGGACTCACTTGAATCACATCCATGTGAGAACTCCCAACGTAATCCAATGGATACAAACTAGTCTCTGAAACAAGCTTGACTGCAACCTCGGGTTTCCAGTATGGATATCCAGCTCCACGTTCCTTCATATCCATTGCTTGTTCATGCAATTGATACTCCTTTGGCTTGGTCACCGACATATCCCACGGTGCGACAGTATCTTCACCCACGCTACTCAGAATGTACCTCTGGATCATATACAATACATCTTTGTACAAGTACCTCTTCGCTTTGCTGATGTGATAGGGAATCTCATACTTGACTAAATCAACCCCGTCAACAAGCAAGTCATGCGCTTTCTCATCCTTTATCAATTGATTCATTGCAGTTTGAAAGGTCTCATCTGTTCTTCCTTCCCTCGTGATTACAACTCTTACATTGACAGTTGCATTATTCATCAAATTCTTCCAAATCGACGATGACTGTGGTACATACACAACCTCCCTGTTGAATTCACTCTCCAAATCTTTTGAACCTGCACTACCCGACGTAGCACCATCCTCCACCCCATCCTTCCACAAAAGATTGGATAGAGCACCTTCAATGCTCTTGTAGAGGGTAAGAATCACACTCGTCGATTCAATCCCATCCCCAGCACTAGACATGACAGCGGAGATACTCCCTCCTCCCCTCTGTGCAATCTCCTTTTGATCCGCTGCATCTAACCATTCCTGTGCCATTTGGAACGAATTCGAAGCCGAGGTGTCGTGTTGGATGTCCTGTTTGGCGAGAATGAACGATTTGGAGAGGGAGGAGGAGGAGATGAAGGGTTCTTCCCAGAGTAAAATGTTGTCATGTCTATAATTCTTTTTGCGCGGGATCGTGTCCTGGGCCTGCTGTGCGTTTTCATCTTGATCCTGTTTTTCGTTGTTCAATTGTTTCTGTTTGAGTTTCTTGGAATATTCATCAATAATAAAATCAGCAGTGAACTGTTCATTGGTAGATAGATAGACCTTCATTCCCATTTTGGGTGTTTGTGTTTCACCAGCCTTATTGAATTGATTCTTGAGTGTCCAAAAGTTTCCAACGAATTGTTTGGGGGAGTAGGAGTTGAGAATTGCTTCTGATATACTGGAGAGGGGATGCATTAGGTTATAGACTCCTCGAAGGGATGCGTAGATGTAGAATACGGTGATGCATGTTGATACGCTTGAAACTGAGAATATTTTGAATGCCATTTTTGATTGTTGATTGTTAGAGTGAGGGTGAAGTTGGAGGGTTGTTTAGGATGTTACGAGTAGTGTAGGATGGATGCTTCAAGATCGACTAGTGTACTCGTAGTAGTTCGACTCGAAGTTTCTTTTTCACGCTGACTGCCTTGACAATAAATTCAATTACTTTCAGCGTCGTGTCAATGGACGAATGGTTAAATGCCGAAGCGTAGAGTATGTGAAATGCTTTGATGAGGTTGATGGGGGTTGAGGAGGTTAGTCAAATCGAGTAGGAATGGTCGATGTTGGGTTGTTTGTTGTTTGTGATGTGTTGGAACTTGGAACTTATTATTATTGGCTTGTTATGTTGGGGTGCAAAAGACGATTTCAGATTGATTAAAATTCGATTCATTCACTCATTCTTGATTGAAAATGTGGGGCAGTCACGGATTCAGTAACCCGGACACTCGACATTTTTATAAAAAAACCTAACGAACGGCACTATCATACCGTTGTTCTAATTGAAATATATTTGGACGCTTCGTGTTGAAATAGACACAAGCATTCATTTTCATCACCAATCAAGAACAACCAACTTGAAAGATTGAAAAGAAGGATTACCGTACGTGTACTCTTCACGCATCTAAAACAACATCTTCAATTTCCACGAATTTTACTCTACTCCCATGAAACGAACGGATGCTTCTACTGCCCGTAAATCAAAGGTGGTGCAGCCACCGTATAACCTATTTGAAGAAAATCAAACCGACAAAACGTTTCAAGATGGACTCAAAGCCGCAATCAATCTACTAAAAGGTAGAAAAAACGTGGTTGTCCTATGCGGGGCAGGCATTTCTGTCTCCTGCGGTATTCCAGACTTCAGATCGAAGGGGGGCATATATAACATGATTGATATTAATGAATTTGGCTTGTGCACCCCTGAGGAAATCTTCCATTATGAGGTCTTTCAGGATGATCCTCGCCCCTTTTATAAGTTCGCCGGTAAAATGTTGTATCCTGATCGGCCCCATCAACCAAGCCCCTCTCACCGATTCCTAGCCATGTTGGAGGAGAAGAAACAACTATTAAGGGTGTACACTCAGAACATAGACGGGTTGGAAGAAAAGGCTGGTGTTTCTTCAAAGAAGGTGGTCAATGCTCATGGATCATTGAAAACTTCGAAATGTCTCAAATGTGGAGGCAAGGTTGATTCGGAGGAGTTGCGTGAGGAGGTTTTGAAGGGAAATGTGCCGCTCTGCCAGCGAGTAACTGGAAAACGCAAACGAAGGAGGGATGAAATTGGCCTTAAAGACGAAAACGGGGATGGAAGTACGTGTAGTAGTGATAAAATCCCAGTGAAGTGCGATGGTGTCATGAAACCCAACATTACGTTTTTTGGTGAACCTCTGACTGATCGAGTGAGGCGTTGCCTAGAAGCCGACCAGAGCAAAGCTGACGCAGTCATTGTTATGGGTACCTCGCTGTCGGTTGCGCCAATCTCCAAAGTGATCAAGTATTTAAGACCCTCAATACCGAGACTTTTAATCAATAGAACAATTGTGATTCCAAAGCATACGAGTGAAGATGATGAAAACGACGATGATGAGGATGAAGAAGATCACCGTGACGCATATCTCTTTGATGCTCTCTTTTTGGGTTTTTGCGATGAGGTGACCAAAGCGCTGACGTATGTAATGACGCTGGAGGAGAAGAAAGATGCAAAACAGAACAAGAAGACACAGTCCTTGAACAAAAAGAAATCCTTACTCTTTCCTTTCCAGAGTGAAGATTGTGAAATGCTGTGCAATGAAGAGGCTGACAAATTGGGGGCGCTAGGAAATGGAAATAGCTGCTTGTTCAATCATCCTTCAGATAGGATTCTCATGTTTCCAGGGGCAAAACTTGAATCCCGGCAAGATGATGAGTTATCCTACCACGAAGTTGTGCATTGTGACGAATGTCATAGCGTGATCAAGAGCAAAATAATGAAGTGTGCTGACTGCTTTGACTACGATTTGTGTACAAAATGCTTTTCTGCGTCATCCAAAAAACATCATGAAGGGAAGCACAAATTTATCGAAGAGAAGATTTCCTGAAAACTGAGCACCTTTAAAAATGGCATTAGTGTGTTTATTATTTGTATGATATTTCATTATTTACTATCGATACTACTGTATGTATTGTAATACAATACTGTAGACATCGTCAACCCAATTTATTTAAATTTGGAAATTGAAAAACACATGGGGGAGAAAGCGTCTGGCCGTGGTCAGGTCTGGCCGTGGTCAGATAAAAAACTCACACGAAAAATGAGATGAACCACAGCGACCGTCCACCATACCAGCTTGTCCTGTTGCAAGCAAACCAGACCAACAAAGCAATAAAAACCACTTTCATTGCCTTGAGACTGTGAACTAAAACAACTGTTTCGTGTCCATTTGAAACATATCAATAGCAAAATGTCTTTCACATTCGACACACCAGATGTGCCGACGAATAATTCCTCTTGGGGTCCACCAACATCCACAAACAAGAAGTTCAATAGCCTCCCCTACGCGCCCTTTGGCCGCTCTGATCGTCTAGGCCGTGCTGCAGACTTTACCCAGAACAGCCAATATAGCTACAACAACAACCGTCGTGATCGTCGATTCGGGGACTCCAATGCCAATTCTGAATTCCAGTACAAGGTCCAGGAGGACGACTTTGAGCTTGTCGATACTACCAAGACCGTCGTCAGAAACAACAACTTCGGTATGAAGAAGAAGAACAACCAGAACCGTTTGAAGCAGTTGAATGCCAGAAGGGATGCTCGCGGTGGTAACGATCGTAACTCTTACAATAATAGTAGACTTGGAGGTGGACGTGGTGGACGTGGTGGTCGTGGTGGACGTGGAGGGCGCTTTGGACGCGGACGCGGAAGGCACAATTGGCGTGAGCGTGTGGACCGTCAGCCGTCTGTTGCTGTCAAACCTGATTGGTCCATGGTTGTTGACATGGACTTGAACAAGGTTAGCAAGGGGATCACTAATACCGAGACTCCTCTCAAGGAGGAGGACTTGCTGTGGTGTGGTTTCTTGGATCGTTACAATGACGCCTACGAGAAATGCTCCATCAGGACTCCTGCTGTTTTGAAGCGTTGTGATAATAAAGAGTTTTATCCTGTTACTACAACTGATGATCCAGTTATTGAGAAGGTAAGTTCAAAGTGCTGTCAGGTTTCTTATTTTTAGTTCATGCGTGTACCAATAGAGGTACATGTTTGAGCATTGAGTTTTTTGGTTCTTTTCTAAATGCATTCCTATTCGACCACATCATAGCTCGCTATTGACGGACAGGGAAATGTTTTCGCAACCGACTCCATCCTGGCTCACCTCATGACATGCCCCCGTTCCAATTATCCTTGGGATATTGTTGTTGAAAAACTCCCCAACGGTGCCCTCTTCTTTGACAAACGCGACTCGTCCCAATTCGATTATCTCACTGTTAATGAGACTGCAAACATCACCCCACCCATCACCAAATCCGATGACGACCCAGAGGGTATTAATCTTCCTGAACGTTTGAGTTTGGAAGCTACCATGATCAACCAGAACTTTAGCCAACAGATCCTCAAATCATCTAATAGGAAGCACTTTGATCTTCCCAATCCTTTCTTTGACGATGAGGACAATGACGGCATGGAACCTGCTTCGGTTGCATACCGTTACCGTCGTTTTGATCTTGGTGATGATATCCAGCTCGTCTGTCGTACCGAATTGCACGGTATCGTCAAGAAACAAACGACCGATTCGTCTGTTGCTGTAGATCAGTATCTGACTGCCTTTGCACTCAATGAATACTATGATTCTACCAAGGGATACTCAAAGAGTAATACTCCCAATCCCGGTATGGTCAACTGGAGAGAGAAGTTGGATTCTCAGCGTGGAGCCGTAGTTGGTTCCGAGTTGAAGAATAATGCGTTCAAGATCGCAAAGTGGACGGCTCAGTCCATCCTCGCCAATGCTGATCAGATGAAGATTGGATTTGTTTCCAGGGCTATCCCCAAGAATGCTCACGACCATCAAATTTTGGGTACCCAATTCTATCGTCCAAAGGATTTTGCCACTCAGATTACTTTGAATGAGGGTAATATGTGGGGTATCATGAGGATGTTCATTAATTTGTTCAA
>Ga0115005_10005146_pt1 | contig 10358 bp, 9 predicted proteins | sample ArcOceMetagenome_FD_87163 | JGI IMG/M metagenome (GOLD analysis project Ga0115005, IMG submission 87163) | Marine eukaryotic phytoplankton communities from Arctic Ocean - Arctic Ocean - Greenland ARC118M Metagenome | ecosystem: Environmental > Aquatic > Marine > Oceanic | place: Arctic Ocean...
CTTACCTGACTGTCGTTAACCAAACGTTCATAGCAAATTCCCGCAAATGCATAGGTATTATCACCGACTTTTAAAAATACGGTTGGCGCTTGAGGGTTTGACTGGTCATATATCCATTCGCCGTCTAATTGCGCTTTTAGGATTTCACCAATATACGCACCAAAGATATTACAAATAGTAAATACTGCTTCATCTTCCAACGCTAAATCGTGATACTTATCTACAAAGCTAAGTAAAACGTCGTCAACTAGCGCAATACTCTCGGGAGTCTTATCCAGTACAATATTGAACTCATCGGATGCGGTTACTATCGCGTCTTTTGCGCAATCTGACATTAATTTATTGAGTTCATCAGGTGACATCTTATTCTCCTTCTCACCGAGAATGACATTGGCATACATACCAATATTTTAATTTTTAAAACCCGTGACGGTTGCTTTGTTAAAGCGTTTTCTGCCAGATTGTTTTGCTTAGCGCTAAGTTAAAATTCATTTTCTGGGTCTAACGAATAAAACACTTTAATTAAAACTATCTGCCGTCAGCACGTTACTGTTATTTTGCTATTGTGCGTAACTTATCGGCCAAAGTCTATTTTTGTCCAGTTAATCTATTGATTACGCTAGCAGCAGCGAACATACCGAAGGTGGCTGTTACTGTGACTACCGCACCAAATCCACCCGCACAGTCGAGACGCGTGCCGCCTTCCATTGCTGATTTATTGTAGCAAACAGAGCCATCAGGCTGTGGGTAGCGCAGCTGTTCTGTTGAATAAATACATTCAACGCCGAAACGGCGCTTGGGGTTTTTACTGAAATTATAGTTTCGACGCAGTTCACTGCGTAGCTTTGCAGCAAGCGGATCTTGCGTTGTTTTAGCTAAATCGCCTTTAGTAACTTGTGTTGGGTCTATCTGACCCCCAGCGCCGCCTACTGTAACAATAGGAATTTTATTGCGCTTGCAGTGCGCTATCATCGCGGCTTTAGCACGTATGCTGTCAGTAGCATCAACCACAGCGTGCATTTCTTTGGTTAAGAGCGAGGCGGTATTTTCAGGTGTGACAAAATCTTCAACGCAGTTTACTTTGCAATTAGGATTTATTAGCGCGATACGCGACGCAATGGCCTCGACCTTTGGTTCGCCTATCGTATTTGAAAGTGCGTGAATCTGACGATTTGTGTTCGTTACACAGACATCATCGAGGTCAATAAGCGTAATAGTACCAACACCCGAACGGGCCAATGCTTCGGCAGTCCAACTTCCTACACCGCCTATGCCGACAACGGCCACATGACTATTGGCTAAATTGTTAGTTTGTTGTGCACCGTACAAACGCACAATGCCGCCTAAACGAGGATCATCAGACATGCTTTAATTCACTAAATAAAAAAATAACAAGGGTATGGATATGCGCTAATGATCGTAGTCACTGCTGCAGGGCGCGCATCATCTCAAAAGTAATGACCAAAAATCAATACACTCCAGTTTTTTCGAATAATAAATCCGATTTAACGCAACATACGTTCTACACAATACATGGTTTAATAATCAAATAGTTTAATTAAGCGTTGAAAGGATTGGAAATATGGGCTTACTCGTTGATGGGCAATGGCAAGACAAGTGGTACGACACGAGCAAAAGCGGCGGTAAGTTTGAGCGACAAGCGTCTAAATTTCGCGAAAAAATCCGCGATAGTGAGGAGGCGCCGTTCCCTGTTGAATCAGGTCGTTACCATCTTTATGTATCGTTAGCTTGTCCATGGGCACATAGAGCGCTCATATTTAGAAAACTTAAGGGCTTAGAGAAGCATATTGATGTTTCCGTAGTTCATCCTGAAATGCTCGACAATGGATGGGAGTTTAAAGACTACCCAGGCTCAACGGGCGATAAGCTTTACGGATTTGATTACGCACATCAAATCTATACTAAAGCGGAAGCTGAGATAACAACGCGTGTTACCGTGCCCATCCTTTGGGATAAAAAAACTGAAACTATCGTTAATAATGAGTCAGCAGAGATTATACGTATTTTTAACAGTGGATTTAATTCTTTTACCAGCAATGAAGATGATTATTATCCCGAGGCTCTTCGCGAAGAAATAGATACCATTAATAATATGGTGTATCACGACATTAATAATGGCGTGTACAAGGCCGGGTTCGCAACTACGCAAGAAGCGTATGAAGAAGCTGTTAATGCAGTGTTTAACGCGTTGGATTTAGTAGAAGAAAGACTAAGTAAACAGCGTTACTTAGTGGGTAGTGAAATAACAGAAGCTGACTGGCGGTTATTCACTACCTTGATTCGTTTTGATGCGGTGTATCACGGACACTTTAAGTGCAACAAAAAGCAAATTGCAGACTACCCCAATATTTACGGCTATATGAAAGAGCTTTATCAAGTGCCGGGTATCGCTGAAACGGTGAATTTTGAGCATATTAAAAGGCACTACTACTATAGTCACACAATGATAAACCCGACACAGGTCATTCCCGTGGGGCCAGAGCAAGATCTCATGTCATCCCACGGCCGTGAAAAAATGGGAAGCTAGGGCGTCAATGTAGACAAATGCCAATATTAAAAATTAAACATAAAATGCTGTTTGTTATAGCGAATTGTAGGTGAGTACAAGATATGTCTGTTGAATTAAATGGACCAAAAACGATAGAAAAGGTCGTCTCGGGTATAGCTACCAGTGACGGTGCGGGCGTGTCACTAACGCGTATTATCGGTCAGCCTGACCTTCCTCGTTTAGATCCGTTTCTTATGTTAGATTTTTTTGGCTCAGATAATCCTGGTGAGTACATTGCCGGTTTTCCACCTCATCCTCACCGCGGTTTTCAGACTGTTACTTACATGTTGGCAGGTAAAATGCGCCATAAGGATTCTGTAGGTAACGAGGGAGTGATTGATGCGGGCGGCATTCAATGGATGAACGCTGGGCGAGGTATTATTCACGAAGAAATGCCGGAGCAGGAAGAAGGGCTATTACAGGGCTTTCAGTTGTGGGTAAACCTTCCTGCAGTAGAGAAAATGTCAGCGCCAAACTATCAAGACATACAGCCAGATTGCGTGCCTACGGTACACAGTCAAGGTGCTGTCATAAAAGTGTTAGCAGGTGAAATTGATGGTGTGAAAGGCCCAGTTAAGACAACGGCGGTTTCTCCCACCTTTTTAGACATCGCGCTAAGAAGTGGGAGTTCTGAAATTGACGTAAATTCAGATGAAGCAACGTTTATCTATGTTTATGAAGGCAGCTTAACTATTAATAGAGATAACGCGAGTAAAGAATCTGTACTGCGTGATGGAGAACTTGGCGTGCTGTCGAAAACGGGCACGACGCTTTCTGTTTTTACCAATACAGAGTCCAAGTTTATTATGGTGTCAGGCAAACCTATCAATGAGCCTGTAGTGCAATATGGACCTTTTGTGATGAACACTCAGCAGGAAATTGTTCAGGCATTTAACGATTACCAAAGCGGCTCATTAGCGAAGTAGGGACAAGGATTGTCTGTCTTGATTAGACTTTGTGTAGTTAAACGGGGCTTTTGAATAATACCTTTTTATTGGGTTCAGCAAGGAGCAACCAACGAGGCTGAAATAGGCTATCGAGTTGTAAAGAAGGAAAGTGGAAAAAGGATTGTCTCTCACTGCGTCTCATTTTTAATTGATGAGGCCAAAAGAATGGGCATAACTTTGCTTAACACTGAAGTTATGAACAACAACCCCGCTTCTGAAAAAGTACTTATCAAGAGTGGTTTTAGTCCTACTCAGTGCTTTCGCCGAAAGTATCAACATCAAGGCGTTTTCCATAACAGTATCTACTTTGAACTCGTACTTTAAATTCATGAATTTAAAGTGCGACCGCAAAACGTTCCGCTACTCAAATTGAATTAGTAATTCACTTCCTCTAATGATTTAATATCAATATGTCTAATCTCTTTTACGACAATAACAAAAGAGCGGTATGCGCTTTTTAGTCGTAAAAGGCGATAATGTAATCACAAATAGTTAAAACACAGGGAATTTCGATTTAAATGGCAACCCCAATTACCTGCTTTAAAGCGTACGATATTCGTGGCGAACTAAACGCTCAACTAACCGAAGAAGTAGCCTATCGAATTGGCTATGCTTTTGCGCAAGAATTAAATGCAAAGACTGTTGTTGTTGGTAGTGACGTGCGTCTTACATCAACACCATTAAAATTAGCCTTAAGCGCAGGTCTTATTGATGCTGGTGCAACGGTGACTGATATTGGTATGGCAGGAACCGAAGAAATCTATTTTGCTACAAAGCATCTTGGTGTTGATGGTGGTATTGAAGTGACCGCTAGCCACAATCCTATTAACTACAACGGCATGAAACTGGTAAAAGCGGGTTCTGTGCCCATCAGCGGTGATACAGGCCTGAACGCTATTAAAGAAAAAGCAGAAGCTTTAGAAGATAGCTATGTGTCAGAAAGGTTAGCCCATTATACAAACGGTGCGGCGATAAACGCGGACGCATTCTTTAACGGTACTGCCCATGTGGTAGAAGAGATGCTTTCTCAGACTGACAAATATGCTGTTAAATCGTGTATGTCTGATTATGTTTCTCACATGCTTTCTTATGTGAATTTAAGTAATTTTACGCCGCTAAAAGTAGTGGTGAATGCAGGAAATGGTGCGGCGGGACCAGCGCTAGACGCTATCGAAAAAGAAATGAAAGCGCAGGGTGTGCCAATTGAATTTATAAAAGTACACCACAACGCAGATGGCACATTTCCAAACGGTATACCTAACCCGCTATTACCTGAGAATCGTGCTGACACGGCTGATGCTGTTAAAGGGTCAGGTGCTGATTTCGGTATCGCTTGGGACGGCGACTTCGATCGCTGCTTCTTGTTCGACGCAGACGGTGAATTTATTGAAGGATATTACATCGTAGGCTTGCTTGCTGAAGCATTCATCGAGAAGAACACAGACAGCAAAATTATTTACGACCCACGCGTGTATTGGAATACAGAAGACATTGTAGCCAATGCAGGCGGTACACCCATTAAGTCGAAAACAGGCCATGCTTTTATTAAAGAGCGTATGCGCAAAGAAGATGCTGTATACGGCGGTGAAATGAGTGCTCATCACTATTTCAGAGATTTCGCATATTGTGACTCGGGTATGATCCCTTGGTTGCTGATTGCTGAATTGGTGTGTGTGAAAAAGCAAACCCTGGCTAGCATGGTTAAAGCGCGTATCGAAGCATTCCCATCTTCTGGTGAGATTAATAGCAAGTTAAAGGATGCTGATGCAGCACTTGAGCGTGTTACAAACAAGTATAAGCCACTAGCTAGCGTAGTCGATACTACCGATGGTTTAGGTCTCGAGTTTGGTACATGGCGCTTTAATTTACGTAAATCGAATACAGAACCAGTAATTCGTTTAAACGTTGAGAGTAAGGGTGACATTGCGCTAATGGAACAGAAAACAGAAGAGTTACTATCGATTATTCGCGATGAATAAACGCTGCATTATATAATTTAAATAACAAAGCGTTAGATAAAAAGCAAAGGCGATAGTATTGAAATATTATCGCCTTTTTTGTTATGTCATTTCATAAAAAATATACTATTCAAAAGCTTAAGATAGTTATGCGTAACGTTTCATTAGCTATTTTTTAGCGTCACCCCATGTTAATGGCAAGTATTGAAGTTATTTTTTCACCACTACCACGCATGACTTCAGCACTGTGCTACTAGTTTGAAATAAACAAGGACCACAAACATTTTTCTGTTCTATACAAGCAAATAAATCATCCATGCGTGGCAGATAACGACTACGCTCGTTAATCCCATTCTCAAACTAATATAACTAACGACCTGTTCTTTAGGCAGGCTAAGAGTGAACTTGTCATAGATTAATACCGCTACGTAGCTAAGCGATAATACGCCAAAAACTTTCACATCATGTGAGAACACCAAACACAGCCAACCAATAATAGTCGGTAACATAGCGATCAACATTTGTTTATCGTAACGTTGGTTGCTTATTGCGTCCCACCAGTGGATGCCGCCAAAAAATGAAAGCAGCACAGCAGAATATTGCACAAAGTAAACCGCACTTTGTGTTATCGATAACAGGTTAAGTTGATATGCCAGAGGCATCGCTACAAAAGGAATAAGGCCTGCAATACCTAGAAAAACTGCAGAGTAGGGCATTGATGTTCCTTGAAAATAAAATGGTTAAAACAAAAATAGCGCCGTGAAGGCGCTATTTCTACTGTTACATGTAGCTCTTAGTTCAGTATTTTCTGACTAACTATTTAATTGGCGTGTATTTACGCTGGTTGTGACCAGTATAAAGCTGACGAGGACGACCAATTTTTTGTTTAGGGTCGCTCATCATTTCGTGCCAGTGTGAAATCCAGCCTACTGTGCGAGACAGGGCGAAGATACACGTGAACATATTGGTAGGAATACCAATCGCTTTAAGTACGATACCTGAATAGAAGTCAACGTTCGGGAACAGTTTCTTCTCTGCAAAGTACGGGTCACTCAACGCAATCTTTTCTAGTTCCATCGCTACTTCTAGTAGTGGATCTTTTACGTTAAGCTCGCTTAATACTTCGTGACAGCTTTCACGCATTACTGTTGCACGTGGATCGTGGTTCTTATAAACACGGTGACCGAAGCCCATAAGACGGAATGGGTCATTCTTGTCTTTAGCGCGTGCAATAAACTCAGGAATACGATCAACTGTGCCAATTTCTTCTAGCATGTTCAGACATGCTTCGTTTGCACCACCATGAGCAGGACCCCAAAGTGAAGCAACACCAGCAGAAATACATGCATATGGGTTCGCACCAGAAGAACCGGCAAGACGAACGGTAGACGTTGAAGCATTCTGTTCGTGGTCTGCGTGTAGCGTAAAGATACGGTCCATCGCGCGCTCAACAGCTGGGCTGATTTGATATTCTTCTGCTGGTACAGAGAACATCATGTTCAGGAAGTTAGCTGCATAGCTTAAGTCGTTGCGCGGATACACGAATGGCTGACCTACGTTGTACTTATAGCACATTGCAACCAAAGTTGGCATCTTAGCGATTAAACGATGGGCACTGCGAACACGCTGCTCTTCATTTGATACGTCCAAGTCGCTGTGATAGAAAGAAGACATTGCACCAACTGTACCGCATAGCATAGCCATAGGGTGTGCGTCGTTACGGAAACCGTGGAAGAACATGTTTATTTGTTCGTGAACCATGGTGTGACGTGTGATTGTCTCTTTGAACTCTTCGTACTGTTCTTTAGTCGGTGCGTCACCGTGAAGTAGCATGTGACAAACTTCTAGGTAGTCTGCGTCACGCGCTAGTTCTTCGATTGGGAAACCGCGGTGTAATAACACACCTTGAGCGCCGTCAATATACGTAATTGAAGACTCGCAAGATCCTGTCGCCATAAAACCAGGGTCGTACGTGAAATAACCGTGTTGGCCTAACGTACGGACATCGATTACATCTTGTCCTTCGGTGCCAGACAAGATAGGAAGTTCGATTTCCTTACCGCCGGCTTTAAGAATGGCTTTCTGATCTGCCATAAAATGCTCTCCTCAGAATGGTTCTGTTTGCAGCGAAAACGGACGAAAATATCCGCTTCGTTGGGAAAAGTGGGCGTATTTGTACTTTATTATGTACCAACAAGTCAATTTAATTGCATATTTGCACAATAAATATTCCAAATTGCTTAAAAGAATACTAGCAATCAGATAACGATTAATTAACTTTATGGATTGTCACTTTGCCCGATACATCGCAATTATCAATGGCTTTTCACAAAAGGTAAACCACCGATCGATAATTATATTAACAGCTTAGATTAAAAAGTAACCTTCCAACGTTGAATAAATACGCATTCAGATTAAAAGTGCTTAATTTGCCATTGATATACATAGTTATTCCGAAAGGCTACTGATAAACTTATGACACTGTAATTGCGCTCGTTTAAACGTGTTGCATCCAATTTTGATCTCTTTTAATAGTAAATAATTATCAAAAATGTGTGTATAGCGACTAAAGTCTTACTACGGCACAAAAAATTGTAATTATATACTACGCTGGATATACTCAGCGGTGCTTGAACGTCAGAATATTTATTCTGTTACAAGCGTTAAAGAATAATTCACAAATTGTTAACAACTCAGTGGATGAGGCAATTAACAGGTTAAAAATCGAATTTACTTACTCAGGACATAAAAAAGGTAAGAAATTCATTATCCCCTACGGATTAAACAGGCATACATTGTGAAAAAGCAAAGACCAGTAAATTTAGAACTCAATACTATTAAATTTCCGCCCTCTGCTATTTCGTCAATTCTCCATCGTGTTACCGGTGTTGCAATGTTTTTCGCGCTACTATTTGTCATTTGGGCATGGGCAGTTTCTGTTCATTCGTCTGAAGGTTTTGCGAACGTACAAGCAATCATGGACGGTTTCCTTGGAAAATTTGTCGCAATTGGCACAGCCTCAGCGCTGACGTATCACATTCTAGGCGGCCTAAGACACGTTGTTATGGATTTAGGTCACTGGGAAGAATTAGAGTCGGGCAACACGAGTGCGAAAGCAGTAATCGCGCTTTGGGTTGTATTGACCGTAGTATTGGGAGTTGCATTATGGTAACCAACCAAGCAAGCATTAAGCGTGACGGCGTACAAGACTACGTCTCTCTTCGCGCAACAGCAGCAATAATTTTCGCGTACTCGGTTTTCATGGCGTGGTTTTTTATCACCACAGACAATTTGACGTTTGTTGAATGGCGAGGGTTATTCTCTGGCCTAGCTATGAAAGTTTTCACATTGGCAGCACTAGTAGCAGTGATGATCCACGTGCGCATCGGCCTATGGCAGGTGCTTACAGACTATGTTAAATCAGCAGGTCTGCGCGCTGGACTACAATATATACTAAATATCATCGCATTCGGCTATGTAGCTGTTGGCCTATTCGTACTGTGGGGAGTGTAAAATGAGTTTACCCGTTCACGAGTTTGATGCAGTAGTAATTGGTGCTGGCGGAGCAGGTATGCGCGCGGCACTGCAGATTTCACAATCTGGTAAATCATGCGCACTGTTATCTAAAGTATTTCCAACCCGTTCTCACACTGTGTCAGCACAGGGTGGTATTACCGTAGCACTTGGTAATTCACACGAGGATAACTGGGAATGGCACATGTATGACACCGTTAAAGGTTCTGATTATATCGGCGACCAAGACGCGATTGAATATATGTGTAAGACTGGTCCAGAAGCTATTATCGAAATGGAGAACATGGGTCTACCATTCTCTCGTTTTGAAAATGGCAAAATTTACCAACGTCCTTTTGGCGGCCAGTCAAAGAACTTTGGTGGTGAGCAGGGCGCTCGTACAGCAGCTGCGGCTGACCGTACTGGCCACGCGCTTCTACACCTTCTTTACCAGCAAAACGTAAAGAACAAAACAAAAGTATTCTCAGAGTGGTATGCACTTGACCTAGTAAAAAACCAAGACGGTGACGTGGTTGGTTGTACCGCAATTGATATCGAGTCTGGTGAAGTAGTTTACTTCAAGTCTCGCGCAGTTGTTCTTGCTACAGGCGGTGCGGGTCGTATTTACGCCTCAACGACAAACGCACACATTAATACCGGTGACGGTGTTGGTATGGCTCTTCGTGCTGGTGTTGCGGTTCAGGATATGGAAATGTGGCAGTTTCACCCAACGGGTATAGCTGGCGCGGGTACATTGGTTACTGAGGGTTGTCGTGGTGAAGGTGGTTACCTTCTTAACAAAGACGGCGAGCGCTTCATGGAACGTTATGCACCTAACGCAAAAGACCTAGCGGGTCGTGACGTTGTTGCACGTTCAATGATGACTGAAATCCGTGAAGGTCGTGGTTGTGAAGGCCCATGGGGTACACACATTAAACTTAAGCTCGACCACCTAGGTAAAGACGTTCTTGAATCTCGTCTACCTGGTATCCTTGAGCTGTCACGTACGTTCGCGCACGTTGACCCAGTGAAAGAGCCTATTCCTGTAATTCCAACCTGTCACTACATGATGGGTGGTATTCCTACAAATGTTGATGGCCAATGTCTAACAGTTGACGAAAACGGTAACGATAAAGTCGTTAACGGTTTGTTTGCTTGTGGTGAAATCGCTTGTGTATCTGTACACGGTGCTAACCGTCTTGGCGGTAATTCACTACTTGACCTTGTTGTATTCGGTCGTGCGACTGGTTTACACCTTGGCAAGACACTATCTGAAATGGCACCAACACGTGACGCATCTGAGTCTGATCTTGAAGCCTCGATGACGCGTTTCAATCGTTGGGAAAATTCAGAGAAAGGTAAGGGCGAAGA
>Ga0115005_10005149_pt1 | contig 10357 bp, 7 predicted proteins | sample ArcOceMetagenome_FD_87163 | JGI IMG/M metagenome (GOLD analysis project Ga0115005, IMG submission 87163) | Marine eukaryotic phytoplankton communities from Arctic Ocean - Arctic Ocean - Greenland ARC118M Metagenome | ecosystem: Environmental > Aquatic > Marine > Oceanic | place: Arctic Ocean...
AAGTGTATTTGAGAAAATAGCGAAGAAAATTTGAGGTGAACATGCGGAAAAATATTTTATAAAGATATATGGGGGGGGGGGGTGAAAGATGAATTCATTCAAATGAGAGATTGATTGATTCCCAACATGACTATGATACAATGTGCATGATGCTCGCCTGCACTCACTGCGCCGTCCGCTGTTTTCAAATCAAAACCACGTCTTCGATGTGGTCGGTGATGGTGATGGAAGACACATTTGTTGAAGCTTCGATCGTCATTTTTTGAGTATTTGTTCTTTGGTTTGGTAAAGACTGAAAATGAAAAAATGTGTGCAAGCGGAGCGCGGAGCTTGCTGAGCTCCTATTGTACTTGTACATACCTCCTCCCTCAACTCAAGAACATTAGCACACCAGATAGAGATTGATTGAAGTATTCACACATTCTCTAAAGAGATTGTTCTGTACCAGTATTATTAATACAACAAGATTGTTCAACTGAACTGCTGCGTTACTTGATCATATTACATACAATACCCAGGCACATCATGTCAATCGCAACCACAATACACGTACTCGTTCTGTACTATTTATCATTTGCACATCCAGCAGCAGCTTTATCATTCACCCCACCAACACCAACGCAAAATAATATCAAAGAAAATCTGAAGGGCGGCGCAACCTCTATAGGAATCAGACCGGAACTAGCCAAAGAAAGCTACGCCCATCGCTCCGCAATCGAATCGACCCATGGCATAGACATACGCGTGGCCTCCGAAGAAAAAGGACTTGGAGCATTCGCCACGGCCCCAATATCCAGCGGGACCCTGCTAGGGAACTACAATGGAGAAGTATTTATGCTCTCTCAAGTCCATGCACGATTCTGGAATAAGGAAGAAAAGAACGAGCAGGATCTATTCTGGGAAGACAGTCGCGTGCGAAGGGGGCAGGGGATTACCGGTCATTTCCTCTTTGAAATTCCCGGTAGAATGTTTGTCGATGCGGAGGATGCGGATGTGAGCTGTTGGGTTCGTTTCATGAATCATGCGGAGGAGGAGAGCGAGGAGTGTAACGTCAAGGCTTTTCTGAAGGCTATGATTGTGGATGAAGTTGTGTCATTTCCTCTCATGTATGCTATTCGGGATATTGGTGTGGTACGTCAAAGAGTCTTTTCTTTTGTTGTTGCTTTGTATGTGCGTGTGTGCGTATGCTGCTAGCATGTTGTTTGAACAAAAAATCTCATGGTATTCTCATTGCAACAAATTGATATTTCCATTGAATATTATGTATGCTCGTAGGGTGAAGAATTGTTGTGGGATTATGGAGGTAGATACTTCGATTAGGCTGTAGCAGTGACATACACCTATCGATTATGACTAACTAGTAGCACGGTTGATGCAAGCGAGGTTGGTGGCCTTTCGAAGTTTTTACACGTAATTCTAAATTATGTGCATTCGTGACTACCAGCAGGCAGGTCAACATCACCTATAGAACTTCAAAAAAGGACGAGTGTTCCCGTCTCTCTCTTAATTTTACGAAAACTTGGATAGCTAATAATTGTATACCATTGCATGGCTGCCACTCATGATCTAGTTTAGGGGCTATGAATTAGTTGGTGCAATATGATGATACTCTTTTCCTGCGGCGCTCTTCCTCCCCTTTTCTCCAAACAAAATGAACTTTAACTTTAGATGAAAAAAATTTCACGAGCTATGCTATGGCTGTGTATTGGAATGATTAGGCAAATTATTGATCCGTTACTTTTGTGGGTCAGTTTGGAATGCATTCAAGATTCATTCCCTCGCATCCCATGAACAAGACACAGTTGCATGGTTCAAATCTAAACAAACTTCTGAACATCAACATGTTCACATGGATGCACATATTTTAAAAACGTCTTGACGGAATTGGATTCAAATGGTCCATGAGAAAATAGGCAGAGGGTATAATAACCTTCCCAGCTACTTTACGTGGTGCACCGTCTCGCTCGCAACAACTTTCAGAATTAACAACATTGAATATTATGGAAGGTGTAGCGTGTAGCCTTACATCGGGTTAAAATAGAATACGAGTACCATATTCAAATATATTGAAAATAGTACGATTGGCGTACTAGGTGTAGACGTAATAGTCTCGCTAGCACATAAATCTCGATGAAAAAGAGACAAGCGAACGAAGCTAAGGGCTCTTATCACACTTTGCTATACTGTTACGAGTAGATGATTGATTGATTCTTTCGGGCCCGTTTGCTTGGGTTAAAATTTTGAAATCAATCTCCCTACCCTACACAGATTCATTTTGATGCCTGTCCCATTTTCAAAAAATCTTTTCGCCGATTGATTTGAGAATAATTGTGTTGTTCATCTCAGATCTCAGATCTCAGCTCAAAAGAACAAAGAACAAAAAAGAGACAATGGCGGATCGCCGTGCCATCGTACCACGCACTCTGCCATCAAGCGCAAACTCTGTCAGGTCCACGCGCTCAGCGGCTGCAAGACAGCCTCCGCCATCACTGCTATGCAATCTGTGTCAAAAACCGCTTGCGACAACGTGCTTTCTCTGCGCCTGTGACTGCATCTTTTGCGAAGGTGAGTGAGTGCGAGTCGGCCGAGCAACGATGCGATTGTTTCATTGGGCGCGTTTGCTCTTATTCTGTTTTGATTCATTCATTCATTCGTTGGCCGGATGGTTGATTGGTTTCTTCCAATCTTGCTTTTTCGAAATGAATCGACCAACAGTTTTCAACAGACAGATTAAAGCTTGTTTTGTTATTAATATTAATACTCACTGTTTCAACACGTATCCAAAACATTCATTCAGAATGCACCTATTCACATTTTGAACAGTCTTCACAATGTCCAATATGCACAAAATCCTTGTCTGAAAGTGATTTTACAGAATTGGTGGTTGCTGATGCAACAAGCGGCACGAATGATATTGCAAAAACATCGCTCCAAACTCTCTTTACAAAGCAATCCAAGTCTTCACACGGTAGCAAGGCTCTGCCTCTCTCGGATTTATGTTTTAGTCTCGTTCGACAAATTGATGTTGTGAAGCAAAGCACCAAATTCCTTTTAAAACAGCTCCTGATGAACAGTAATTCGCACGGTCGCAAGGTCCATCATGTTTTGCGGATAAATGAAAAACTCAAGAATGATATCACGCATTTGAAACAAGGGCAGTCATCTCAAAGATTACAATACCAACAAGTCAACACTGATCTCAACAATAAACTTGCAGCTAGAGAAACCTCAATACAGGAAATGAATAAAAAGCTTGCTGAAAAGGATCGCATGCTCGACCAGTTCCGTCGTCTACATGGAGGAAATGAAGGTCAATATCAATCTTCGGTTTCGGAGGAGAGACGAGCCCCTCGTATGAATATGACAGAACATCAACATGACCACGCATCCATATCGCACCGCCATCAAATTGCTGCCTCCGGTCCTCTCATGCAACGGCATTCATCCAGTACCAGTACGTCTGATCCGCCATTGAAGGGATTAATGATGCAAAGACAAAAGCAGCACGCAGCTCAGCAACAGGTATTCAATCGACGTAGGGGCCCAAATATGTCTTCTTCGGCATCGATACAATCGAGTATAACAGGTATTGGGGGAGGAGGGGCGATTAGACGTGGTATTGGGGATGGGATGGGCCCTGTAGTGACTAGACCATTCTCGTCATCGCATTCCACAGGGTCAAATTCACTTTCATCTGTTACACCAAGAGTGAGGGACTTGAGCCATGGCGCTGGATTCAACTTTTCTGGGAGAAGTGTTGGCAGTGGTGGTCGTGGTGGTGGTGCTGTCAGTGGTGGTTCAGGAGGACAAAGATTGAATAAGAGGCGGAGAACTGATGCCACACCAATGGCGAACCATGCGATGTCTCCAAATACTGCGTTTACCTTGAATCATGGGAGTCACAGCGTCAATAGAGGACAGCAAAGATGGAATTCAGGGAACTTTTCTAGGTGATGAGGGGGCAAATAAATTTGATTTGATCCTACACATAGGGCGTATGTATACCATTGTACTTATTTATTCTAGTTGATAAAAACTATGTTATGAAGTAAGATGCGTGCGTGTGCTTTGTGTGATTGAAACACAGATTTGTTTTCCGAAGGGTCTTTTTCTTCTTCCAAGTCTTTTGTGTTACAATTTACCATTGTGGATATTTCAAGAAAGATGGAGTTGCTTTCCACAAGTAGATGATGAAGATCAAGATCGATGTGTGGAAATACACTAATCAAATTCAAATACTTCTCGTAATCTGATATACTCATTTACCGACGATCATCGCCATTCGGCTCTCAAACTCACTCTTCCAAACATGAAACGTGCAGGAGTGGCCCATTTTCTTACAGATAGAACTTTCAAGAATGTCCCAAAGAGTTGATCTGCGTGTTGTTGAGATATTGTGACTTCCTCCATACAATCTCTTGATCTCCGATTACCGTACGTTTCAATCAATTCTTCCACCGAATCTTCCCGACGTTCAATGATTGCTTCAAGTTCTTCAATCGTTGGTATTGCTTCGCTCAATTTTCTCCTCAATATTGCAAGAGCAAGCGTGCTCTTTACAATATCAGCATTTGTAGCATCAACATGTAATACAATATGGCAATTCTCTTGCGCTTCCTGCTTCAGTTCTTCCACGAGGACCCCAATTTCAGCACTGCTTAGGTATTTTACACGGTTGATGTCCTTTCTTAAAGTTGTCGACCGTCGTTTATTCTTCACGTCCTGTCCAACAACCAACATATATTTTTCATTTCGAAATGTATCAATCAATTGATGCAACTCATCTGGTTCTAATTTTGCCCGTCCTAAAGATCCAAACGATATTGCTCTCCGTGCAAGATGGTTGGGGGGTAAGAAAATACGTTCGCTCTCGGCCAATTGATCAGGTGTTGGTACGTGAATATCACTTGCTGCCCTTCGGAGATCATTTCCATTGATGGTTGATTCGCTGTACAAGACTTCATCGAGGAAGCAATTTGTAACTTTCCACAATCGTTCAAAGTTTAGCATGCGAAAGACGACAGCTCTGAGTTGTTTGTATACGCAAAATATTTCTGACATTTGAAGTACAATCCATATTGATAGCACTGCCTTTACCGATGTACCAATATATCCTGATAGTAGGAGGTGTGGGAAAAGTAAAGATGCAAGATGAGTGAATGTCAATAAAACAATTGAAGTCTGGAAGAGAATGACAAATGAAAACGATGCTGACTGACTCGTATCAGAGAGAAAGTGACCATTATTGTCCGTCCGCCCTTGCAAGTATCTTTGTGAAAGACGCATTCATCCTCTACCATCAGCACAAGTTAAGCTAAGCTATCCCTAAAGGCTTGGATTTGATTGCGTTGACTTGACTTACTCGATAGAAGTACACCGCTCGTGATACCAAATAAGTCAATGAAAGCAATCTGAGCTTCACCTTTGGCAGTTATATCTCCAATATTTTCCTTCGATGCGAAACTGTTATATACAGCATTCCTAGTAGAACTACTAGTCAACATACTCATTTGCTTCAGAGAATTGGCCATTGTGGCCAAAACGAGAAATAGCGAGGGAAATACATAGGTCAAGACCTCAAATCCATTCCCAATAGCATACAAGAGGGAAGAACGAAACCTCCATCGTTTCGCATCAGGATCAAATTTTCTCCCCATTTGACTCGCCCATACCATGCGTACGATTTTACCCAGTGCATCTTTGAGCACCCAATTGAGGGCAGCAGAGATACCCAGTGCCGAGTTTTCACTTTTGATCCCCAACCCCATGAGTAGCGATTGTGTACCGAACACGTTCACGTTGGCACTGAGAAATCGTTGGATTGTCCGCCATTTAATGAATGTATAGTAGTTCGGCGTGATTCCCTCAGGAACGAATGAGTTGACGATTGCTTGTTTAATATATTGTTGCATTGCAAGTTTTTTTCTCCTTATCTTTGCAGTAGACGTGGTGGCATATTCTGTGGCCGTATTGAGATCAACATATCTTTCAGCTGTGGGGTCGTAGACAAGACTGATCTTTGTACCATGCCGAACATTCACTTCGTTCAATTTAAAGCCGTTAATTTTGTCATCAGATTCCAAGTGCAAATTATCTGAGTTTTCATTGGATATAGTTGCTCTTCTCCTGGCCGTTCGAGTAAAATGTGATGGCGCATCAACAGTTCGGGGGGCTCCTATTATAAGTTTAGAATTGTACCCATTCTGGTGGTAAGGGACACGGATGTTGTTTATAAATGTACTCGGAAACGCCTTGACATATATTGAGCTCTCGTGATTTCGGCCAAGCTTGTGGCAAAAGAAGCACAGCAAGGTGCATAGGAATACAGATGAAAATTTAGAAATATAGTGTGATCTCATGATGAAATTGTGTGTCCTGAAATTAACATTTCATGCTCATAGGTGAAAGTGCTCTCTTTTATTTTCTGTTGTGATGTTTGATGTGTTTGTTCTATTCCAATTCAGATCAGATTGGACGGAGGTACTGAATTCCTTTTGGATCTTCCGACTGTACGTATGTGACGTACTCGCCTCCGCTGGTTGTTGTTGTTGTTTGGTTGGTGGACTGTTGGTGGGAAAAAAACGTTCATTCCCCTCTCTCCTCTCCTCTCTTCCCTTTCTTGAAACGGGTGGTCACAAAATGGATGAGAGAGAAATTATTTGAAAGAAAAAAACAAACTACACGTACATTCAACTCCACAAATACTTGTGATCAACGATTAATAGCTCAATCAATATCAATACTTGAACAGATCTAAACATGGGAAAGAGTAAAAAGATGTGGAACCGCAAGCGCAAGATTGGAGAAGAACAATCAAATAATGACAGAAAGCCATATGCCAAAGTTGTATGCTCCAATCCCAAAATGGAAGCTTACTACGCCGTCCAGGGTCTGCATTCTCTTAGACGTGAGGGAGATTCGCACGTTCCGTGCAGTACCTCTGAAGAGAAAGAGGCGGAGAGAATGCGATTCATGAAGTCATTGAGGTCTACTCTTCCCGCATCTTTTCGGATTGGTCAGAACATTGAACCAGAATTTAGAGAGAAGCTTATTCAGGATGTGGAGAACTTTGTTGGGACAGAGATTGAGATTGAAATCGACGAGGATGGGAATCCTGTTGGAAAGGTTAAAGTAAAGGTGGCTGATGCTGATGCTGAAGCAGGAGCTGATGCCAGTGATACCAACACTGAGATGAAAGATACCAGTACTTCTGCTAGCGACACTCCTGAACCTGAACCTGCTGAAGTCAAAACCACAATTAAGAAGCTTGCACCTGCTAAATCTATTCCATACATTCCAAATGGTTATCAGTTGTCAGTTGACAAGAGAACAATCAGGCGTAATCCCGCTCTCCATGAATTTCACGAATGGCTCAAGGTACAAACTGAAGCTGGGTTTATCACGAGGCAGGAAACTGTTAGTATGATTCCTCCTGTTGTGCTCTCGCCAGAATCCCATCATGCTGTACTTGATATGTGCGCTGGTAAGTCAAGTCTCTCATGTGTCCTGCAAGCTTGTCGCGGTAGAAACTCAAATTTATGATGCAATCGCCTCTCACTTTCACTCTCATTTCTCCAAATTTTCGGTTTAATGTCTATTCCAGCACCTGGGTCTAAAACCAGTCAACTGCTTGAAATCGTTTCCGCTATTCCTGATGGAGAAATTGAACCAAAGGGCTTTGTAGTCGCCAATGATTCAGACGCGAAAAGAGCATATATGCTCGTACATCAGCTCCGTCGTCTCAATTCACCCGCTGCATTCGTCACGGCAAAAGACGCTCAGTTTTGGCCATTGGTGTTGAGAGGAGAAAATGTCACCGACGAAGAGAGGGCGCAGGAGGGGATGTTTGATAGAGTTTTGTGCGATGTCCCCTGCTCTGGAGATGGAACAGCGAGGAAAAATCCTGGTATTTGGAAACATTGGTCTGCATCGGCCGCCCATTCTCTTCATCCTCTACAGATTTCCATTTGTTTGAACGGAGCCAGGCTGACTAAAGTTGGAGGGTATGTTTGTTATTCTACATGTTCCATGAATCCTATTGAGAATGAGGCTGTTGTGGCAGAAATTCTACGTGCTTCAGATGGATCGCTTGAGCTTGTGGATAAAAGACCAGATTTGACTGGAATCATAGCGCGTCCGGGCTGGTCGAATTGGAAGGTGATGGGAGAATCGCAATCGAGGAAAATACAAAAGAACAATCAGAAGAAGAAGAACGCGAAGATGATGAAGAGGCGCAAAGAATGGGAGGAAAAAGAGAAACTTGAGAATGAAGGAAAGGGTGATGTTACCATGGAGGAGAACAATGGCAAGAATACTGAAACAGAGGATAAAGAAACTAAAGAAGACACCGAGGCAGAAACTGTAGAAGATGTTTGGGAACCTATTCCCCCGTCGTGGGATGAAGAAACTCTGCAGAAAAGGGCCGTATCAAGAGGTCTTATCGAGTACAAAACTCCGGAAGACGTTCCCTTTGTGTCAAAGGGTCACATTAAAAATTCTTGTTTCCCGCCTACTCCCGAAGAAGCTGAGAAATTTAAGCTCGAAAGGTGTCTTCGATGCCTGCCCCATGACCTTGACACAGGAGGGTTTTTTGTTGCTCTTCTCAAGAAAGTTTCCCCAATGAGTGCAAGAGCAAGGAAAAAGGCAGACGAACTTGCAAACGCCGTAGCAAGCAAATTAGACCACACCACTAGCAAGAAGACCGTTGATGGGAATGCAAAGGTTGAGGAAACGAAGACAAATGCTGATGGTGCAGTATCTGAAAGCAAGCGAGATGGTGCAACAGGAGAGAAAGAAGCCGAGCCAAAGAAGAACAAAAGGAGATATGGTTTCGACAATTCGGAATCCTTCATTGCTGCAGATGAGGATGTTTTCACACCCTTGATAGATTTCTACGGTTTTACAGCTGATTTGCAACAAGGGCAGTTCATGGCTCGCCAAGGTGGAAATGCAAAGATACTTTATTTCATCACCAAAAGCGTCAAGAAAAATCTGATTGATCGTGGAGTGCAGGACAGAGTGCAAGTTATCAACTCTGGTCTTCGAGCATTTGAACGACGCAACAAGGAGGACTGTGTAGCGCAGTAAGTTTATCTTTTTCGGCATGTGATCAATATCGTCGGTACTTTTGATCTCACCATTCTTCGCTTTTTTACTTTCACACAGCTATCGTCCTTGTCAGGAAGCAATCCAATACATTGCTCCTCATATGACAAAACGAAAGTTTGCTCTTTCTCATGATGATTTCCTTAACTGTTTGAACGACGGCCGAATCAATATCACATCATTTTCTGAACCGGTGGCGGCACAATTCCAAGCTCTCAGCCTTGGAGCATTTGTGGTCGCATTGAAGGGATACGAAAACAATATTGTAAAGAAAATGTATCTTGTTATGTGGCGAGGTAAAGGTGAGAGCGTGGATTGTCTTGTGACCAAAGGGGAGAAAGCAGGTTTTCATAGCAAGTTGAAATCTATTCATCCAGCTTCGCAGACAGAGGGAGATGCGCCATAATAATATTAGATCGACCACTAAGTGGCTAGTAGAGTGAGGTCCTATTACATTGTCTTGTACTCCTTTCATAGGTTAACCTAATAATTTAATTGTACCCAGAAAACGTGCAATATCTCTATAACAGCACATTGAAAAGAAATTGGTGTTCCAGTTTATAATGAGTGGTCAAGAGGTGGAGTTGAAACCTATTTGACACGATCGGTTGGCATGAGTTTCACATTCCCATCAATAGAAATTGATCCCGTTTTTCAATTCCTCTGTTGAGTTTCACATGAATCGCGTCAAGTCCACAATATCTTCAGTCAGACTCAATCAATCATTAAGATGTCTCACCAAACTTCAAAGGAACAAACACATTATAAATTATTTTGATAGATAATTTTCGGCGAATGCATCAAAGAATGATAACGACTTCAAACATTTTGAGTATAGAGTTGAAATTGAAATGATGCCAGACTTTCCTCAGACGCTGCCTAACTTCAGTCCTCGCCAAAGACCGTCTTACAGTCCTCGCAATACTGGCCAAAGACTTTACGTGCAAGGTATCGAGCATGAACGAAAGACAGCTCTCGAAAAGAAGCGGTTCCATGAAGAAAGACAGGGTACGAGGAAGTTGAATTTGGCAACAAGAGGTTGTGCCGCATCTGCTCCTCGTCCAAGGGATACAATGGCACATCTGTTTACGCGAGCAGCTCCGACAGCCGGATGTTGGAGAATCGGAGACTTTTTGATTTTTACTTGGCAAAGCAGGAGATGGATATGATTGATAGCCTCAATGTCAATAGGCGCTACAATGATCCTGGTGCCTTTTGCGAAGCTGCATTTGGAACTTTTTGCCCGATCTAT